>JAEEGL014862167.1_pt1 | contig 12015 bp, 5 predicted proteins | sample 9134231 | NCBI WGS metagenome assembly JAEEGL01 (sample SAMN16246548, study PRJNA631951) | gut metagenome | biome: gut microbiome; feature: rumen; material: fiber-attached | host: Bos | place: Iran: Karaj | collected 2018-10
CATCATGGCCGGTGACCAGTTCATCAAAATCGACGGAGAGGAATCCGTCGGCAAGAAGGTCGACAACGAATATGTGCAGAAGCACCTGCGCGGCAAGAAACGCACGAAAGTCACCGTGAGCGTGAAACGCGGCAGCGACCCCGAACTCATTGATTTTGAGATTATCCGCGACAAGATTCCGTTGAACAGCATCAACGCTGTCTATATGCTTGACAACCATGTCGGCTACATCAAACTCGACCGTTTCGCACAAGAATCGGCACAAGAGTTCAAGGAAGCCTTCGCCAAGTTGCAAGCCCAAGGTATGGAGTCGCTCATTTTCGACCTGCGCGGCAACACGGGTGGCTACCTCAACACGGCCATCGAGATGGTGGACCAGTTCATCACCGAGAACAAACTCATCGTTTTCACCGAAGGCATACACTCGCCTCGTCAGGAATGGAGAAGCACTGCTGCTGGGCTTTACACTACGGGCAAGCTCGTCGTACTCATCGACGAAGGCTCGGCCTCGGCCAGTGAGATTCTTTCCGGTGCCATCCAAGACCACGACCGCGGTGTGGTCATAGGAAGACGTTCGTTTGGTAAGGGTTTGGTACAAAGACCTTTCAACCTTCCCGACGGCGCACAAATTCGCCTCACCACCTCGCGCTACCACACGCCTTCGGGACGCTGCATCCAACGCCCTTATGAAAAGGGTGTGGAAGACTACGCCAAGGAGATGGAAAAGCGGCTTAAACATGGCGAATACTACCATGCCGACAGCATCCACTTCCCCGACTCGCTGAAATTCAAGACCGATGGCGGTCGCACCGTTTACGGCGGTGGCGGCATCATGCCCGACATCTTCATCCCCGTCGACACGGCCTACAACAGCAAGCTCTACACCAACCTCGTCCGCAAAGGCGCCCTCAACCGCTTCACCACCGATTACGCCCTCAAGCACCGCGACAACATCAAGGCACAATATGTTGATTTTGAGCGCTTCAATAAAGACTTCACCATCGGCAAGGACCTCATCGAAGGGCTGAAAAAAGCCGCAGAGGAAGCCAAGGTGGAATGGAACGAGGAGCAGTTTGCCCGTTCCGAGAAGTTCCTCCTTCTTCAGATGAAAGCCCTCATCGCCCGAAACGTCTGGGAGACAGGCATGTACTACCAGGTGATGGCCGACACCGACCCTGGCATACAAAAAGCCTTGGAAGTCCTTGGGAATGAGAAACAGTACAAAAGTATCCTAAAAGGGAAATAGTTTTTTCAAGATTAATCCTTGCCCTATGGGAAAAAATGCTATTTTTGCCGTTTGTAACCGTTGAAATCGGACATCAACAATTAATCTATAAACAACTAAAATTCAACCAATGAAGAGATTCAGTATCATTTCCGCAATGTTCCTTTTGATGGGAATGTTGTTTGGCTCGCAAGTGATGGCCCAAGGGCACATCGAACTGGGCAGAGCCAAGTCGGCGCAAAAGTGCGTCAACGTGACCAATGACGGTTTCACCGCCACCTTCTCCTTCAGCAGCATCGATGCCTCTGAAGTCAACACCGAAAAGGGTGTGTTTTCCAACATCACCATGGAAGGCACCTATCCTACCGGCAACATCGGCGAGCCTTCCTTGCCAGTCGCCAACAAACTCATCGCTGTCCCCTTCGGTGCCGAAGACCTTTCCGTCAAGGTAAAGAACTACAGCACGAGCACCTATCGACTTGCCGATTATGGCATCAACACGATTTATCCCCAACAGGAGTTGCTTTACAAGAACCAAAAGCCTGAAGACGTTCCTTTCGCTTACAGCGAGAAGGCCTACGCCACCAAGGGCTTTGTCAATCGTCCCATTGCTCAAGTGCAAATCCAAGGCACGATGCGTGGCATCCAAATCGGTGCCCTCACCATCAACCCCGTCCAGTATGACGCCGCCACCAACAGCATATGCGTCTACAACGACATCGAGGTTGAAGTGAGCTATGGCCAATATGACAAGTCGGCTTCTTACAACGAGTTTGCCAGAACCTTCAGCCCTTACTTCGCTGGCATCTACAAGCAGATGTTCAACTGGCGCGACGACGTGTACGACCAACACCCCGACCTGTGGCAGGCTCCCGTGAAGATGTTGATTGTCGCCAACCGTATGTTTGAAGACTGCATCCAAGACTGGTTGGCTTGGAAGACCATCAAGGGCTTCTATCTGGACGTGAACTACACCGACCAGATTGGTAGCACCGCTGCCGCCATCAAGACCTTCATCCAAGGCAAGTATGCCGAAGATGCCCCCACCTTCCTCATGATCTTAGGTGACAAGGACCAAGTGCCCGCCTCTGCCACTGGCAGCCAGACCTCTTGCGTGACCGACCTTTACTATTCAAGTGCTGACGGCGACGAGTTCCCCGACATGTTCCACAGCCGTTTGTCCGCTACGAACGCCGCCCAAATGACGGCCATGATCAACAAGGCCATGGAATACGAACAATACACCATGCCCGACCCGAGCTACCTGAACAATGTGCTCCTCATCGCCGGTGAAGACAGCGGCTATGGTGTCACTGTGGGTCGTCCTACCATTTGGTACGCCACCAACTACTACTACAACACCGAACACGGCTTCGACAACGTCTATGAGTTCAGCCATGGCACTTACACCAATTGCTACAGCTATCTGAGCACTGGCGTTGGCTTTGCCAACTACACGGCTCACGGCAGCCAAACCAGCTGGGCCGGTCCTGAATTCAACGTCAACAACGTCAACCAACTGACCAACGAACACAAGTACTTCCTCGCCATCGGCAACTGCTGCCAATCAGGCGACTGGGGTTATGGCACCTGCTTCGGTGAAGCCATGGTGCGTGCTGAGAACAAGGGCGCATACGCCTACATCGGTTCTTGCCCGAACACCACCTGGTATAACGACTATTACTTTGGTGTTGGTGCCACCAACCGTGCCGACGGTACCATGCCTTCCTATGAAGAGACCACCATGGGTCTGTATGACGCCATTTGGAGCGACGACGCATATCACACCGTCAACTCTTACCTTTTCATCGGATGCCTTGCTGGCAATGCTGCCCAAGCCCTTGGATACCAAATGCACAGCGCCACCCTTTATTACTGGCAAGCCTACCACACCTTGGGTGATGGTTCTGTCATGCCTTTCCGCGTGCAACCCACCGAAAACACCGTCAGCCACATGGCCATCTTCCCCATCGGCATGAGCACCTTTGAAGTGAGTGCTGATCCAGGTTCCTACGTGGCCATCAGCAAGGATGGTGTCCTTCATGGCACTGCTCTTGTCGATGAATCGGGCGTGGTCAACGTTCCCGTTGAGCCTGTCACCTCTGCCGGTGACGTCACCATTTGCGTGACCGCTCCCCAGCGCATTCCTTACATCCAAGTCATTCCCGCCGCAGCTTTGGAAGGTCCCTACATTGCTGTTGACAGCTACAACCCCACCAACGCCCATGTCGGCGAAGAGGCCAACCTGAGCATCACTTTCAAGAATGTTGGCACTGACGCCACCAACGGTATCACCAACGTCACTCTGAGCAGCGAAAGCGAAGATTTAACCCTCCTCAACTACACCGGTTCATTCGATGTCCTCGCTCCTGAAGCCACCACCACCGTGAACGGTTTCAGCTTCCGCATCGCTGAAGGCGTTGCCGATGGCACGCGCTTCACCATCAATGTCACCTCCGTTTGCGGTAGTGAGACTTGGGAAGGCAAAGCCTACATCACTGCCGGCGAAGCCATCCTTGAATTTGTCGATGCCCAAGCTGGCAGCTTTACTCCTGGTGAGACCCTCACCGTCACCGCTACATTCAAGAACGTTGGTCACTACATGGCCACCAACGCCATCGCCACCATTGCTTCTACGAGCGAATATGTCAGCTTCGTGAACGACAGCTACGAGGTGGGCACCATCGATCCCGACGGCACTGCCACCTGTGTGTTCAATGTCGCCATCGACGCTTCCTGCCCCAGCACGGAGCAACTGCCTCTGACCTTCACCTTGAATGCCGACGGCGGCCTAAGCGCTGAAGGCAATGCCACCCTCAAGAACACATGCAACGTCATCTTCTCGCTCGTCGACTCTTATGGTGACGGCTGGAACGGCAACAAGCTCCGCGTTGCTTTCAACGACGGCACGCCCACTCAAGAACTGACCATCGACAACGGCAATGCCGCCGAATACACCCTCGAAATCGGACTCAACGTTCATGTTACCTTGAGCTGGGTCAGTGGCAGCTACACATACGAATGCTCATTCACAGTCTCCTACGAGGACGGCACCGTCATCACCCAAGCCAGCAGCCTCAGCTCCTCATGGTCCTTCCAGTTCGACTGCAACTGCAACAGCGGTTCGTCCAGCAGCGTGGATCCTGTCACCAACCTCACCGGTGAGTTGAATGGCAATGAGGTCATCCTCTACTGGAACATGAACAACAAGGACGAGATTATGTACCACGTCTATCGTAACGGCGTTGAAATCGGCCAAACCACTGAACACACCTACACCGACATGGTTTATGTCGAGATGGTGTACACCTACTGCGTGGTCGCCGAAATGGACGGCAACTTCTCAGTGCCTATGTGCATCCAAATCGAGTTCCTCGACGTTGTCGAAGAGAATGAAGCCAACTTCGCCGTCTATCCCAACCCCGTCAACGGCACCTTGTTTGTCGACGGCGGCAGCGCCGAGTACACCTACGAGATGTACAACGGCATGGGACAAAGAGTCGCCGAAGGCAAAGCCTCTGGCAACACCCAGATCAATGTCAACGGCATGGCTAAGGGAGTCTATTTCCTGCGCCTTACCTCTGGCACACAAATCCGCATGGAAAAAGTAGTGGTTGAATAATGACCTTAATCCATTTAAACGAAAAAAGGCAGCCGACTAGCTGCCTTTTTTCGTTTAGATACCTCGTTGTTTCTTAATCGTCTCGTAGGCCGCGTTGATTTCCTGGAATTTCTTCTCCGCAGCCTCCCTGACCTCTTCGCCGAGGTTGCTCACCAAATCGGGGTGATTCTTTTTGGCCATCTCGCGGTAGGCCTTCTTCACCTCCTCATCGGTGGCATTGGCATCCACACCAAGAATCTTGTAGGCACTGTCGGTCTCCTTGATAAACATGGCCTTCACCGACTGGAAATCGCCGTTGATGATGCCCATATAGTCGGAAATCGTGTTGATGACGCTCAATTCCTCGGGCGACACCCTGCCGTCGGCATCGGCAATGCCAAACAGATAATGCAACAATTGCAGGCGCGAGGAATAATCCATGTAGCGCCCCACCTGTTGGCTGATTTCATATAGGTTGTACTCTTTTTCGAGAATCTCTCGCAGCATCTTGACATAATTCTCGGCGCGTTCCTGTCCGAAATTCTGCAGGAAAAACCGTTTCACATAATCCAGTTCCGAGCGTTTCACGTTGCCGTCGGCTTTCATCACGGCGGCGGAGAGCACCAACAAGGTCACATTGAAGTCGCGCTTCTCCTCAGTGTTTCCAAAAGTGTCCTCCACTTGGGAGCGGATGACGCGCGGCCCATTACCCGAAAACAATGCACCGATGGCATAGCCAATGATACCGCCCAAAGGACCACCAAACGCCCATCCTAATCCTGTCAATATCAGTCTCAGAAAAAATCCCATAATGCATTTAGTTTAATTCAGCTGGCAAAAGTACACAAAAAACGGCAAGTCGCCAGAAAATAATAAAAAACCACCCTGCCATAGAAAAAAAAATCGTACCTTTGCGACCTTTAATTGAATCACTCATAACTTATACCTATTTACACATGAAAAAAGTACTATTTTCACTCCTTTTTGTGGCATTGTCAGCCATGACTTTTGCCCAACAATGGACAAGCATTAACAAGAGCACACCTTCCGCTCCCGAGGTCAAGTTGGTTTCGAGCAGCGAGAAGGAGGTCGTCGTTGAATTCACGCTTGGTGGGTTCAACCTGACGAGCGTGGACACCCAAAACGGCATCCAGAACATCGTGTCGGTGCCGAAGATGTCGTCCATGCTCGAGGCCGGTTCTCCCGACCTCCCACAATTCCCTGTTCCCGCCATCATCGGCGACATGGCCGAGATGAATGTCAGTGTCGTCAAAAGCACCTACACCGACTACGAGAACATCGAGATTGCACCTTCCAAAGGCAACTTCAGCCGTCAGATCGACCCTGCGACCATGCCTTACACCTATGGAAGCATGTATAACCAAGATGCTTTCTATCCGGCTGCCCAAGCCTATCTGGAGACACCTTACATCATCCGCGACTTCCGTGGCCAGAACATCATGGTGCGTCCCTTCGCCTACAACCCTGTGACGAAGACCTTGCGCGTCTACCACGGCATGACGATCGCCATGAAGAAAGTAAGCGACAATGGCGTAAACCAAAAGGTAGCCCGCAAAGCCAACAGCAAGATGTCGGCTGAGATGGATGCTGCCTACAGCCACCGCTTCATCAACTATGCTGAAAGCGCTGCCAAGTACACCTTCCTTCAGGACCATGGCGAAATGCTGGTCATCTGTGCCGACCAATACATGGAAGCCATGCAACCCTTTGTGGATTGGAAGAACCAATCGGGCCGTCCAACCACGATGGTCAGCGTGACCGAAGCCGGCGGCAACAATGATACCCAGATCAAGAGCTATATCCAAGGCATCTACAACGATCCTGACCACTATCTGGGTTACATCCTCCTCGTTGGTGACTACAACCACATCACGCCCCACTCGATGAGCAACGGACGCTCCGACAACTGGTTTGGCCAACTGGAAGGTAATGACTACTACCTCGAAGTCCTCGTCGGCCGTTTCTCAGTGCAGAGCATCGGTGATGTGGAGACCCACGTCAACAAGGTGTTGTATTATGAGCGCGACATGCCGGAAGGCCTCACCTGGCTCAACAAGGGTATCGGTATCGCCGCCGACGAAGGTGCCGGTAACGGTCACTTTGGCGAAGCCGACTACGTACACATGGACTTTATCCGCGACACCTTGTCGCACTACACTTATGAAACCGTGACGCAACAATACAGCGGTGTGGGCAGTGGCACAAGCGCCAACGCCATCAGCAACGATGTCAATGCTGGTGCCAGCGTCATCAACTACTGCAACCACGGTTCACAGACGAGCTGGGGCGTTGCCAACTACAGCAACAGCCACGTCAATGCCTTGGTGAATGACAACAAATGGCCCTACATCTGGTCAGTGGCTTGCAACAACGGCCAATTCGACGGCACTTGCTTCGGCGAAGCTTGGCTGAGAGCCACGAACAATGACACGGGTGTTCCCACTGGTGCCATCGGTGGTATGTTCAGCTGGATCTTACAGCCTTGGCAGCCGCCCATGTACGGACAAGACGAAATGGTTAACATCCTGACCGAATGGAAGTCAAGCGACAAATACTGCCACACCTTTGGTGGTGCTTCACTGAACGGAAACATGTATATCCTGGATGCCGCTCCTTCCGACAACGGCGCCACGCACAACACTTGGATCCTCTTCGGTGACCCGAGCCTGATGGTACGCACCGACAACCCCGTCAGTATGAACATCTCTTGCTCGCCTGCCGCTTTGATGCTGGGCATGAGCTCGATGGAATTGACTGCCGAGAACACCGCTTTCGGCATCGCAACCTTGACAATGAATGGTGAAGTCCTTTGCAGCAGCAACATCGCAAATGGCACCTGCACCCTAAGTTTCACCCCGTTGAATGAAGTGGGCACCGCCACCCTGACGGTGATTGGATACAACAAGGTGACCGAAATCATGCCTATAGAGGTTCTCCCCGCCGAGGGTCCCTACCTCAGCGTGACCGGCAGCACTCCCAACTCCACGGCCGTCTATCAGGAAACCGACCTTTCCTTGTCGTTCAAGAATGTGGGTGTCGACCCGACCGATGGTCCTGTGACCATCTCCCTGTCGTGCGCCAGCCCGAGACTGACCTTTATCAATGACACTGCCACTACAGAAGCGGTAGCTGCCGACGAAACTGTCACACTCGAAAACGCTTTCAGCTTCATCATTGACAGACATGTCATTGATGGCACCCGTTTCCAGATTGACGTCACCATGACCGACAACACCAACACCTGGACTGGCAAGGTCTTCGTCACCGCAGGTCAAGCCATCCTCGACTATGTTGGGGCCAGTTGGGACGGTAGTTTCATCCCTGGCGAAGAAGTGGGTCTCGTGGCCAACTTCCAGAACATCGGACACTACATGGCCACTCATGCTTTTGCCACCATCTTTAGCGAAAACGAGTATGTCACCATCCTCAACGACACCATTGAAGTCGGCACCATCGACCCAGAAGGCCTTGCTGTTTGCCCCTTCCAAATCGTCATTGACGAGCAATGCCCGGAGACAGAACAAATCGAGATTAACTTCACCTTGCAAGCCGACGACGAGCTGATTGCCGAAGGCACCATGGTGTTAAAGAACTCATGTGTTGTTATCGTCGAAATGACAGACTCATGGGGTGATGGCTGGAACGGCAACGCCTTGAAGCTCAGCTTCAGCGATGGCACACCCGATGTCCAGCTTACCATCGAGGACGGCGATTCGCAGACCGAAAGCCTTGAAATCGGCAATGGTGTCCACGTCACCTTGACTTGGATCAGAGGCAACTACACCTACGAATGCTCTTTCACGGTGAAGTATGAATCTGGCGAAACCATCTACACAGTCAGCAACCCCAACGGAGGCTTGTTGCATGAATTTGACTGCAACTGCGCTGGTGGTGCAACACCTACCACCAGTTTCGCCCCTGTCGAGAACCTCACCGCCGAAATTGAAATGGCATCCGTCACGCTGACATGGGATGCTCCTGAAAATGCTGAAAACTACATCGTTATGCGTAACGGTCTCGAAATCGGACGCACTTCAAGAACGTCCTATGTGGATGAAACCGACATGGCAATCAACTACACCTACTGCGTTATTGCCGAATATGCTGAAGGCACCTCGAATCCTGAGTGCGTCATCGTCGACCTCACCAGCATCGAGGAGAGCGACGACACCTTCGCCCTCTATCCGAATCCTACCAACGGCATCCTTTACATCAACGGTGGCGACAGCGAGTTCACCTATATGATGTACAACGGCATGGGACAGGTTGTGGCCAACGGCAAAGCCCAAGGCACTGAACAAATCAATGTTGAAAGCCTGACAAAAGGCATTTACTTCATCCGCCTCACCAATGGCACGCAAGTCCATGTGGAAAAGGTGGTCGTGAAATAATCGCCAACCTGCCGAAAACGATAAAGGCGACCTCGTCATTGCGAGGTCGCCTTTTCTTATACCTTTGTTGTTTCCACTTATTCCTCTTCAAAAGCCGATTCGTGATAAACCGCCTCTCCTTCTATTTCCGACGTGGTGGCAAACCATCCAATGGCATCGCAATTTGAAAACACATTAGTAGTGATAGCGGGGAAAGCACCCATGGCGGGATTCACACCTATAGCCAGCTTTTGGCCCATAAGAAAATACAGGTAATCTTTCGAGATGCTGAACAGTTTCACCTTGACGCGGTCGCCTTCGTGAAGATAGGACTTGTTCATGATGCCAACGGGAATCGGAATGTTGTTGTTCAACATTTCAGGACCGTTGAAATAATAACCAGCATAGCCTTGCATCTGGAACAACTGAAACAATTTGGAAGGACGATTCTTGAAACGGCTGCCATTAAGATACAACTCCACGTTATACACAATCTCGGGGTCTGACAAGGCTTGGAAATATGGACAAATGCAAACAGCGGCCTTCTCATCGACAAAAGGAATTCCCTCTTCATTCAACAAAGGCAATAAGCCTATCGAGTCAATGCCGCTCGCATTATTGGGCATTTTGGCATCAGCATACATACGGATTGGGGTGTCGTAAAGTGTGTTTTCCTGCACTATAGCCTCCAAATGGTACCAACGGCCTTTAGTCCCAGCCACTGAGTCCGTAAAGTAATGTCCAGGACGGTCGGAACGTTCATAGAGAAATATCGTGTCTCCATGTCCTTGGTATTGCCTGCTTTCAACCAAAAACACCTCTGCTCCCGAAATCATCTCCATGTCGTCGGAATAAAACTTCGAAGAATAGCTTAGAATAACCTCGTGGTTTTTCAACTCATCCGTAAAATAGCCCTCTATGACAGGCCGCTTCTTCCCCTCAGGTACCTCCATGACGATCTCCTCTGTACAAGCAGAAAACAACAACACAGAAAGCACTGACAGCCAATATATTACATTATTCTTCATATAATTCCGTGTTAAAATAGTTGTCAACGAAAATCGTCTCCACCGAAACGGATGAGGAGGTCAGGAACCAGCCTACTGCCTTCTCGGTGGGATAGATGTTGGTATTCACATTGGCGGGTGCTCCCATCATAGGATTGCTGCCCGTCGACATCGCCACACTGTAATAGAAATACAGATATTCGGGTTGAATGCTGCGAAGGTCAAGACGGATACAATCGCCGACCTTGAGATCTTTCTTCCTGAAATAAAAAACAGGGATTTCCTTGTTTTCTGCTTGCATCTCGGGTCCGTTGATATAATAACCTGCATAACCGCCAACGGGTATGGTCATCTGCTGCATCAGCGTGTCGTTGAGAATCGTGTCGTTCTTATAAACGATGGGTATGTAAACGATATTGGGGTCGGGAAGGCTTTGAAAATAAGGATAGACCCACTCAATCGTATCACCGAAAAAGACGGTAGGAATGGAATCATTCCCACCATTGAAAGGCTTAATCACCAGACTGTCAATACATTCTACGTTGTCGGGAACAAGGCATTCCGACGATAACTGTGTCACTTCGCCATCCGCATTGGTGACGTCGATGCAAAGACGATAAACCGTGTTTTTCTTTCCCGCAACCACATCGGTAAAGTAGTGGCCTTTGTTGTTTTGGTCCTCAATGTAAGGTATGGTATCCACGCCATCGGTGACAAAAACCGTCGCGCCGCTAATCATTGGAATCTCATCCGTATTGTAGAAGTCGGCAGTATAACTCAAAACGACTTCATGCTGTTTCATCTCATTGGAAAAATATGCCTCCACGCCAATCATTCGCTCGCCTTCCTCGACGTCAATGATGAACTCTTCGGTGCATGACACCGCAGCAATCATCATCAAGCCAATAAGCAATATTTCAACTCCTCTCTTCATCACGATTAGTATTTGAAGTTATAGGAAATGGAAGGCACTACAGAGAACAAATACATGTTCTTGGTAACCATGGCACCGCTGTTATCCTGGTCGAAAGTAATGGCCCAAGTGTTGTGGCGTGCATAGGCGTTATAAACCGAGAGGTTGATTTCATGTTGCCAACGACGGTTGTCCAGCTTGCCAAGTTTACAGGTGAACGACAGGTCGAGACGGTGATAGTCAGGGTAACGGCTTTGATTGCGGTAGCCGTTATACACCGCGTAGGTCATGCCGTTGATGGTGTATTGTCCGCACGGGAAGGTGACGGGCTGACCCGTGTTGTAAATCCAGTTGGCGGCCACGCTGATACGTTTCGTGATGTCATAGTTGGCGACGATGACGAAATTGTGGGGGCGGTCGTAAGGCGAAGGATACTCTTGGTCATGGCTGATGCCCTTAATGGTGCGGAAAGTACGGCAATAGGTGTAGGAAATCCATCCCGTGAACTTGCCCACATTCTTTCTGACGAGTAATTCAATGCCATAGGAACGTCCTTTGCCCGTGCGCAGCTCGCCGTCGAGCAACAAATAGCCGTAGGTGATGGCGTTGTCCTTGAAGTCGATGACATTCTTCATGTTCTTGTAGAACACCTCCACCGAGGTCTCAAGGCCGTCGTTCAAGAAGTTGCGGAAATAACCCACTGCAAACTGGTCGCATTTTTGCGGTTTGACGTTCGGGCTAACGGGGAACCAAACATCGAAGGGAAGGCCTCCCGTCGCCGACGAAGCCACTTGGGCATATTGCACCGTGCGCGAATACGATGCCTTGACAGAAGAATGCTCATCCACCTGATACATGGCTGCCACACGGGGTTCGGG
>JAEEGL016209492.1_pt1 | contig 12015 bp, 8 predicted proteins | sample 9134231 | NCBI WGS metagenome assembly JAEEGL01 (sample SAMN16246548, study PRJNA631951) | gut metagenome | biome: gut microbiome; feature: rumen; material: fiber-attached | host: Bos | place: Iran: Karaj | collected 2018-10
AGCCCAGAATGGCTGTCAGACCAGCCTTCTCGAAGCGTTCGCGGTAGGCCCATTGCCAGCTGTACTCGAAGTGAGCCTCGTCGCGTGGCTCATAGTTGGCGGTGTCGAGGTAGTTCACGCCGCACTGCAGGCAGGCCTCCATTATGGTGAGGTCTTGATAGGGCAGGGCGAGATTGATGACCAGGTTGGGTTTGTGACGGTTGAACAGGGCCACGAGTTCATCGACACTGTCGGCGTCGACCTGGTCGGTGGTGACGTTGGGTTTGCCAATGGCCTTGGCCACGGCATCGCATTTGCTCTTGGTGCGTGAAGCGATGACAATCTCGTTAAAGACTTCGGGGTACTGGGCGCATTTGTGCGCACACACGGTGCCTACTCCACCGCAACCTATGATAATGACTTTGTTCATGATGATGGTATGATTAATGATTATTTTATTATGCTAACCGAGGAAGATGCTGATGAGTGCTGAACTCACCACCATGTAGATGATCATGCCCACGATGTCGTTGGTCACCGTGACAAAGGGGCCTGTGGCAATGGCTGGGTCGATCTTCAGTTTCTCAAGCATGATGGGAACGAAGGTGCCGAACACCGAGGCAAACAGCACCACGCCAAAGAGCGAGATGGTGACAGCCATGGTAGTGATTTGCGCCTTCTGCACATTGTCGTCGGCAGGCCAAATGAGGTTGTAGAGCAATACCAGGCCAGCGATAATGGTGGCATTGATGAGCGCCACGCCTATCTCTTTGAGAATGTGTTTGCCGGCATGTTTCAGTTCAAGGCTGCCGTTGGCGAGGCCTTGCACCACGATAGCGCTCGACTGGGTGCCCACATTACCGCCAGTGCCGCCAATGAGCGGGATGAACAGCGCCATGCCGGGCAGCACCGTCTGCCACGAGGCGCTGTCGGAGTCGCCGTCCAGAATCAGGGCATTGGCAATACCGCCCACGATGCCGATGAACAGCCAGGGGATGCGCGCCTTGACTTGCGTCCACACGCTGTCGCCCGTCTCGATGTCGCCGGCGATACCTGATGCCAACTGGTAGTCGCGTTCGCTTTGTTCGCGCACCTCGTCCATGATATCGTCGACGGTGATGCGTCCCACCAGGCGGCCAATGGAGTCGACCACGGGCATCGCCACAAGGTCGTATTTCTCGAAGTCGAGTGCCACATCCTCGATGGGCGTGTCGGTCTTCACCGAGATGGGGTTAGGCTCCATCACATGTTTGATTTTGGATGCCGAGGGGTTGGTAATGGTCTTCTTGAGTGGGAAAATGCCTTTCAGGCGATTGTCCTCGTCAACTACATAGATGTTGTAGATTTCGTCCATATCCTCGGCCTGTTCGCGCATGGCCTTGATACAGTCGGGCATCGACATGTTTTCCTGCACCACGATCATCTCGGTCGACATGTGACCGCCGGCGGTGTCTTCGCCATATTGCAGCAGGTCCACAATGTCGCCTGCCTGCTCCACATCGTCGATGTGCTTGATCACATCTTCGCGGTCTTCCTCGTCGAGTTCCTGAATCACATCTACTGCATCGTTGGCGTCCATCAACTCCAGTTTGCGGGCGATAGACTCGTTGGGCATCTGCTCGAGCAGATCGTGACGCTGGTCCTCGTCAAGTTCAATGAGCACATCGGCTGCCACCTCATCGTCAACCAGACGCAGCAGGAACAGCGCCTCGTCGGTGTCGAGGTCTTCGACCAGTTCGGCGATGTCGGCGGGGTGCATGTCCTTGATTTCAAGTTTCAGTGCAGCCTCGTCCTTCTGGTCGATAATATCGTTCAGTTTTTCAATGTATTCTTCGTTAAATTCTTTCATGACGACTTGTTGTTTTCGGCTGTTACGATGTTGGTCAGGTTAATAAAATCACTCACTGAAAGCTGTTCGGGGCGTTGTCGGAAGATGTCTCCTTCAAGCGCGGGCGAATCTTTGGGAAGCAATGACCGCAATGAGTTGCGCAGTGTTTTGCGCCGTTGTCCGAACGAGGTCTTCACGATGGTCTTGAACAGGCGTTCGTTGCAGTCGAGTTGCTTCACCTCATTGCGCACGAGCTTGATGACGCCCGACTTGACCTTGGGCGGCGGGTTGAACACATGCTCGTCGACGGTGAACAGATACTCGATATCGTACCAAGCCTGGAGCAGCACCGAGAGTATGCCGTAGGTCTTGCTGCCTGGAGGGGCTGCGATGCGTTGAGCCACCTCGCGCTGGAACATGCCGCTGCAGCACACCACCTGATCTTTGTAGTCGAGCACCTTAAACAGGATTTGCGACGAGATGTTGTAGGGGTAGTTGCCGATGACCACAAACTGCGGCTGTCCGGTCACCTGGGCGAGGTCGAGTTTCAGGAAGTCGGCCTCGATGATGCGGCCGTCGAGTTGCGGGTAGCACTGGTTCAGGTAGTTGACGCTCTCGGTGTCGAGTTCCACCACCTTCAGGTCGTGCCCGTTTTGCAGCAGGAACTGCGTGAGCACGCCCATGCCTGGCCCCACCTCGATGAGAGGCAGGTTCTTGTATTCGCTCACCGTGAGCGCTATGCGCTCGGCTACCGAGAGGTCGGTGAGAAAGTGCTGTCCTAATGCCTTTTTCGCTCTTACTTGCCGCATAACAATTGTGTCATTGGTGCATCACAACGCGTGATATGCTAAAAAAATGCTTCAACTTAGTGGTGAAACGAAGAAAAACAATTATCTTTGCTACACCCAAAGCAGCACCTTGTGGTGCGCTTAGCCTACAAAGTTAGTGTTTTTTTAATTTTTTATTGCTGATTTTAGTGAAAAAACTGCTTTCTATACTGCTGAAATATGGTATTCCCGTTGTCATAAGTCTGGGATTGGCCTATTTTTTCTATGCCAATGTCGATATGGATGCCATTGCCAAGAGTGTGCGTGAAGATGTGAACTGGTGGTGGTTTGTGCCTGTGATTGTGGTGAGCATCTTCAGCCATATCTTCAGGGCCCTGCGATGGAGGCTGCAGTTGCGAGCCATTGATGTGCACCCGCCACTGAGCGCCATCATCAACTCTATTTTCGGCACCTACTTTGTGAATCTGCTTGTGCCGCGCTTGGGCGAGGTGTGGCGCAGCGGCTACATTGCCAATCGTGAGAAAGCGCCTTTCACCAAGGTGCTGGGCTCGATGGTGGGCGACCGCCTGAGCGACACCGTCACGGTACTGCTGCTCACGGTGGTTACCTTTTTCCTGGCCCAAAATGCCTTTATGAAGTTCATGAGTCAGCGCAATGGTTCGGGCGAGGCTGGTTCGATGTTCACCACCTGGTGGTTCTGGGTGATTGTGGTTCTGGGCGTGCTGGGCGTGGCGGCTCTCGTGTGGCTCTACCGCACCAAGTCACAGAACAAACTGGTGCAGAAACTGCAGAGCATTGTGCGCAACTTGTGGGAAGGCTTCTATTCCATCACCAAGATGAAGGGAAAATGGTGGTTCCTGCTCTATACCATACTCATTTGGGGCTGCTACTTCTTGCAACTCTATCTTGCCTCGTTTGCCTTCAACTGCACCAAGGACCTGGGCGTGATAGCCATTCTGGTGCTCTTTGTGCTGAGCAGCATAGGCATGGCAGTTCCCTCAAACGGCGGCATGGGACCGTGGCAATATGCCATCATGTTTGGTCTCGCCATTTATGGCGTGGGTACACTGCCGCTTACCAATCCCTACAATCCCGAAGCCTCGGCGTTTGCCTGGGTGGTGTGGGGCATCCAGACGCTGCTGCTCATCGTGCTGGGCATCTACGCCTTCATCTACATGGAGATTGACCGCCGCCGCATTGCCAGCGGCAAAGTGAAAATAGCAACTGAAATCGAGAACCCTCAACAATAACACCGATATGATGGACGACGAATTTAAAGACTACTTCGAATCCTATAACGAACCCGAAGAGAAGCCACAGGAAGAAACTCCCGAGCAGCGCGAGGAACGCGAAATCAAGGAAACTACCATTGAGCGCCGATACAACAAGAAGCGCCTGTTCGTCATCTCGTTTGTCTCAGCATTGGCGTTGTTTGTCATCATCTGGACTTGGCTGCGCTACTTCCACCCCTATGCCACCAGTCAGGAGACGGGCGTGATCATGAAGGTGTCGAACGAGGGAAATCTGTTCAAGACCTACGAGGGCAAGATGATATCGGAGGTATATATCATCGACACGGTGACCACCTTTGAGTCGAACTTCGATTTCACTATCACCGACGACTCCATAGCGCGCCAGGCCATGGAACTGGCGGGCACGGGCAAGCGGGTGATGCTCGACTACAAGTACTACAAGGGCAAACTGCCTTGGCGTGGCGAGAGCAACCGCATTGTGACCAAAATCACCCTCAAGGAACCAGATTAAGCCTGCACGATCTCGGATTTTTTAGACAGAAGAACATAAGATTGCAAGGACGCTAAAATGCTCTCTCAAAGCGGGTGGCGTCAAAAAACGGCATACGCTGGTTTTTAATTTGTTCGTCTTAATTTGACCAGTTGATGGGGGTGGCGAGCTTGTTGAGGTAGTAACTGCGCAAGTCGCTCCACCGGTAGTAGGGGAACTTGTCGGCCTTGACCGGAAGGGTCGCTTCGCGCTCATTGAAGAGCACTTTCACCAGCGCATCATCGATGTGCCCCAATCGCTCGCCGCCCACAGTCCCATTACCCTAACCCCATAATCCCAACTATTGCAGTCCTGAAAAACTGAATCAGTTGGCAAGTCTCCCGACTTGCTGAAACAAGTGTACTAAGCCCCAGATAGTTCAAACAACTACTATTTATTATTAGTGTCCGATTAAAAGTCCGTTAGGACTGTTCAGAACTTAGGCAGGGGTGAAGCCGTAGGCGAGAACTCCTGTCAATCAAGCATATACAAAATTAGTCCAGTAGGGACGGCAGAATGTGAATCAAGTTTATTTGTCTGTCGCCCCGACGGGACTAATTGATTTATAATGCTTTGTTACAGGGGTTGCGCTGCACCTCTGCTTATTATCACACGCCCCTATGGGGCTTCGACGATGCAGAAACTTGCTCCAAAGATATCATGTAATGAGGTAAACCGTCGTCCATTGTCTGAAAAAACAATTTCTACTGAAAAAGTCAGCAAAACGGGCAACATAGTGCAATTTAAAACCAATTAACTTCTTTTAACGTTTAGGGGGGGTGATTCGTGAATTTTTGTTTATATTTGCAATATTAACTTATGTATTAAGCGCTTGTTGATATTCCATATAATGGATCATCACGTAGCAAAGCACAGCATTTTATCACCATCAACTCAATTAACTAATTTATTATCAATAATTTATATACTCTATTGCTATGAAGAAATTATTACTACCCAAATGGCAAGCAGCAGGGTTATTGACCCTGTTGCTCATGATGATTTGTCCTGTCAGGGCAAATGCCGGCCTTCAAGGCAACGTCACTGAAGAGCAAATTGGACCGATACAGCGTGTGGAACTTGACGGTGCCACCACTATTACTGTAGATCGAGACTGGTACTTGCGCTCTATCACTGGTCTTGAGCATGATCTGAAAATCATCCTCAAGGATGGTGCAACACTCACGGTCGATCAAGACTATAGCGAAACTGCTGCAATCGATGTCAAGAGTCTTGACGTGAGCGGCAACGGAACACTCTACGTCACCGGCAAGAACATCGGCGTTTGGCTGCGCGGCGGAGACCTGAAGGTGACCAATTGCAACGCAAGTTTTATTGCCCGTCACGGCAAGGACTGGAATACTCTTTATGGCAATGCTGTGGAAGGTGACATCAATAATTTCATTATCGACAATGCAAAGGTGGATGTTTCAGGTGCTCTGGTTGCGATCGAATCGGTGAAGACACTCAAAATCACGGGCAGCAATGCAGCGTTAAATGCCTGGGGCGGCTACCATTGCATTGCCTATCAGGCTGCTACCCAAGCCAATCCTGGCGTAACCAATTTCATCATGGATGGTGGTGAAGTCAACTTGACGGCAAACAATGGCACTGCATTTGAAATCAGTGGTACGGCCACCATCACCGGCGGCAAACTCACCATCAACCAGAACAGTGGTTATTGGAGTGAGAAAGACCACGCCTTTTCGGCCGGGACCCTTAATGCATCGAACTGTGAAATCAACATCAATTCGGCGTTACCCGCCTACTATCGCGAGAACGGCACCGCGACATTCAACAATGCCAAGGTGAACATCAACGTAGGATTGGGCAGTAGTGGCTTTAGGGTTAAAGACCTCAACATCACCGGCCACAGCGATTTCTCGATCAACGCCAGCCATGAGGCCATCTATTGCACCGGCAACATGTCGCTTGAGGCCGACAAGTTCTTTGCCAAGTCGCGCACCAACGAAAAGCGTACCGTGTGGGTGGAAGGCAAACTGACGATTCACATGGGCGAAGGTATCTACGAGGCCTACAGCGATGACTATTTTCCCTTCTTTGCTGTAGAGGGCATTGAATTTGACCGCCCATACACCGTCAATGATATTCACGATGTGAGCAATCTTAGCATCCGTCAAATATGGACCAATGGTTTCAACCTCGGTTACGTGTTAGCATACAAGGATACATCCATATTGTCTGGAGCGAAGATTACGCGTCCCGACCTACAATACTATAAAGAAGGTGCAACAACCGACTACTCGGTCTATGGCTGTTTCGACAAGGGCACCTACACCGTGGGCGAGGTTATTCATTTCAATGTGCCAAGCATCGTAACCAACTATATCAACAAGCCGGTGAGCAACCCCAATGCTACACCTATCATCAGTTGGTGGAAGATGACTAAGGATGATAATGGTAAACCCAACAACGAGATCCTGAACAATAACGGCTCTACTTATACCGTAAGGGCTCAAGACGTTGGCAGCTCCATCTATGTGAAATTCTATTTCGACACACATACCCGCGACCTCATGTCTGAATTTGCCACTATTCAGAAGAAGCAACGCAACGACAGCCCCGTCAAGCCCGAGCTCTCTTACAGACAGAATTATGTGTGGGTGACCAACAATAATTCATCACAGGAATATCTGTTGCTCACTACGTTCAAGAATGTGGAAGACCTCACCGAAGCCGACTGGGCCGGTGCACAGTCGTCCACCTCGTCAAGCTTCCGCATGAACGCGGCAACAGGAAAGGTCAACTACGTCTATACCCGCTTCAAAGAGACCGCAACCACCCTGCCGGGCTCGGTCGTGCTCTACGACGTGGTCTTTTATGGCACCACCGACCAAATGAAGGATGTGGTTCTTGAGTTTACCGATGTGACTGCCAATGCTCCAGCCACAGTGATTGCCAACGGATGGATTGCGGTGCCGCTGAATCATGTCGTCAAGATTGAGGCTAAGCCGGTGCCCGGTGACATCATCGGTTTCCAGGGTCTCAAAGGCAGCGAGTGGTATCTTGACAACAAAATCACCTACTACCGTGACGCGGCCTGCACACAGGCAATTCACGACGGGGAATGGGGACACATCTTGGACGCTGACACCTATTACAAAACACTATACGTGAAGTTGACAAGACCCACCCTAACGTTAGGCGGCACGTCAGAAGACCGGGCACACTACGTGGATATAACATATAATAATGTTACGAAAAACACAAACCTGGTGACATCAAATGCCGACGGCACCTACAACCTGCTCGCGGTCGAAGCTTCTAATGGTCGTTCTCCCGACGGAGGCGATTATGAGGCGCTATACGTCCCGACCGGAACGACTTTCGAAATTCCAATGACCTACTACCCGGTTAATGCACCGACCGACGGCATCACTTTCGAAGTGGCATATTATTACCTGAATAACGTTGCCAACACCGGCACTCCTCCCACATTGTCATGTTATAAAGACAATGACGGGCAACTGATTCTGAGTGTCGATGCGAAAAACAGCGAAGAAGGTCTTTTGGCAGTGGTTAGCGCTAAACAGGACGGTCGAGGACTGGGCACTTTGCGCATCTATGTCACGGCACCCGATCCCACCGGCATCGCCATCAATCCCGGTGAGATTACCCTTGAGCCGCTGTTCGGCGAAGCTCAGCTACAAGCCTCGTTTATTCCTTCTAACGCCAAGCCGCAAGCTATCACATGGTCGTCGAGCGACGAGGATGTGGTCACCGTTGACCAGAACGGAAAGGTGACTGTGGGTGAGAATGCCATCGGCGATAAGGCTACCATTACGGCAACGGCAGGCAACCTCACTGCCACCTGCAAGGTGACTGTCAATGGCACGAAATACCCCCTCTGGGTGCGCGGCACACAAGTCAACAGCCTCATTCAGGAAGACGTGTTCATGGACGGAAAGGTGAGCTACATAGGCAATACACTCACTCTTAACGGCGCAACGCTCGCCAGCAACAGTTCAGAGCCCGCCATCAAGAGCGAAATGACGAATCTGACCATCAACGTCGTAGGCACCAACAAGTTGGCATCTCAAAAAGATGCTGTAATTCTAACGAAATCGGCACACATCACCGGTAATGGAGAACTGACAGTGACTACAACTAGTACTACTGGATTTACCATTGCACTGATGGGAAATGAGGATATTGCAATCAATGATACGGTAAAGGTGAGTGCACGTAATAATTCTACTCAAGGCACCGGTGTAGCGGCGCTTAGAGATTTAAGCGTCAACAATCCGGAAGCCGAACTCAGAAGCTTTGGCAAATATGCCTCGGTAGCCTACGGTAAGCATCTTATCGGCAACATCACAGAGCCGGAAAATGCGAAACCGGTATTTGACATCAGCACCGGATACTATTTCGTGGGCGACGCAGCCGGCAATATCGTCAAAAATGCCACGGTTGTCATCAACGGAACAGAAGAGCAGCAGAGCCAGCTTGTGGGCGACGTGAACGGTGACGGACGCGTGAATGTGAGCGATGTTTCGGCATTGATCAACATGATTCTGGGCATAACTCCCATGGACCAGACGACGGGCGATGTGAATGGCGACGGACGCGTGAATGTGAGCGATGTCTCCGCCCTCATCAACATCATTCTGGGCATAAATTGACCGAGGGGTTAGAATTAGAACAAACAGTGCCGGGTCCTCACAGGGGGCTCGGCACTGGTTTTTGGGGAGAATGTGGGTTACAGAGTGTTTACTGGTACTTGGGCGATGGGCCATACTGGTTGGGGCCCCGGTCGCTGTCAAGCAAGGTGAACACGAAAACAATAATCCTGACGATGAACTGGACAATCGCCAAAATGGAGAAGGCCAGCCCCCAGCCGGCGCCTGAAGTTAGAATCGCTCGCGCCAGTGCCCTGTCGTTACCATAATAAAGTGCCCCATTGCCGAAGATCGACAGCATGAAACCGAAATAGATGCCCACCAAAACGAAACCAAGCAAGTAGCTGACAGCTACCCACCAACCGCTGCGGTTAGTGTCGTGCAAACGCCGCACCTGAACGGCCATCATGGGCAGGAGACACACCAGCCCACCAATACCACAAGTGACAAGGGAAACGAGGAAGGTGAAAAGGAAAAACCACCAGTACTCGCTGCGACGGGCACGGCCTGTAAAGTCGGCATATTTCTTGAAGCAGATGCTAATGGCCTCGCCAAAGCCCACCTGAGGACGCTACCATAGTAAGGGGTCTGATAACCTGGCTGATAACCCTGCTGATACTGAGGCTGTTGATACTGAGGTTGCTGGGCATACTGCGGTTGTTGATACTGCTGCTCATACTGTGGCTGTTGAGGTGTAAAGAGAGAGGCAAGTTCTGGCAACTCGGCAGCCCTCATTTTGTGATTGTGTCGCCCTGCGGGGCGATGTTGAGCTGTGGTTTTTAATATGTTCGTCTTAGTGTGACCAGTTGATGGGGGTGGCGAGTTTGTTGAGGTAATAGCTGCGCAGGTCGCTCCATCGGTAGTAGGGGAACGAGTCGGTGTGGACCGGCAGCGTGGCCTCGTGCTCGTTGAAGAGCACTTTCACCAGTACATCGTGTGTCGATTGGGTACCCTTTTTGCGGTAGAACACCATTTGAATGTTGCACGCCATGGGATAGATGTTGTAACTCTGCCAGTGGTTGTGCAGATCGTCGAGGTCGTCGCAAGAGTAGTTGGCGTTGTCGAGTTCCATGAGCGCAGCAAGGGGAATGACGCAGGTTTCGTGACCGAAGCGCAGGGCGGCACCCCGTCCGCCACAGGCTATGACGCTGTCGGCAAACTGCACCATGTTGCGCAGCAGGGCACGCTCAATGAAGGGCATGCGGTTGCCGTTTTGTGGGGCATTGGCCCAATGCACATACCAGTAGATGTTATTGATTCGCCAGTACTCGAAGATTTCATCGTCGGTGAAGAGGTCCCACAGGTCGATGTAGTCCAGGTCGTGGTGATTTTGCACGATTCCGGCCAGTGCAAACATGTCGGTCATGAACAGGTGAGCATTGACACTATCGCGCGCGTATGCCGGGTCGCTGAAGATGAGACCCATGAAGTGCGCGGGGTCGACCGAGGTCACATTGTTCTTGTCGACGAGGGCATCCATGCGCTTGCGCAAGGGGTTGGCAAGGGTGTCTTCGCCATAGCCCCAGCCCATGTAGTACATGTCGTGTGCACTGGCATCGGCCGTGACGCGCAACCGTGGATTGCAGGCCTTGAGGGCACCCGTCTCGTTGAGCATTGAGAGGATGCAGCGAATGAAGATGGTGCTGCGGGCATCGACATGCACATCGCCGGCAAATACCTCGGGAAAATTCTGGTACATGCGCCGCGCTATGCCCTGGTGCTGCTCGGCACCAATGTCGCTCAGGTCACCTGCGCGATTCACCGACGCCTGCGCAATGGTGGCTACTTGGCCCAGCAAACGCTGTCCGCGCTGGGTGAGCGCATGGTGTGCATCGGCTTTCGTCAGCACCTTGAGCGGGCGGGTATAGCCTACATCCTTGGTGAACCAGCGGCTGCCATGGCGCCCATAGTGGTTGAGGTAGAAGGGCTCGTAACCGTCGGGAGCAGGGGTGAGTTGGGGCAGCGGGTGCTGTGGGAAGGGATACACGGCATGGTTGGTGGCACTCAGACCGGGATTGGCGGTAATGATGTCGCGCGGTGTGCCGTGTTGCGCCATGACGAGCAGGCTGGCGGTCAGCAGCAGGGTGGTGAATAGTGTGATGCGTTTCATGCGTTTTATGAGGCGATTTAGGGGTTTCTTATTCGGTTTTCACATCGGCAAGGGTGATTTGCGGGATGCGGGCGAGTTTGGTTTTGAAGTAGGCGCGCACATCGGCCCAATGATAGTAGGGGAAGCAGTCGGTGGCCACATTGTTGCCGAGCGTGGCTTCGTGCTCGTTGAGCAGGAACTTGATGAGTATGTCGGTCGAACCAGGTTTCTTGTAGAAAATCCACTGCACATTGCCTGCCATGGGGAACACCTTGTAGCACTGCCAGTTGTCGGCCACTTCTTCGAGGTCGGTGGTCTTGTAGTCCATGCCGTTGAGCCCCATGAGGCACACGAGCGGCAGCAGCACCGACTCGTGCCCGAAGCGCAGCGTGGCGCTGTTGGTGCCGCTGGCAATGGCGGCATCGGCGGCATCGAGGAAATTGCCCAGCAGATTGGCCTGCGCATAGTCGACACGGCCGCGGGTGATGGGGGTCTCGCTCGAAAGGATGTACCAGCGGGCATTGTTGTAGCGCCACAGGTCGTAGATTTCTTCGTCGGTGAAAAGGTCATAGAGGTTCACATCCTCGAACTGGTGGTGGCTCTGCATGTTGCCGGCAATGTCGAACATCTCGGCCATGAACCGCTGACCCTCGATGCTGTCGGTGGCAAACTGCGGGTCGCTGATGAGTGTGGCAAGAAACTGCTGGGGTCTCACATACTTCTTGGCAAATTCCCTGACGAGCGGTGTGCCAAGCCGGCGGAGCGGTTTCACAAGCGAATCGGTGAAGTTCATGTAATACATGTCGTGCTCGCTGGCATCGGTGGTGATGTAGAGGTCGGGGTTGAGCGACTTGAGCATATCGGTCTCGTTGAGCATCGACAAGATGCAGCGGATGACCACCGTGGACT
>JAEEGL016382772.1_pt1 | contig 12015 bp, 8 predicted proteins | sample 9134231 | NCBI WGS metagenome assembly JAEEGL01 (sample SAMN16246548, study PRJNA631951) | gut metagenome | biome: gut microbiome; feature: rumen; material: fiber-attached | host: Bos | place: Iran: Karaj | collected 2018-10
CGTTTTGTTCATTTTTATTTTACAATTTCAACCACCATATCTTGACATGGATAGATGAAGTGACTACAATATGTTGTAGTTGCGCGTTATGCAATTTGGATTACATAACTAATGCAGTTTGGATTACATAACAAATGAGTTTGTGGAAGAGAAAACAGGTTTAAAAGGAGTCAGTTTTGAAGATTATTAAGAGAAGCGGTGCGGAAGTAGAATTTGATCAGGAGAAGATCATAGTAGCTATCAAGAAAGCCAATGATTCGGTAAATGAATCCCAGAAACTCAGCGCTGATGAGATCCAGGAGATTGCCGATGCGGTTACGCTGTCCTGTAATGCAATGTGCAGATCAGCCAATGTGGAAGAGATCCAGGATATGGTTGAGAACCAGCTCATGAAATACAGAGCTTATGAGATGGCGCGTAATTACATTACATACAGATACAGACATGCGCTGGCCCGTAAGTCCAACTCTACCGATGATCAGATCTTAAGCCTCCTTGAGTGCAACAACGAAGAGGTTAAACAGGAGAATTCCAACAAGAACCCTATAGTGAATTCGGTTCAGAGAGACTATATGGCCGGTGAAGTCAGCAAGGATATCACCAAGAGGCTTCTTCTTCCCGAAGATGTTGTGGAAGCACATGAGAAAGGTCTGATCCATTTCCATGATTCGGATTATTTCGCCCAGCACATGCATAACTGCTGTCTGGTTAACCTTGAGGATATGCTTCAGAACGGTACGGTGATCTCCGAGACCATGATCGATACCCCCAAGAGTTTCTCAACTGCCTGCAACATAGCAACCCAGGCAATAGCACAGATCGCAAGTTCACAGTACGGCGGCCAGAGTATTTCACTTGCCCATCTTGCTCCGTTTGTACAGGTTTCCCGTGATAAACTCCGCAGGGAAGTCCGTAAGGAAATGGAACTTATGGATATCGAAGTTGACGAGGATAAGATCAATCAGATCGCTGAGATGAGAGTGAAGGAAGAGATCAACCGCGGTTGCCAGATCATGCAGTATCAGGTCATCACCCTTATGACGACCAACGGCCAGGCTCCTTTTATCACAGTCTTCATGTATATAGATGAGGTACCGGAAGGACAGATCCGCGACGACCTGGCTCTTATCATAGAAGAGATGCTCAATCAGCGCATCAAAGGCGTTAAGAATGAGAAGGGCGTATATATCACGCCTGCCTTCCCCAAACTTATATATGTTCTTGAGGAAGATAATATATACGAAGACAGCAAATATTTCTATCTGACTAAACTTGCTGCCAGATGTACAGCCAAGAGACTGGTTCCCGATTATATCTCAGAGAAGATCATGAAGGAATTAAAGAACGGCGACTGCTATCCCTGCATGGGCTGTAGATCTTTCCTTACTCCCGACAGATTTACGGAAGCAGGTGTGGGTAATGTGGCTAATGCCGGTAATTATAAACCCGGCGTGCGCAAGTATTACGGACGCTTTAATCAGGGCGTGGTCACCATCAATCTCGTTGATATAGCCTGCTCCTCGGAAGGTGATATCTACAAATTCTGGAAGATAATGGATGAGCGTCTTGAACTTTGCCATAAAGCTCTTATGTGCAGACACAACAGACTTAAAGGTACATTGTCTGATGTTGCACCCATACTCTGGCAGGATGGCGCCCTTGCAAGACTTAAGAAGGGCGAACCCATAGATAAACTTCTGTTTGACGGGTATTCCACAATATCTCTCGGTTATGCGGGACTATGCGAGTGTACCAGATATATGACCGGCAAATCACATACGGATCCTACGGCTACGCCTTTTGCGCTCGATGTCATGAAGTACTTGAACGACGCCTGCAGGAAGTGGAAAGCAGAATCAAATATCGATTTCTCACTTTACGGTACGCCGCTTGAATCCACAACATATAAGTTTGCCAAGGCTCTTCAGAAGAGATTCGGCATAATCCCCGGCGTAACGGATAAGAACTATATCACCAACAGTTATCATGTGCATGTGACCGAGAAGATCGATGCCTTCGATAAGCTCAGTTTCGAGGCTCAGTTCCAGGCACTTTCACCCGGCGGAGCGATCTCTTATGTGGAGGTTCCGGATCTTCAGGACAATATCCCCGCTGTCCTCGCGGTCATGAAACATATATATGACAACATTATGTATGCTGAACTTAATACCAAATCGGATTACTGCCAGAAATGCGGATATGACGGTGAGATCCTGATAGAGGACGATAAGGACGGTAAGCTTGTATGGAAATGTCCTAACTGCGGCAATACCGATCAGAGTACCATGAATGTAGCAAGACGTACCTGCGGATATATCGGAACACAGTTCTGGAATCAGGGAAGAACGCAGGAGATCAGAGAAAGAGTATTACATTTATAAATCGATATGAATTATTGTAACATCAAAAATAATGATATAGCTGACGGAGAGGGTGTAAGGGTCACCCTCTTCGTTTCAGGTTGTACACATCACTGTAAGGGGTGCTTCCAGCCTGAAACCTGGGATTTTGATTATGGTGTGCCATACACCGACCAGACAGAAGACCTGATCATCAACAGGCTGGCACCTGAGCATATCCAGGGGTTTACGGTTCTTGGGGGAGAACCTTTTGAACCGGTTAACCAGCGCGGGATCCTAAAAACCATACGCCGGATCAGACAGAAGATGCCGGCCAAAGATATATGGGTCTACACAGGCTATACCTTAGATCGTGACATTATCCCGGAAGATGGCGCAGCTCATTGTGAGGTTACGGATGAACTTCTTTCTTATATAGATGTACTGGTAGACGGTGAATTTGTACTGGAACAAAAGAGTCTTCTTCTGCCTTTCAGAGGATCGGAGAACCAGCGACTTATCGACGTACCTGCAACCCTTAAGTCGGGAAGCGTCACGGAATATATATTGAAGAACCCGAGATAATATGAAGATGTTCCTAAAATAGAACAATAATTATGCAGACCTCGTTGAAGCGGGGTCTTTTTTGTGCTATGATTGTCCCTATACGTCAAATCTACTTTTAATAAATTAACATAACAAGGAGAGAATATGGCTCAGTTATGGGGAGGACGTTTTAAAGATAAGACAGATGATCTGGTCTATGCATTTAATGCGTCCATTGATTTTGATAAAAGACTGTATAAGCAGGATATAGAAGGCTCTAAGGCACATGTGAAGATGCTTGCAAGACAGGGTGTGCTGACAGAAGAAGACAGGGATTCGATCTTACAGGGTCTGGACTCGATTTTAATAGACATTGAATCCGGAAATCTTGAGATCACTTCGGAATATGAAGATATACATAGCTTTGTTGAGGCAGTTCTTACTGACAGAATAGGTGAACCCGGAAAGCGCCTTCATACAGGCAGAAGCCGCAACGATCAGGTGGCGCTTGATATGAAGCTGTATATCAGAGAGGAAGCCGGTGAGATAAGGGCTCTTCTTACTGATCTTTTAAAGACCATTCTTAAGATAATGGAGGAACACACTGCGACACCCATGCCCGGTTTCACGCATCTCCAAAAGGCACAGCCTGTGACGCTTGCACATCACTTTGGTGCGTATTTTGAGATGTTTCGACGTGATATCGGGCGTATAGAGGACATGAAGAAGCGTCTTAATGAATGTCCTTTGGGAAGCGGAGCTTTGGCGGGTACCACGTACCCCCTTGACCGTGAATACACTGCGGATCTGCTTAAATTTGACCGTGCGACACGTAATTCCATGGATTCCGTTTCGGACAGAGATTATCTGATAGAATTCCTTTCAGATTTAAGTCTTATCATGATGCATTTATCGAGACTTTCCGAAGAGATTATCATATGGAACAGTAACGAGTACGGCTTTGTTGAATTGGATGATGCGTATTCTACGGGATCATCGATCATGCCTCAGAAGAAGAATCCCGACATCGCTGAACTTATCAGAGGCAAGACCGGCAGGGTTTACGGTGATCTGATGGGGCTGCTTACTATGATGAAGGGTATCCCGCTTGCATATGACAAGGATATTCAGGAAGACAAGGAGGCATCATTTGATGCGATAGATACTGTATCCGGCTGTATCAGACTTATGACCGGACAGTTGGCAACCATTAAATTCATCACGCCTGTTATGAATGAATCTGCAGCGAAAGGATTTACCAATGCTACAGATCTGGCAGATTATCTGGTCGGTAAAGGGGTTCCTTTCAGAGATGCTCATTCATATGTGGGCAGGATAGTTCTTCTGTGTATAGACAAGGACTGCGCGATAGATGATCTTTCGCTTGAGGAACTTCGAGGTATATGTCCCTCTTTTGAGGAAGATGTATATGAAGCGATATCCATCAAGACATGTATCGACAGAAGGAATACCAAAGGCGCCCCCGGTCCTGATGCTATGAAGGAAGAGATTGAAGAAGCAAGAAATTATTTAAATAAAGAGGAGACAATATTATGAGTGAAAAGTTAAAAGTAGCAGTTTTAGGCGGTACGGGAATGGTCGGACAAAGATTCATATCCCTGCTTGCAGATCATCCGTGGTTTGAAGTAGTAACCATAGCTGCAAGTCCCAGATCAGCCGGCAAGACCTATGAAGAGGCTGTAGGCGACAGATGGAAGATGGATACTCCGATGCCTGAGGCTGTTAAGTCTATAGTTGTTAAAAATGTTAATGAAGTTGATGCAGTAGCATCTGAAGTTGATTTCTGTTTCTCAGCCGTTGATATGACCAAGGATGAGATCAGGGCGATTGAGGAGGCTTATGCCAAGACTGAGACTCCTGTCGTATCCAATAATTCTGCTCACAGGTGGACTCCGGATGTACCTATGGTAGTACCGGAGATCAATCCCGAGCATTTTGAGATCATTCCTTCTCAGAAGAAGAGGCTTGGAACGACAAAGGGATTTATAGCAGTTAAGCCCAACTGTTCGATCCAGAGTTATGCTCCTGCGCTTACGGCGTGGAAGCAGTTTGAGCCTGTAGAGGTCGTGGCTACGACTTATCAGGCAATATCGGGTGCCGGCAAGACATTTAAGGACTGGCCCGAGATGGAAGGCAACGTTATCCCGTTCATTAACGGAGAAGAAGAGAAGAGTGAAAAGGAGCCCCTAAGGATATGGGGACATATAGAAGGAGACGTTATCGTACCGGCAACGAGTCCGCTTATCACTTCACAGTGTATCCGTGTTCCCGTTCTTAACGGACATACTGCGGCCGCTTTTGTAAAATTCAACAAAAAGCCTTCCAAAGATGAGTTGATCGCTGCGCTTAACGAGTTTAAGGGACTTCCGCAGGAGTATAAGCTTCCTACGGCTCCCGCGCAGTTCATCAGATATATGGAGGAACCCGACAGGCCTCAGGTAAGGCTTGATGTGGATTTCGAGCGCGGTATGGGAATCAGCATCGGAAGGCTCAGGGAAGATACCATATATGATTGGAAGTTCGTAGGATTGTCACATAATACCCTCAGAGGGGCGGCAGGAGGAGCTCTTCTGTGCGCTGAACTTCTGAAAGCCCTCGGATATATCGAAGCAAAATAAGATCGTAAAAGTTTCTGTATCCGAATAAGCTTTACGGAAGGTAGTATTAATGAACGAGATGCAATACCAGATCGATCTGGTTAGCACAATGAATGAAAAACTGAGGGCGGATCGTAAGATGATGGAAATGATCATCAATTCATCCACATCCGCCTTCGTATATATCGATCCGGCTGCTGAGGAGGTCAAAACCCTCGGCAACTGGAACGAATACTTTGATTTTTCTGTCAGAAGGTTTAATGATGTTAACCGACTGATCGACTGTATCGAAGACGAGTACAGAGAAGACTTTATTAAATGCCTCAATATCGACAAAAGCGGTAAAGAGAGAGCCAGCGTTATCGTCAGGCTTAAGGATAAGCGCAAATGGGTTGAGTGTGAAGTCAATGCCGTGTACTCGCCTGATAATACCCTCAGAGATAAGATCATCAGATTCAAAGATGTAACCATAATCAGGGAACAGCATGAAGAGCTTAAATATATGGCTTTTTATGATTCCATGACCGGTCTTTTTAACAGAAACTATTTTATCAGGCGTATGTCTGATTTTATAGATCTTGCAGCGCGGGAGAACAAAGAAGCAGCAGTCATCTTCATCGACATAGACGATTTCAGAAGCATCAATGACGGTATGGGACTGGCGGTCGGTGACGAAGTAGTTATGAGTTTCGGGCAGTTTCTGTCTGAATTTGCTTCCGATAACTGTATAGTGTCTCATTTTAACGGCGATAAATACTGCGTGGGAATCTATGATCCGTGTGGTGAGTACAGCGTCGAGAATATCTACAGATCAATTACGAAAAGAACCAGAAATCCTTTCAATACATTTGACGGACGTGAGATCTACATTAAGGTAACCGCAGGAGTTGCAACTTACCCTGATGCTTCAACAAGCGTGCTCGAGCTGATCAATTATGCTGAAATAGTCAGAAACCGTGCAGGCGCTGGAGCAAGGGGCTCTATACAATACTTTAATTCAGAAATACTTGAAGAATTCCGACACAATACCAATATTGAAAATAAACTCCGTAAAGCTGTTGCTGACATGAATTTTGAAATGTATTATCAGCCTCAGTATGAAGCCGAAAGCGGAAAACTCAGGGGCATGGAAGCTCTTATCAGGTGGAAGGATCCCGATGAAGGCAACATTTCTCCAAGTGTATTTATTCCACTGGCTGAGAAGAACGGTTCAATAATACCTATAGGACGATGGGTCATAGAAGACTCTATTTCCACATATATGAAGTGGAAGAAGGATTTTGATAAACAGTTCATCTTATCGATCAATATTTCGGCTATCCAGTATAAAAGAGAAGATTTTGTCGACGGCATCATAAGTATCATAAACAGATACAAGATGGATCCTAAGGAATTGGAACTGGAGATAACCGAAACAGCGCTTATAGACAATTATGATGATGTATGCGGCAAATTAAGTTCCTTAAGAGATTATGGCATCAGGATATCAATGGATGATTTCGGAACGGGCTATTCATCGCTGGCATACTTAAAGAGTCTGCCGATAGATACGCTTAAGATCGACAGATCATTTGTGGAAACAATGCTTCAGGACACGAATTCCAACATTATCATGGAATCTATTATGAACATGGTTCAGCGTTTAGGGCTTGAGACCGTTGCGGAAGGCGTAGAAACCAAAGAACAGCTACTGTTTTTAAAAGATATCAAATGCGACAATATACAGGGATTTTTGTTGGGTAAGCCCCAGTCCTGTGAAGACATAGAGGAACTTCTTAAGGAGCAATGAAATGTTATCGGGAAGAAATGTAGAACGTAAGAATCTGAATCATTATTATGATCGTGAAGGATCACAGATCGTGGTGCTTTACGGACAGCGATATGTGGGCAAATCCTCGCTTATTAAGGAATTCGTTGCTGATAAGGAGCATTATTTTTATTCGGCCCGTATCTGCTCTGAGCGTGAACAGTTATACCAGTGGGGAGCTCAGCTCGGAAAAGAGGGCATAAAGACCGCCCAGTTCCCGACATTTGACGAGATATTCGAGTCAATTCCCTATAGCGGCAGGGGCAAGCAGGTCATAGTCATTGACGAATTCTCAAGGATCGTCAAGAACAGTGAAGCGTTTATGCCTGAACTGGTGAGGTTCATTCACTCACAGTGGTCAAAAAGACGGGTGCTGGTGCTTCTGGTTTCATCAAGCGTGGGCTGGGTTGAGAATCAGATGGTTCCGTCTATCGGCGAATCGGCCTATGAACTGTCCGGCCTTATGAAGATAAGGGAACTTCCCTTTAAGGAACTGGTATCGTATTTTCCGGGGTTTTCAATGGAACAGTGTATCGAAACATATGCTGTGCTTGGAGGTTTTCCGGGACTCTGGCAGATGTTTGATGATCGTGTAAGCGTCCGGGAGAATATCTGCAGAACGCTGCTTAATCCGGGAAGCATACTCTATAACGAACCCCAGCGTCTGTTGGAAGATTCACTCAGAGAGACCAGTGTGTACGGGACGATTCTGTCTTCAATAGCCGAAGGCAACTATAAACTCAACGATCTGTACGAAAAGACTGATTTTTCAAGAGCCAAGATCAGTGTTTATCTGAAAAATCTTATTGAACTTGAACTTGTTGAGAAGGTATTTTCGTACGATACCGCCGGAAAAGCCAACACACAAAAAGGCATATACCGGATCGGTAATCATATACTGCATTTTTATTTCTATTTCATATATTCCAATCTGACCGAGAGGGAGACATCGTCGCCCACGCTTTTTTACAAGCAGTTTGTAGGACCTGCATTTAAAACATATGTAAGCGGATATTTTAAGGAGATAGTATCGCAGCGTCTTGATGAACTTAACAAGCTTGGATCCCTGCCGTTTAAATACACTAAGAGCGGCGAATGGGTCGGAAAGATGGGCAATATCGATCTGGTTGCGCAGAATAACGAAGATAAGACACTTCTTGTGCTGTGTAACTGGGATAAACCCATGATGACCTATGATGACTACGCAAGGCTTCTTATGTGCGCACGCAAAGCCAAGATCGGAGCAGACTATATATACTTATGTTCGGCGTCGAGATTCGATGAGAAACTGCGCCTTGAAGCAAAAGTGAAGAATAATCTTAAGCTTGTTCCCGCTTCGGAGATGTAATTTCGACTATGCCCAAGAATCTTTTTATAGCTGAAAAGAAAAGTGTCGGCCTTCAGTTTGCTGACGCTTTGAAATTCAAAGACAGGTCAGATTCAAAAGGTTATCTTGAATCTGACGACAATATAATAACGTGGTGCAGAGGACATCTTGTGTCAATGTGTTATCCCGAGGAATACGATCCGGATCTTAAGAGATGGCGCTTTGATACTATTCCTTTTATTCCCGATAAGTATAAATATCAGGTGATATCTGACGCCGGAAAGATTTACGGCACAGTCACGGGACTTATGAAACGTGATGATGTGGACTGTATTTATGTCTGCACCGACTCGGGACGCGAAGGGGAGTATATCTACAGACTGGTTGAGCAGGAATCCGGCGTGACCGGCAAAACGCGCAAGCGTGTGTGGATCGATTCCCAGACGGAAGAAGAGATATTAAGGGGAATTAGAGAAGCAAAAGACTTATCAGCCTATGATAATCTGTCGGATTCGGCGTATCTTCGTGCAAAAGAAGACTATCTTATGGGCATCAATTTCTCGAGAGTCTTAACGCTTAAGTTCCAGAACCCCATCAAGGAATTCCTTCATACGGATAAGGCGACGGTAAGCGTTGGACGGGTAATGACCTGCGTACTTGGGATCGTGGTTGACAGGGAGAGAGAGATCAGGGATTTCGTTAAGACGCCCTTCTACAGGGTGCTCGCCACTGCAGATATAGGCGGATTTTCGTTTGACGCCGAATGGAGAGCCAAAGAAGGATCAAAATACTTTGAGTCGCCCCTTCTGTATAAGGAGAACGGCTTTAAGGAGAGGCAAAGCGCCGAGAAGCTGATCGAAGAACTGGCGGGAGACGGAACCGGTATAACAGCTGTTCTTGAATCAATCTCCAATAAAAAAGAGTCAAAAGTGCCTCCGCTTTTATTTAATCTGGCCGAACTTCAAAACGAATGCTCGAAGATATTCAAGATATCGCCGGCTGAAACTTTAAAGATCGCGCAGGAGCTGTATGATAAGAAGCTGACCACCTACCCCAGAACGGACGCCAGAGTGCTCTCAACAGCTGTTGCAAAAGAGATAGACAAGAATCTGTCCGGACTGGCTAAAGGACCGGTACTTCCGCAGTATGCGGCAGGGATCTTATCGCACGGTTCACACAAGGGCTTGGAGAAGACCAAATATGTCAATGATAAGCAGATAACCGACCACTACGCCATAATTCCCACCGGGCAGACCAGGGCGGTATCCGGGCTTAGCAGGACATCTGCGAAGGTATATGAACTCATAGTCAGACGATTCTTAAGCATATTCATGAAGAATGCCGAATACCAGAAGTGTGCTCTGGTATTGAAGATCGGAGAAGAGAGCTTCTATGCGTCTTTTAAGGTTCTGACAGAACCCGGATATTTAAGCGTTATCAGGCTTGAAACGAAGAAGAATTCTGAGGACAATAGTAAAGCTGAAGATTCGGGCGCGGGTGGAAACGGTGCCCAAACCGGCTCGGATGATAAATCTCCGGAAGCCTCAAAAGAAGAGGAATCCGAAGATAAAAGCGTAGACGCTGAGACTTTAGAGAAGATAAAGAAGTTAAAGAAGGGCGCGGTCATAGATATTACCGGGCTTGACATTAAGGAAGGCGAGACTTCGCCGCCTAAAAGATACAATTCAGGCGACCTGATCCTTACTATGGAAAACGCAGGTAAATTCATTGAAGATGAAGACCTGAGGGCCCAGATAAAAGGATCCGGCATTGGAACCAGCGCAACCCGTGCAGATATCCTGGAAAAGCTGGTGCGTAACAAATATCTGAATCTTAATCCCAAGACACAGATCTATACCCCGACACTTTTGGGAGAAGTGATATATGAGGTGGTACAGGTGTCGATCAAGCCACTTTTATCGCCTGAGATGACAGCGAGCTGGGAGAAGGGATTATCGGGCGTTGCGGAAGGAGAGATATCCTCTGATGAGTATATGGAGAAGCTCTCGGGATTTGTAAGCAAATACACTAATTACGTTAAGCGCGCGGATTCAGGCACAGGATATTTCAAGCAGAGATTTGCCCATGTGGCGCAGTATTATAAAAAAAACAGGGCTTAATGCCGGGGATAGTGTGTACTTGAGATGATATTCGGCTATGGATCCGTCATACGTAGGATGAGATTACAGATGTAGACTATCATCCGTAGGACGACGCAAAAAGTAGGAGATAATGATATGAGTGAGATAAACAGCATTAAGATCGGGGAGATGTATGATCTGACAGAAACCATTGCTGCGGATCTGTTCAGCGGGAAGACATATCCCTGGGAGGTACTTCCTGAAATTAAGGACTTCATCATAAAGCTCGGGGAAAGCCTTCCGAAGGATAAGTTTGACGAGGTTTCGGAGCACGTATGGGTTGCAAAGTCCGCTAATGTATTTCCTTCTGCATATCTTGGTGCGCCCTGCATCATCGATGAAGAAGCGGAAGTGAGACACTGCGCATTTGTCAGAGGCAGCGCTATAGTAGGGAAAGGCGCGGTTGTTGGCAATTCCACCGAACTTAAGAATGTTGTTTTGTTTAATAAGGTTCAGGTTCCGCATTATAACTATGTAGGGGATTCCATTTTGGGCTTTAAGGCTCATATGGGCGCGGGATCCATAACCAGTAACGTGAAATCCGACAAAACCCTTGTTGTTGTTAAATCCACAGATGGCAGTATCGAGACCGGATTTAAGAAATTCGGCGCGATGCTTGGAGATAACGTGGAAGTCGGCTGTAACAGCGTGTTAAACCCCGGTACGGTCATAGGACGCAGAAGCAGCGTATATCCCACATCCTGTGTACGCGGCGTGATACCAAAAGACTGCATATTCAAGGCTCCGGGGGATATAGTTAAAAGATCATAGATGTGTTGGAACAACTAAATGATCCGATATGTTGATAATGGCCTGATTAGTTCACGACATAACAGATACGAGACTTATAATGGAAGCAAAAACAGTAAGAAAAGGTGAAATACTCGCAAAAAAAGGTACCAGCGCAGATGTGCTGTGGTATATTGCAGACGGAACCGTTCATATGAAAGTCGGTAAAGCCGCTGTGCCTCTTACAAAGGGAGATCTGATCGGACTGGCTGATATTCAATCCGGGATCCATTCCTGTGACTATGTTGCCGCTACAGATATACAGGTTTCCGTGTTTGCAACCAGGGAGAATCTGCATAAAACCGATTTTCTCTCATCCAGCCCCGATAACTGCAGGGCGATCGCTCTTTCGATAAACGGCGTTGTGTGCAATCTGTTTAAGTCGTTGAGAGAGCTGAACTCTTCACTGTTCAAAATGCTTAGGATCACACATAAAGCCTATGAAACC
>JAEEGL016990186.1_pt1 | contig 12015 bp, 6 predicted proteins | sample 9134231 | NCBI WGS metagenome assembly JAEEGL01 (sample SAMN16246548, study PRJNA631951) | gut metagenome | biome: gut microbiome; feature: rumen; material: fiber-attached | host: Bos | place: Iran: Karaj | collected 2018-10
CAGAAAAGCCGTGACTTTTTTCCCATCTATGCTATAATATAAAATTACGACTCAAAAATGACAATCAACGTTTCTGAAGCGGAGTTTTTATATGCGTTAAAAAACCGGTAAAACAACTATTTTCGGCCAGATTCTGCTTGCTCTTCTGCTTATTTCTCTCATCTGCGTGGCCTTGGTTTTTATCCTCAGCAGGCACTACGGCTTTGACTTGTTTTCTTCCGGTCCGGCCTCTCCGGTGACCGAACAGGCCGTTCCGCTCCAAGGGATCATCCGGCCTCAGCCGGATAAGCTTCCTGAGAGCGAGAGCAATATCGTGGTCAGCGAGCTCATGCCGTCGAACAAATGCACGCTCCCGGATGAGAGCGGGTCTTTCCCGGACTGGATTGAGTTTTACAACGCAGGTGATCAGAACGCCGACCTTTCAAAATGCTCTCTGCGCTGCAACGGTGATTCTATCGCCCTTGACGCTGTCACCATGGCGCCGGGCGAATACTATGTGATGTTCTGCCCCGGAGAACTCTCTGCCTCAGGCGCAACCGTCGTTTTCAAAAACAACAGGGGAAAAGAGCTGACGAACATTACCTACGGGCCGGTCGGGCGGGATATCAGCGTCCGTGTCTCCGAGGAGGGTATCAGCACCACCGCATTCCCCTCTCCCGGGCAGCCCAACAGCGATGAAGGCTATGACAGGTGGCAGTCTTCCCTCCAGGCAGGCGGTCCGCTGGTGATCAACGAGGTGATGGTCCACAACAGTTCCTATCTTCGCATCTCCAACAACTATTACGACTGGGTGGAAATCCGGAACAATTCCGAGGAATCCGTTCTTCTTTCGGACTACTATCTCTCCGACGGCGGCTCCGATCGTCTCCGTTTCCGCCTGCCGCCCAAAACACTGGCTCCGGGAAAACTCTACATCCTTTATTTTTCCGACGAGGAAGCTTCCGTCAATCAGGATTTTGCTCCATTCGGCCTCAATGCGCTCAGGGATGAGCTGTTTCTGAGCAGTGCGGACGGCAAGCTGTGCGATTTCATGCCGCTCCATGATATCCCTCTCAACGGCAGCGCGGGAAAACTTCCCGGCAAGAACGGGACGTTTTACTTCACCACGCCGACCCCACAGGCCGAGAACAAAGGCGGTTACCGCTGCATCGCAGCAAAGCCCGTCGCCCTAGAGAAGGATGGGGTGTTCAACGATGTTTCCAGCGTCACGGTGACGCTCTCAGCCCCAGGCACCATATACTTCACCACCAACGGCAGCAGACCAACCACAGACTCTACCGTCTACACCGGTCCGATAACGCTCACTTCCACCACAGTCGTCCGTGCGATCAGCTATGAACCCGGAAAGCTGACTGCCGAGCCGCTTTCCCTCAGTTATATTATCAATGAAGGGCATTCCCTTCCGGTTGTGAGTCTTGTGGCAGACCCCGCCGATTTCACTGCAGTGTACGGCCGGCCGACTGTAGAAAATGAACGGCCTGCCGTACTTGAGTATTTCGGTGAGGACGGTTCCTTCGCCATGGACTGCGGCTTCAAGCTTCATGGTGCGACCTCCAAGATCGCCCAGCAGAAGAAATCGATGAAGATCCAGTTCAAGAACCGATATGCCGGGCCTTTGGAATACGATCTGTTCGGCAACGGTGTGACGGAGTTCTCCTCCGTGCTTCTGCGTGCCGCACAGGAGGACGTATACTCCACACTGATGCGGGACAACCTCATGCATCAGCTGTCGCTGCAAGCTTTCCCCGAGCTTTCCGTTCAGGATTACCGATACGCCGTTCTCTATGTAAACGGACAATATTGGGGTCTTTACAACTTCCGGGAGGCACATTCGCCTGAACATTTTGCCAACCATCACGGCCTCGAAACTTCAGACGTCACGATGTACAGAGAACTTGCGGGGGGCGACTGCCCGCAGCTGAACGAGATCTACAGGACGCTCGCATATAATACAGACTATTCGAACGCGAAATATGAGGAGATCTGCAGCAAGCTTGATGTGGACAGTGTGATTGCCTGGTGCATCATCCAGGCCTATTCCGGTAATTACGATATTCATCCAACCAATGTACGGTTCTACTACGTAGCATCCGAGGATAAGCTCTATTATTCTCTGTCAGATCTGGACCTTGGGTTCTTCGACCCCTGGACGTTCCAGTTTGTATTCGACATGAACGGAGACTATGCCTACATCTACAACCGGGTGGCAAAGCTTCTTCTCAACTTCCCGCAGTTCCGGAAGCAGTTTTCCGATGCGCTTGCCGGTGCGCTGTCCGGTCCTCTTTCCAATGAGAATGTGCTGATCTTGATCGACTCACTGGCTGACCAGATCCGGCCGGAGATCTATGCCGACCGCGTTCGCTGGGGCGGGACAGTTGACGGATGGGAGAAGATGGTTGGCAGCATGAAATACTTCGTCACGGCGGAAAGCGGCAGAGCTCGGACTCTTGTTTTCGGGATAAAACGCTATATTGCCGTCAATGACGCTGATTTCGTACAGGTGAAATAATATCCGGGCGACCGCGCCGGCAGACAGTATCCGCCGGCGCGGTCTTTTATCGGTGAGGCGTGCATGCCCTTGCCGGCCGCCCCACCTTGGCAGCAACTATATTACCGGAGGTTTCGTATATGCGGAAAAACGGAATTGGTTTCTGTATTCTTTACGGGCTTTTTTCCCTGCTGATCCTTTCCTTGCTGGAGCTGAACAAGAACAGGATCGTCGGCTGGGTCATCGCAGCAGTCCTGCTTGTGGAGTACTTCATTCTGCGGAAACGCCTGAAAAGGACAGGACAGAAGGTGCTCGTGTTTCTCTGTCTGGCAGCTCTGCTCGCGGCAAACCTCTTCGTCACCGTTGGTCCGGTGAAGCTTCGCCCTGCAGTCTCAGGGGAAAACGGTGGTGAGACCGATGTTGTCACCGTTTCCGATGGGAAACTGACCGGAGTTCTTACTGCGGACAGTGCTGTCGAGGTCTATGCCGGCATCCCCTATGCCGCGCCTCCCGTCGGGGAACTGCGTTGGAAGGAACCCCAGGATCCGGAGCCATGGGCAGGTGTGCTCAGGGCGGACCATTTTGCCCCGATGTCCATGCAGCCGAGAAACTCCGCGATCTATGATTCTCTTGTGCGGATCATCGGATACCACGATTTTACAATCTCGCTGCAGGATAATTTCCGTGAAGCCGTTTCCGAGGACTCTCTATACCTGAATATATGGAAACCTGCCGGTGCACAGGAGAATCTTCCCGTTCTTGTTTTCATCCACGGAGGTTCCCTTCAGACCGGTCAGCCTTGGAATTACGAATATAACGGTGAAAGTCTTGCCCGCAAGGGCGTAATCGTGGTAAACATGGGCTACCGGCTCGGTGTTTTCGGTTTTCTGGCCACCGATGAACTTGCGGCGGAATCCGCAAATGGTACGGCAGGCAATTACGGGCTTCTGGATCAGATCAAAGCACTGGAATGGGTGCAGGCCAACATAGCGGCCTTCGGCGGTGACCCGGGCAATGTCACCCTGGCGGGTGAATCGGCAGGCTCCGCCTGCGTCAGTGCGCTGTGTACCTCTCCCCTTTCTTCGGGTCTGTTTCGGCGTGTGATCGGCGAGAGTTCGACAACAACCGCCCAAAGGCCGGCGCACTCTTTCCGATGCTTTTCAAATGCATTGGAGACGGGAAACAATACTCTGCGGCGCTTTGGCGCTGCAGATATCGGGCAGCTTCGGGAAGTCCGTGCAGACAAGCTGGTCGCCGCCGCAGATACCAACCATCATATAACGGTGGACGGATACGCGCTTGTCATGACTCCCTATGAGTCCTACGAGCAGGGAATCCACAACGAGGAAGCGATTCTGCATGGCTTCAACTCCGACGAAGGGACCCCTTTCATTCTGTTTGAACAGGCAAACATGAAAAATTATGAACAGAAAGTACGCCGGTTTTTCGGCAGCTATGCCGATGAAGTACTTGCTCTGTATCCTGCGTTGACGGATGCAGAAGCAAAGGCGAACTGGACCTCGATCTATTCTGCGATCTATTTTTCGCACGGACACCACTGCTGGGCGGGACAGGCGCGTGCGAAGGGTATTCCCTCCTACGAGTACTACTTCAGCAAAGACAACGGGGGCATAGGCCCGTGGCACAGCGGCGAGATGATTTACTGCTATGGAAACATTCCTTCAGGCTCGAAGCTCTTCACCGAATCAGACCGAAAACTCTCCGATCTTTTCTCAGACTACTTCGTGAACTTTATCTCCACCGGTGATCCCAACAGTCCCGGTCTTCCGGTCTGGGAAAAGAGTGAGGACGGAAGTATCCTGATGGAGCTCGGAGACAGGCTTGGTCCGACGGAGGATCCATACCTTTCTCTGTATGACATCCTTGACCGTATGTATGCACAGCCAATGGAGCAAGCTGAGTAAGCTGACGACATAAAAGACGCCCCTTTCGGGGCGTCTTTTTCATATTTTTTTACATATCAAAGATCGACATCTGGCTGCTGTCGGGGAGATCTCGGAGAGCACCGATGCTTTTCAGCTGCTCGAAACATGTGCTGCTCACCTTGGGGCAGCGTCTGCTGATCTCATCCACCGAAATGAATTCCGGTCTGGAACCGTCTTCTGGATGTACCGCTGAATAGAGATCCGCAGCAGCGTTTTCTCCGAGACCGGAAAGCGAGACGAACGGAGGCCGGAGCTTTCTGTCCCCTACCGGCAGGAACTTTGAAGCGTCTGACTCGTACAGGTCCATCGGGGCAAATTCGAAGCCTCTCAGGTTGAACTCGTATACCGCCTCAAGCGTTACCAGAAGATCCTCCTCGTTGGCTGACAGTTTCGGCCGCTTGCGCATGTCGTTGATCGTGCGTCTGACGGAGTCGGTTCCCCCTGTCATCATACCGGCGTCAAAGCCGCCTTTCTGGCTTCTGCGGTAGAAATAAGCACTGTAGAAAGCCAGAGGCTCGTGGACCTTGAACCACGCAATTCGAAAAGCCATCATGACATACGCTACCGCATGCGCTTTCGGAAAAAGGTACTGTATCTTCCGGCAGGACTCCACCCACCAGTCCGGCACGCCCAGACCCTTCATTTCATCTTCAATGCCCGGCGGCCAGGGTTTTCCCTTGTGGATATTTCCTTTGCGCACCGCTTCCATGAATTTGAAAGCCAGTGCGGGCTGCATCCCCTTCTGGATCAGGTAAAGCATGATATCATCTCGGCAGCCGACGGTTTCATCGACGGTCGCAGTGCCGTTCACGATAAGATCATGGATGTTTCCCGCCCAGACATCTGTTCCGTGTGAAAAGCCCGAAAGCCTTATGAGCGTATTGAACTGCTTCGGCTGTGTATCCACAAGCATCTGCCTGGTGAAGCCGGTACCGAATTCCGGAACTCCGATCGTGCCAGTCCTGCCTATGATCGGGTCGTCATCCGGAAGTCCGAGCGCCGCCGGGGTCGTGAAGATGGACATGGTCTCCGCATCGGAGAGAGAGATCTCTTTGGCGTCCACGCCGGTCATATCCTCCATCATCCGGATCATGGTCGGGTCATCATGGCCGAGCTCATCGAGCTTGAGGAGATTGTCCTCCATGCTGTGATATTCAAAATGGGTGGTAATGATATCGCTTTCGGGATCATCGGCCGGATGCTGTACGGGACAGAAATCCGTGACGTCCTTGTCCTGCGGAATGATCACCAGACCGCCCGGATGCTGACCGGTGGTCCTTTTTATGCCCACGAGGCCCTGAGCAAGCCTGTTCTCCTCGGCCTTTCCCGCCTTGAGTCCGCGCTCTTCGAGATACTTCATCACATATCCGTAGGCAGTTTTATCAGCGAGCGTTCCGATTGTACCGGCGCGGAAGACATGGTCGGAGCCGAAAAGCGTCTCCGTATACTTATGCGCCTTTGCCTGATATTCGCCGGAGAAATTCAGATCGATATCCGGCGTCTTCTCGTTTCCGGGATAGCCCAGGAAGGTCTCGAAAGGAATGTCAAATCCGTCTCGCCGCATCGGCGTGCCGCAGGAGGGGCAGTTCTTTTCGGGCATATCCGCGCCGCAGCCGTAGCTTCCGTCCGTAACAAACTCGGAGTGCCTGCAGTTTGGGCACACATAATGCGGCGGAAGTGCATTGACCTCCGTAATACCGGACATATAAGCCACGAGAGAGGAGCCAACGCTTCCCCTGCTTCCGACAAGATAGCCGTTTTCAAGGGAGTTCTGCACGAGCTTCTGGGCGCTCATATAGATAACATCGTAGTTATGGTCGAGTATGGTCTTCAATTCTGTCTCGACCCTGTTCCGGACAATTTCCGGGGGATCCTCCCCGTAAATACGGTGCATCTTGTCGTTCACGAGCTTCGCGAGCTGCTCGGCGGAGTGTTCTATTTTTGGTGGAAACAGTTCTTTCGGGAGCAGTTCAAACTGTTCAATGCTTTCCGCTATCGCTCTTGTGTTATCGATTACGATCTCCCGGGCAGTCTCCTCCCCGAGATATTCAAATTCTTTCAGCATCTCATCCGTAGTGCGGAAGAACATACGGGTGTCCCTGTCCGCGTCGGAATACTTTCGTGAGGCAAGCAGAATCTTTCGGAACTGCTCATCTCTCTCATCAAGGAAGTGGACATCACTTGCGGCCACAACTGGCTTGCCGATCCGTTTGCCAAGCTCAACGACCCGTCTGTTGAATCCGCGAATCGCCTCTTCGTCGCTCACCGTGTTGTTTTCCACGAGGAAAGCATTGTTGCACAGCGGCTGTATCTCAAGATAATCGTAAAACGACGCTGTCTGTTCAAGATGCCAATCATCCGTTCCGCGGATGACCGCATCATACACTTCACCCTTAACACAGGCAGAGCCCACAACGATTCCCTCTCTGTGGCGGACAAGGGCGCTTTTCGGTATGATCGGAACCTTCCGGAAATGTTTCAGATAGGATTCCGAGACCATCTTGTAGAGATTCTTCAGTCCGGTTTTATTCCGAACAAGAAGGATCATATGGTACGGTCTTTCACTGTCCGAGTCGCGCATGTTCCGGCAGACCGGCTCGATGTCATCTATGGTGCGCACTCCGCAGTTGGAAAGCATCGGGATGAATTTTCCCATTATCCTCGCGGCAGTGATTGCATCATCGCTTGCCCTGTGGTGATTGAATTCCTCCAGTTTGAGATGCCTTGCCACAATGTCCAGCTTATAGCGCTTTACATCTGATAGCAGCGCTTTTGAAAGGCTGAGTGTGTCAACAGAGACCGGATCAAAGCGGATCGCGTGTCTGTCTGCTGCGGTGCGCATGAAGCTTATATCAAATGAAGCGTTGTGGGCGACCAGGGGCCTGTCTCCGGCAAAATCCATGAACAGGTGCAGCGCCTCCGCCTCATCCGGGGCATCTTTCACCATCTCATCCGTTATTCCGGTAAGCTCTCTTATTCTCTCCGGAATGTGCATGCCGGGATTTACGAAAGTATTGAACTCTGCCTTGATCTCCCCGCCGGAAAAGAGCACAGCTCCGATCTCAGTCATCCGGTCATTGATGGCATTTAGACCGGTGGTCTCAATATCAAAGGCTACGAATTCCCCATCGATCGGCCTGCGGCTTCTGCCGCTCACGGCACGGTTTCCGTCCATATCATTCACATAATAGCATTCTATCCCGTAAATGATCTTGATGCCGCGTTTTTTTGCTTCCTTCCACACTTCCGGGAAAGCCTGAACATTGCCGTGGTCCGTGACTGCCACAGCAGGCATTCCCCAGTATGCGGCGCGCTCGACAAGCTTTTTCGGATCCGTGAGCGCATCAAGGGTTGAATATTTGGTATGTGCGTGAAGCTCCACACGTTTGACCGGAGCATCATCCGTTCGCTCGTTCTTTTTGCTTCTTGCAATGCTCTGCGGTTCGAGAACGAGATCCTCATCGTATTTGTCATAGATTGTATAGCCTTTTACCAGGAGATGATCTTTATCCGAAATCTTGCCGGTGATGGATCTGTCGTCCTTGGGGGTCAGGTATTTTTTTACGCGAACGGTGTTCGTGTAGTCTGTGATATCAAAAGACAATACGGCATTTCCGCTGTTCTGCAGGGTCTTGCTGCTGACGGCAATCACATCGCCTTCAATGATCACCCTTCCGCTGTCCAGTTCGAGTGTGCTCATAGGGACCGGCTTGCCCTTGATTGCTTTCCCGTATAGGACAGTGGGCTTTGATTCTTTCCCTCCGTCCTCTTTTTTCCCGGAGCTATCTTCTGCGGCAGTTGCTTCGGGCTTCGGCCAGCTCCCGTTGATCAGAACAGAGCCCAGTGAATAATCACACTCGATCTGTCTCCTCAGGATAAGGAGGTCCGCAGGAGAAGGCTCTGCAGGAAAAGATATATCCGCTGTAAGAGCGTTTTCCGCCGTATCAACATGCACAGAAGAAACGGACGCCTTCTCAAGGCCTCCGCACGCTTCTCTTATCGCTTCACATCCCGGGAAAATCTCCAGAAGCGGGACGGCTTTGCTCATGTCCACCTGCGTTTTTCCTTTCCTCTCCCTTTATAATACCTCTGCTCTGCAGGCTATTGATCATCCTGCCGTATTAAATCCATCAGCGCGTCACAAAGCTGATCTGCCGGAAATGTGCCGAGCACCTTCCTTTTTTTGAAGAGCAGACCATTTCCTTTGCCTCCCGCGATTCCGTAATCCGCTTCTCTCGCCTCTCCGGGACCGTTCACGACACAGCCCATCACGGCGACCGTTATGTCTCTGTCGATATCCGAAAGACGCCGCTCCACTTCAGACGCAAGTGAAATCAGATCAATCTCCGTCCTTCCGCAGGTAGGGCACGCGATGAGACGCGGCCCGTCTTTCCGGAGCCCTGCAGCGCGCAGAATTTCCAGCCCTGCTGTCACTTCTCTCTCAGGGTCTGCTGTGAGCGATACTCTGATCGTATTTCCTATCCCCTCACTGAGGAGTGTCCCGATCCCTACAGCAGAGCGGATCACGCCGTTGTATTCCGTGCCCGTCTCGGTGACTCCCACGTGGAGTGGATACGGGAACCGCTCCGCCGCAAGCCTGTATGCCTCTACCGTGAGCGGGACGGAGGACGCCTTCATCGAGATGCAGATGTCTGTAAAGCCGACCTGCTCCAGCAGCCGGACATGGCCGGCCGCGCTTTCGACGAGTGCCTCAGCGCAGGGGCTGCCGTATTTTGCCAGAATCTCCTTTTCCAGACTCCCCGCATTCACCCCGATCCGGATCGGGATCTGTCTGTCCGCGCAGGCCTTTGCAACTGCTTCGACCTTGTCCATGGAGCCAATGTTTCCCGGGTTGATGCGGATCTTGTCAATGTCTCCCGCGGCGCACGCAAGCGCGAGCCGCCAGTCGAAATGGATATCCGCCACGAGCGGGACATCCGTTTTCTCCCGTATGGCAGCCACGGCTTCGGCAGAGCGGAGGTCGGGAACGGCTATTCGCACAATGTCGCAGCCCGCGGCACGCAATCTTCCTATCTGCGAAACAGTCGCTTCAACGTCCCACGTCTTCGTGTTGCACATGGACTGGACCGTGACCGGCGCGTCTCCGCCGATCTCCGTTCCGCGGACCGTTATTTTTTTTGTATTCTCTCTTTTTGATCTCATATCCCTATTTTCTGAAGAGCTTCAGCACATCGTTGAACATCACGAATGCCATGAACGCCAGCAGCAGAACCATGCCCGCGGCATGGATATAGCCCTCGTATTTCGGGTCGAGTTTTTTCCGCGTGATCTTCTCGATTATAAAGGTGACAATCAGCAGGAAAACCCTTCCGCCGTCAAGCGCAGGGATCGGCAGCATGTTCATTACTGCCAGGTTGATGGCTATGAAAGCTGCCAGATAGAAAATATTGAAAAAGGCGTCGGAAGTGCTCTCGGCCTGCTCCCCTGTCTCGGCTATCATATCGACGATGCCGACCGGGCCGGAAATGTCGTTCATGCTGACATGGCCGCTGACAAGCTCCGAGAGCCCTGCCCATACCCATCGGACAAATTCCATGGACATGTTCCATACGTTCCGCAGTTTCACACCGAAAGTGGCATCCTCATAGCCGAACGAGAAGCCGTATCGCTTCTGTGTTTCGCCTTCGTAGAGGATCTTCTCCATATTAAAATCGTTGAGTTTGAAGCGGTGTCCGTCCCGAATCACGACAATATCGTGAACGGTCCCGTTTTTGTCCATATAATCCGAAAAATCGTAATACTGGTAGATCCTGTGGCCGTCAACGGACCAGAACCTGTCCCCCACCTGCAGGGGGCCTTCATACGGACATCCATCCGCGAACTGGGCAATGACCGGGCTGATGAATGCCTTGGCGGGAGCGTACAGGATGGCGATGATGAGCATTCCGAGGAGGAAGTTCATAAACGATCCGGCGACAAGGATGATCAGGCGCTTCCACGCAGACTGATTTGTGAAGGCGCGCGGGTCGTCGCTCTGCTCGTCCTCTCCCGCCATGGCGCAGAATCCGCCTATGGGTATGCAGCGGAGAGAGTACTGCGTCTCTCCTTTTTTCTTTTTCCATATCGCCGGGCCCATGCCGACGGCAAACTCATTCACCCTTACTCCGCAAAGCTTGGCAGCGGTGAAATGGCCTGCCTCATGGACGGTGATGAGCACGCCGAAGATCAGTATGGCGATCAAAACATAAACAACTGTCATTTTTCGTATTCTCTCGCAAATCTTCTCGCGGCGGCATCCGCCTCGAGTATGGTATCCAGATCCGGGTCCTTTACGATGCCGAGCTTTTCGACCGCGGCAGCAGCGCAGTCATAGATCCGGTTGAAGCTGAGCCTGTGGTCAAGGAATCTGTGCACCGCCGTCTCGTTCGCCGCGCTCATCACGCACGGGCCCGTTCCCCCGGCTTTCGCCATATCCATGGCAAGCGCGAGGCAGGGAGTATTCTCAAGGTCCGGGGCTTCAAAAGTCATCTCCCGGAGCCGGAAGAAATCGAGATGCTCGAACATCGAGGGACAGCGATCCGGCCAGGTGAGAGCAAGCTGGATGGGCAGCCCCATGTCCTGTACACCAAGCTGAGCGATCACCGTCCCGTCTATGAGTTCCACCATTGAGTGGATCACGCTCTGCGGATGGATCACTACCTGTATCTCCTCCGGCTTTACGGAAAACAGGTGCATTGCCTCGATAAACTCAAGGCCCTTGTTCATCATGGTAGCGCTGTCCACGGAGATCTTGGCTCCCATATTCCATTTGGGATGACGAACCGCCTGTTCCGGGGTGACATCTTCAAGCTCCTGTCTCTTTCTTCCGCGGAACGGTCCGCCGGAGCCGGTGAGAAGGATGCGCCGGAGCTCTCCTCTCTCCCGTCCCGTAAGGCACTGGAAAACGGCTGAATGCTCCGAATCAACGGGGACGATCTCCGCCCCTGTCTCCGCAGCTTGTTTCATAACGATGTCACCTGCGCAGACAAGCGTTTCCTTGTTGGCGAGGGCTATACGTTTTTTCTCTTTTATCGCGGCAAGCGTTGGCCGCAGTCCGATCGCTCCGGATACCGCCGTCACCACGCAGTCGCAGTGAGGTCCTGCAGCCGCCTCGAGGAGACCCTCCATGCCGGAAACAACCCGGACGCCGGTATCTGCCATTGCGATCCTGAATTCCTTTGCAGCGGATTCGTCATAGACCGCCACGAGCTCCGGGCGGAGTCTTCTCGCCTGCTCTTCAAGCAGAGAAGTACTCCGGTTCGCGCTGAGCGCAGTCACTGTTATGTTCCGGTCTTCCGCAACGGCAACGGTCTGTCTTCCGATGCTTCCCGTGCTGCCGAGGATGGAAACCGACTTTACCATTCTTTTTTCTCCTTATTTGATCCCGCCAAAGCGCCTGTCTCTGGCGTTATAGGCTGCAATCGCCCTGTCGAGTTCCTCCGGTCCGAAATCCGGCCAGTAGGTGTCCGTATAATAAAACTCGGAATAGGCGCACTGCCATAGAAGGAAGTTGGATATTCTCTGTTCGCCCCCCGTCCGGATAATGAGTTCAGGATCGGGTATGCCGGCAGAATACAGATA
>JAEEGL017074401.1_pt1 | contig 12015 bp, 10 predicted proteins | sample 9134231 | NCBI WGS metagenome assembly JAEEGL01 (sample SAMN16246548, study PRJNA631951) | gut metagenome | biome: gut microbiome; feature: rumen; material: fiber-attached | host: Bos | place: Iran: Karaj | collected 2018-10
ATCGACAACCCGAGGAACGTGCATCACGAGATTGGGACTTAGGACGTAATTTTGCTGTTAGAATGGGTGAAGTGGCACTGATAGGGCTGGATACTGCTGAGGATAAGTTAGACACGAATCCGTTGTTCGCAGGGTTGTTCAATAGTGGCCCTTATCGAGAAGCGCAGGTGGCTTGGCTGGATGATGTGTTGCATAGGCCAGAGATAGCCAGTGCTCCATTCTTAGTGGCTTTCTGTCATATCCCATTGTATGAGCCTAATCCCAGATATAATCCTGGTGATGTTGTTCCTGCGGACAAAGACCCACAATATACTACCGACTTTGCTATGTGGCAACGTACTTGTGCCCAACTATGGACACCTTTGTTGGAGAAGGCGGGATGCCAGGTCGTTATAACTGCTCATCAACATGAATATCGATTTGATGCACCTACTCAAACACGTTGTTGGGCTCAGATTGTAGGTGGAGGTCCTGAGATGGGATTTACCGGAAGTGGTGAGAGTAGACGTGAGCGACCAGAGAAATATCCTACTGTAATTGAAGGAAAGGTTGTGGATGGTAAGTTGCAGATACAGATTCACAATTTGCTTACAGGGAAAGTGCAAGACTCATTTGAATTTAGGAGCCGGGGATAATTATAAAACAGTGATGGCTGCATTTTTGGCAGCCATCACTGTTTTTTATCTTAACGTTTCGCTCTTACGAGTAGGAAGTTGTTTGATGCGTTTGCCAAACTTATATTTGTTGTGCATCATCTTGAGCTCAATGCGAGGCATCATATCCAGTGAACGGGTAGTGGCTTTCAATGCATATTTCTTACCTGCAGCCTGGAGAGCAGCTTTCAGCATGGTCTCATTTTCGTTACCAATGTTAAATCCATCCCAAGGAGTATCATCTTCTTCAATAGAAGGAACAATACCAACAGGACGAGCCAGGTTCTTATTATCGCGATCGGCATAGGTAGCCACCATAACATAAATACCCCATTTACTGATGACAGATGGAGCGGTTTCATATATATCATCAACATCCAAAATATAGCCTGTACAATACTTGCCGTGTGATTGCTGGCCAATGGTGACGATATCGATAAATGGGCTCAGACCTACCAACAAAGACTCTGATGCTGATGCTGTGTTGCGGTCAACAATGGCGTAAATCTTATTCAGGCCAATATTAGCATCTTCAGTATTGTATTTCACATAATCCTTACTACCTTCTTCGCCCATCTCATGAACAAATGAGAGGTAGCTTTTGTTGAAATTCTTGCCGGATTGTTTGGTGAAAGCATCTGTAAGCACTTCGTTATAGATTTCTTGCATATAGACTTCACCTGCTTTAACATTAGTTGCTGGCGCAAACATTGAAGCCATAAGCTCTTCCGTGAACACAAAGCCACCACCATTGTAGCGAAGATCAAGTATAAGCTCTTTAACGCCAACGCTCTTGAACTGTTTGCAGACATTAATGAGTTTCTCAGCTGAATCGAGATCAAAGCTATCGTACATGAGGTAACCAACTTTCTTACCATTTACATCAAACGTCTTGCTGCAGATAACAGGGTCAAGATACATCTTTACAGGGGTTAAAGTAACCTTCTTATCTAAATCGTGGATGCCGTCTTCTTCCCATGAGCCTAATCCATATTCTGCAACAGTTTCACCATAGTAAGCGTCTTCAAGATTAGCATCAGTGATATCTTTGCCTTTATAAGATAGGATGATGTCGCCGCGCTTTAGGCCTGCCTTGTCGGCGGGGCTGTCTGCATATACGAAGTTCACGATGAAGAAATAACTTTGAGGTGAGGAGTTTGAGAAACTGCCCACACTCAGGTTCATGCCATTAGTTGTAGAAACACCTTCCACAGACTCCTGGAAAGGTGTAATATCTTCAAAGAGTTGTGTCCAGCGGTCTTCGTCCTGGTTGGATTTATAGCCGCCACCCTGCTTATAACGTATCTTTTCAACTGTAGCTACAGGGTCTGTGCACGTTTCAGGATCGAGTTGGTTGTCTATGGCATCTTCAATCTCTTTATTCCACAGATAATAGATGCTCAACGCATCTTGTGCAAATTCGTCAGCTTTTTGGATCTCTCCACTGATGGTCGGGCCAGAAGGTGTTGGTGTTTCACCTCCTCCGCTCGGGGTTGGGTTGGGCTCGTAACTGTCTTTGCTACAAGCAGCCACCATTATTAGTAATAGTAGTAATGATCCAAATTCTCTTACAATCTTCTTCATAAAATAATTGGTTTAAGTGAAAACATTTTGCGAAGTAAATAATAATTTGTGATATTACCGCCTTTTATCACAAAAACTTGCATTTTTACAGTTAATTTAGCAATTACGTATGCTACACGAGAAAGAAGGAAGGCTTTAATATTTCAAAATAAAATCTGCATAGATAGGGAGGTGATCAGAGAAACCACCTTTATATTTCATGCCCGAATAAGTGCGGAAGGGCATCTTGCCACCATAGCGTTCATCTTCTTCGAGTAGGAATTCGGCACTGAAAACATCAGCTTTTACTAGGAATGCATCGTTAGAAGACAAGATGTGGAACGAACCATTTTGTCGCAACAGGCGACCATTGACAATGAGGTGGTCTAGTGAATCCCATTTGCCTCGATAACGATAACTGCCATAGTCTTTTAATCTCTTCTCCTTTGCTGCTAGCAGGTGATAGAGTTCCTGTTTGTCGGCTTTGAGGGTAATTACAGGCTTTGCGCCCACTACCTCTGCTACTGATCGGTTGTTATAGTAGTCATTGAAGTCACCCATGATGACCACTTGTGCCTTCTTGCGATCTTGTAGTAAACTATCCACAGCATGTTTCAACACACCTGCAGCTAGGATACGATAAGGTTCTGTCTCTTTCTCACCACCAGAGCGTGAGGGTAGATGACATACAAAAACATCGAGTAATGAGTGGTTGGGCAACTCTCCTGTAACATGAAGAATGTCGCGAGTTGCATTCTTCTGCTTTGTCAATGGTGGTACGCGATAGGTTTTGATACAAATTGGTTTAAACACCTCACGTTGATATAGTAAAGCTACATCGATACCTCGCTGATCTGGTGAGTTGGTTATCGCATAGCGATAACCTGCCTCTTTCAATAGAGAGTGTTCAGTTAGGTCTGTTAGACAATGTTCGTTCTCCACTTCGCAAAGACCTACCAAAGCAGGAGGAGTCCACTCTCCTGCGGCAATGATAACACGTCCCAGATCATCTAACTTTTTATGATATTTATGATAGTCCCAATGGCGAGTAGCATCAGGCAAAAACTCATAATCGTTCTTAAGCGAGTCGTGTTGGTAGTCAAACAGGTTCTCTACGTTGTAGCTAACAATACGAAAGCGGTAGCTGTCTTGTCCAAGACAGCTACACGCTACTACTAATAATACTAATAGGATGTTTGTTCTTCTCATTTAGTTGGCACGTTCTTCAGAATGTCCAACAAATGCCTCCAGAAAAGATCAACAGAAGGAATCAGCATCCGTTCATCTGGTGTATGTACACCACGTAGGGTAGGACCAAACGAAATCATATCGAGATTAGGATATTTCTCCAAGAACAAACCACATTCCAGACCGGCATGGATGGCCTTTACTTTAGGTTCCTTACCAAACAAACTCTTATAACTCTCAACTGCAATGGTCAGGATTTCTGAATGTGGGTTAGGTTTCCAACCTGGGTAGCCATCGCCATGGGTCACTTTCGCTCCACCCATCTCTAAAACGGTGCGTACCATTGTAGCAATGTCTTCCTTCGATGACTCTGTCGAGCTTCGTTGACTGGTACCTATTATAATATGGTGTTCGGAAGGTTTCATCTTGATGGTGGCAAGGTTGGTGCTAGTCTCGACCAATCCGGGTACATCCTGACTCATGCAAAATACGCCATGGGGCATAGCATACAACGTTTGGCACAGACGCTTAGCCGTGTCGCAATCTATAGCAACCTTAGGCGTTGCCACACTCTCCATCACAATCTGCAATCCAGGGTCTGTAACGTAATATTCAGCCTGAACGGCAGCAGTAAATACGTTGAGCAGTGCACGTAAGTTATGCTTGTCGGCTTCAGGTAAGGCTACCACAGCTTGTGCCACAGCAGGGATAGCATTGTGCAGACTACCTCCGCCTATCTCACACAAATAGAGGTGATATTGTTTAGCTGCCTGCATGAGGAAACGATTGAGTACTTTGTTGGCATTTGCACGCCCACGGATAATGTCATCGCCTGAATGACCTCCCTGTAAGCCTTTCACTTCGATGCGGCAAGCATAGTAATTAGACGGAACCTCAACATCTTGATAGGTAAAAGTTCCTACAGAATCAACACCACCTGCACAACCAATGAATATCTCTCCTTCATCTTCCGAGTCGAGGTTGAGGAGGATATCGCCATGCATGAAACCATCCTGTATTTCAAAGGCGCCAGTAAGACCAGTCTCTTCATCACGAGTAAAAAGGCACTCAATGGGTCCATGCTTTATGTTGTCGTCAGCCAATACTGCCAATCCGGTAGCAACACCAATGCCATTGTCAGCACCAAGAGTAGTGCCTTTGGCTTTCAACCATTCACCGTCAATCCATGTTTCAATGGGGTCTTTTAGGAAATCATGCTCCACATCCTTTCGCTTGTCGGGCACCATATCCATATGGGCTTGTAACACCACAGTTTTTCGATTCTCCATACCTGGAGTGGCTGGTTTCTCTAGTAAAACATTGCCACAGGCATCGGTGGTGGTCTTTAAATTGTACTTCTTACCAAATTCTTGTAGGTAGGCAATAATCTTCTCCTCGTGCTTCGAGGGTCTTGGAATCTGACAAATTTCCTCAAAAAATCTGAAAACTCCAGTAGGTTTTAGCTCTTTTTTTTCCATATTCAATATTAAATTGTATCTTTGGGGCTGCAAAAAAAGACTGCATCTCAACAAAGTCCATGTAAAATTTGGCGTTGTGTTTGATTTGCACTATTTTTGCACCGATTTTTTGCAAATATAGGAATTTATTTTGATTTATGCTATATACGTTGCTCATTACTTTAGCTGTGGTTTGCATTTGCGTTTTTCTCTTGGGTATAAAGATATTTTTTACCAAAGCAGGCAAGTTTCCACATTTTCACATTAGTGGCAACAAAGAGATGATAAGACGAGGCATTGACTGCGTGGAGTCACAAGATAGAAATGCACGAAAACCGTCAAGATTGGGCGTGAAAGAATAAAATATAAAGATAAAATTATAAGTAATTATGAAGAAAATGAAGAATTTGATCATGGGTTTGGCAGCATTGAGCTGCATCATGATGTTTGCACAATGTGCCAATAAAGGTGGTCAGGAAACAGCAACTGACGATGCAGCAGGTGTTCTGTCTGACATGAAGGTGGCTTTCGTTGAAATCGACACATTGCTGGCTAAGTATAATTTCTGCATCGACCTCAACGAGGCAATGGTCAAGAAGAGTGAGAATGTACGTCTTCAGCTTAACCAGAAAGCTCAGGATCTGCAGAAGCAGCAGCAGGAGTTTCAGACAAAGTACCAAAACAACGCATTCCTTTCGGCAGAACGCGCACAGCAGGAGTATAACCGCATTAATAAGTTGAGTGAAGACTTGCAGACTTTAAGCGACAAACTGCAGAGTGAACTGGCAGCAGAGAGTGAGAAGAACAACATGCAGTTGCAAGACTCTATCAAGAACTACCTGAAGGAGTATAACAAGACTAAGGGCTTTGCGCTGATTATCAGTAATACCGGTATGGATAACCTGCTTTATGCTGATGAGGCGATGAACATTACTCAGGAAGTTCTCGATGGTTTGAATGCTCGCTATTCTAAGCCAGTAAATTGAAATAGATCATAATCCTGAATTGATAATTAAGGCTGCTCACATGAGCAGCCTTCTTTTTTGTCTTTTTGTCTTTGTTGCTCCAAGAAGAATCAATTATCAATTGTTAATTATTTCCAACGCTCTGGCCAGTAGGTTTTCTTGCGGTGAACCAAGGGGGAGGATACCCTCAATAGGAGAAAGAGGGTTGACAATATAATCTGGTTCAATGCCAGTATCAATATAGTCAACTTTTTTGTTAACATCCGACACATGACAAGCTGCCAAATGTAAGATTTGGTCGTTAGCTGGGTCAATGAATGACTCACATGCCACCTCAATGCCTTGTGTTTGCTGTCCAATTATCACAACTTCCATCACTTCTTTGAGACAATTAATCAGCATTTCTGCTGGACCAGCAGTAGCTGATGACGTAAGCACATAAAGCTTGTTCAAATTGAGGTTGACTCCATTCTCCAACTCGTTAGCTGTGAGGAATGGTAGAGAAGTATCCATATGGCGGGACTCAGCATATTCTACAGTAGCAAACTGGTTGCCTAGAGCGCTAGAGGGCGCCAAGATAGACGCAAGATACTGCAATCCTTTAATATCGCCAGTTGTAGCATAGCGCAAGTCAAGCACCAAGTTTGTAATGTCCCCAGCCGATAAACTTTGTGTGGCAGATACAACCTCTTGCTTATTGGCTTCAGCAATATCGTTATAGAGCATATATCCCACATGATTGTCTAAAACAGACACTATAGGTAAGTCATTGGGAAAAAAGCCCAATGCAACGGGTATATTTACTATTCGGTCAAAAATGACAATACTTTGTTCCACCTCTTCATCCGAATTCTCTTCGTTTATAACGATAGTAGTGCTATGCCCTATCATTAGTTTGTGTGCCTCGCCATCAGTAAGCCAATTCTGTGTCTTTTTGGTGATAATCTCATCATCTACCGCCATGATCCATTCGCCTCGTTGCAAGCCAGCAGTAGCAGCCACAGAGAAAGGCTCAATATAGGTAATAACTGCCATAAGTGCCGTGTCGTTCACTTGAGTGGTAGCTAGCTGGTAACCATAACTAATGATTGGCTGTGAGCATGCCGTGTCTATGTAACTAACTTTGTCATCGCTGTATCTCACCTTTGACAAGAAAGCCGCAGAGTTTAAGAAATAAGAAGAGGTGAGTTCGTCTTCATCTTGCAACTCGTCGTTCCAGAGGTAATTTTCCCGCATTACGCTATCAATCCATAGACTATGACGAGTGAAAGGATAATACTCTTCCCATCGGTCCTTTCCGCAAGAGCTAAAAAGGCTGGTAAGTAAGATGATGGAGACTAGTATAATAATGCTATATTTGGCTTTCATCTTTAATTCTTGGTTTAATGATGCAAAGATAGAAAAAAATATAGTAATTTTGCAAATCAAAAAATAATGTATTCTATGTGACATGAATATAGCAGTATTGATATCGGGAGGTGTTGATAGTTCAGTGGTGGTACACCAGTTGTGTGAACAAGGCTATCGGCCAGCATTGTTCTATATTCGCATAGGACGTGATGATGTGGATTATATGGATTGTACCGCTGAGGAAGATATGGAAATATGTACTGCAGTGGCCCATAAATATGGTTTAAAGCTTGAACTAATCGACTTGCATCGTGAATATTGGGACAAGGTGGCGGTGTATGCTATCGATAAGATTCGTAATGGTTTCACTCCCAATCCCGATGTGATGTGTAATCGCCTAATTAAGTTTGGCTGTTTTGAGGACAAGGTGGGCAAAGATTTTGATGTGACAGCTACTGGACATTATGCCACCACCCATGTAATCAACGGCAAAACTTGGTTGGGTACTGCAGTTGACCCAGTGAAAGATCAGACTGATTTCCTAGCACAAATTACTTATATGCAGGTAAAGAAACTAATGTTTCCATTGGGCAATTTGATGAAAACTGAGGTGCGCCAGATAGCCGCCAAAGCAGGCTTACCTAGTGCCAAGCGTAAGGATAGTCAGGGTATCTGCTTCTTGAACAATATCAACTACAATGACTTTGTTAGGCGTTTTCTAGGTGAACAAGAAGGTTCTATCATAGAGCTAGAAACAGGTAAGGTGCTGGGTAAACATAAGGGATTCTGGTTCCACACCATCGGACAGCGAAAAGGTTTGGGATTAAGTGGAGGACCTTGGTTTGTGATTCAGAAAGATGTACAGCAGAATATCGTTTATGTGTCGCATGGATATGATTGCACTAAGCAGTACGGAGATACTTTCCACCTGAAAGATTTTCATTTTATTACAGAGAATCTTTGGCAGGAGGGTGAACACGAGATTACATTTAAGATACGCCATACACCTGAGTTTACTACGGGAACGATTGTCAACGATGGTGATGGGTATCTTGTTAAATCCAGTCAGATGTTACAAGGTATAGCCCCTGGGCAGTTTGGCGTAATTTACGACAAAGACCGAAAACTGGTAATTGGTAGTGGTGAGATATTTTGATATTTATTAACGCATATATGGACAATAACTGAAATCTTTTGTCTAAATTTGCCTCGAATTAAAAAAAAGACGACAATGAAACAGATTAAAATGATGGCCCTTTTGGGTATGACCCTGTTTATGGGTGTAATAATGACAAGTTGTTTGAGCAGTAAAGAAGGTGACAATAAAACAACGCAGGAATTATTTGCATTATATCAGAATGGCACACTGGAACAGTATGGCGGTGGAATTTTAGTGCCTACAAATCCCAATTTTTTACCAGCTATACCAGGAATCTATTCAGTTGAGATAGAATACGATCCTACTACGTGGAGTGATAATAAATTGAGTGTTACCCTCCTCTCAGTACCTGTAAGTGTGAACAATCTTAATGTGAGACAAGGGGATGGAGCCGGCAACATCAATCTTTATGATTTAGAGTACAGTGGTGGTATGAATCCTTTCATGTTTAATCAAGACTATATTATGATTCCTTGTATTTTCTGGATGGATAACGTAGAGCAGACCACCATTGCATATGAGAAAGAACTTGAGAAGCATAAGTTTAGTCTCTTAGTGCCTGATAATCTGCATAATGAAGAGGGTATTTTAAACCTTACTTTAATTGACGAAGTGACTGATCCTGAGGTGGAACGTAATATGAAAAGTTATGTTTATCAGGCTTTTAATATTGGAAGCGTAATTTCTGGTTTCAAATCTATTAATGGCAAAATCAAGACCATTCGTTTATGGGGTAATACCAACAGAAACTCATATGACCCAAGTGAAGGAAGAACCGAAAAGAAGTTTGTTGAAATCGATTTGACCCCATTTCAATAATAGCATTGGACTATAAATTTCTATTACATATAGCATTTTTGATGATATCGAATCCCGCAAAAGCGTGGGAGGAAGTTCGTTTGCGCCCCAATATTCGTGAGGTGTCGTTTGATTATGTCTATCCTATGATAGGCTTTTCGGCACTTGCGGTGTTCTTAGGTTCTATCTTTGAAAGAGGATGGGGTAGCGCAGAAGACTACCGATATGCAATGATGAACTGTGCTGCAGTAGTGGTGTCTTTATTTGGTGCCTTTTTCCTATCATCATACCTTATTAATCTGGTTAGGATGCGACTGTTGGAACAACGCGATGATATTTTGCTTTCTCAACAGTTTGCAGGCTATAGCATGACGGTGACCTTCTTGCTACAGATACTGACAGGTATTTTACCTGATTTGGGTATTATCTCAATACTTTTGCAGTTCTATATCATCTATTTGGTTTGGGAAGGCAGTGAGAAATTGTTGGCTGTGACAGAAGAAAAGCGTACAGTTTTGACGGTGATTGCATCTATCATCTTGCTGGTTTGCCCTCCTTTGATTCGCTTCGTGTTTGACCAACTCAATATCTTGTTGGACTGATTATATGAAACAGGCTCCTATCAATATCAAGAATAAAAGAGCTAGCCACGACTATGAGTTTATAGAGACTTATACCGCAGGCATGGTACTTACGGGTACTGAGATCAAGTCTATCCGACTTGGTAAAGCGAGTTTGGTAGATACATATTGCTTTTTCGACAAGCGTGAGTTGTGGGTAAAAAACATGCACATTGCTCAATATATGTATGGCACCTACAATAACCATGCTGCCACCCGCGACCGTAAGTTGCTGCTGAACCGCAAGGAGCTCAACAAGCTACAACGTGATGCTTTGAACCCAGGATATACCATTGTGCCAGTAAGACTGTTTCTCAATGAAAAAGGTTTGGCAAAGCTAGTGATAGCCTTGGCGAGGGGTAAGAAAGAATATGACAAACGACAGACACTGAAGGAAAATGATGACAAACGCGAAATGGCGCGGATGTTTAAACATTAAGATATGACCGATAATTCACCATTTACGGTTCTTAAGGCTCAAATCAATCAACGTGTACTGGTGCTCGATGGGGCATTGGGAACCATGATACAGCAATACAACTTGACAGAATGTGATTTCAGGGGCAACTTGTTTGCCGATGTCTCGCAGCAAATCAAGGGTGATAATGATTTACTGAACCTCACTCGCCCCGATGTCATTACCGAAATACACGAGAAATATCTCAAAGCAGGTGCCGATATCATAGAAACCAACACTTTTAATGCTACAGCTATAAGTCAGGCTGACTATGGCATGCAGACTCATGTTAGGGAAATGAATCTAGCAGGAGCAAGGTTGGCGCGTAAGTTGGCAGATTGCTATTCTACTCCAGAGAAACCACGATTTGTTGCAGGATCGGTAGGACCTACCAACAAGACTTGCTCTATGAGTCCTGATGTCAACGACCCTGCTTACCGTTCACTTTCTTTCGAAGAATTGGTGCAAGCTTATCAGGAACAGATGGCGGCTCTGATAGAGGGTGGGGTTGATGCATTGCTGATAGAAACAATCTTTGACACCCTCAATGCTAAAGCAGCCATCTTTGCTGCAGAAAAGACGATGGAGATGTTAGGGAAAAAAGTACCTCTGATGCTTTCTGTCACCGTATCTGATGTGGGTGGTCGAACCCTTTCTGGACAAACATTAGATGCTTTCTTAGCTTCAGTTGCCCATGCTGACATCTTCTCGGTGGGTCTGAATTGTTCGTTTGGCGCAGAGCAGATGAAGCCTTTTCTTCGTCAATTAGCTGCTCATGCACCTTATTATATAAGTGTTTATCCCAATGCTGGCTTACCCAATAGTTTGGGACAATACGACGAGACACCCAGTCACATGGCGAGTGTCATTAAAACATACCTAGACGAACAATTAGTGAACATTGTTGGTGGTTGTTGTGGCACTACTGATCAATATATTGCTGCCTATCAGCCATTGGTGAAAGATGCTAAACCTCATATACCAGTAAGTTGTTCTCATTATCTCCAGCTCTCAGGATTGGAATTGTTGGAAGTGAATTCTACTATCAATTTCGTCAATGTGGGAGAGCGATGTAATGTAGCTGGTTCCCGCAAGTTCCTCAGACTTATAAAGGAGAAGAACTACGATGAGGCTTTGGACATTGCGCGCAAGCAGGTAGAAGATGGAGCACAAGTGTTAGATATCAATATGGATGACGGTTTACTGGATGCCCGTGAGGAGATGAAACACTTTTTCAACTTATTGGCTTCAGAACCAGAAATAGCACGAGTGCCCGTGATGATTGACTCTTCAAAATGGGAGGTTATAGAGACTGGCTTGCAATGTCTGCAAGGCAAGAGTGTAGTCAATTCTATCTCCCTGAAAGAGGGCGAGGAGAAGTTTATTGCCCAAGCTCGCAGTCTCAGGAAATATGGAGCTGCTGTAGTGGTAATGGCGTTCGATGAACAAGGACAGGCCGATACTTATCAGCGTAAGATAGAGGTATGTGAAAGAGCCTTCCGACTGCTTACTGATCAGGTGGGTTTCCCTCCACAAGACATTATCTTCGACCCCAATATATTGGCTGTGGCTACAGGTATGCCCGAACATGACAACTATGCTTTGGATTATATCAAGGCTACAGCATGGATACGTGAACACCTCAAAGGCGTTCATATCAGTGGTGGAGTGAGCAACCTTTCGTTCTCATTCCGAGGCAATAACTATATTCGTGAGGCCATGCATGCCGTATTTCTCTATCATGCAATTCAAGCAGGTATGGATATGGGCATTGTCAATCCATCTACCTCAGTCTTGTATTCAGA
>JAEEGL010823531.1_pt1 | contig 12014 bp, 17 predicted proteins | sample 9134231 | NCBI WGS metagenome assembly JAEEGL01 (sample SAMN16246548, study PRJNA631951) | gut metagenome | biome: gut microbiome; feature: rumen; material: fiber-attached | host: Bos | place: Iran: Karaj | collected 2018-10
AGACTAGTTTATACCATATGAAGCTTCAAGAAAAAGCAGAAAAAGAAGGTGCAGAAAGACGTAGCAAAATAGGAACTGGAGATAGATCTGAAAAAATAAGAACATACAATTATCCACAGAATAGAGTAACAGATCATAGAATAGGATTTACATTAATGCAACTTGATAGAGTAATGGAAGGTGAACTAGAACCAGTTATCGAAGCCTTAATAACAGAAGATCAACGAAGAATTTTAGCAGGAGAATAAAATGACAATTGAAGAAGCTGTTATATATGGTAAAAAATATATATCATCAACAGAAACTAAAATGTTAATATCTAAAGTTACAGGATATGATACATTAGAATTAATTAACTATCTTCATGAAGAATTAGGTAAAGACAGAGAAGAAGAATATAAAAAATTAATAAAAGTAAGACTAAATAATTATCCCGTTCAATACATAACAAATAATGTAAATTTTTACGGACTAGAACTATATGTTAATGAAAGTGTATTGATACCACGATTTGAGACAGAAGAGTTGGTAGAAAATACTATAACTAAACTTAATAATTTTGTTAACCCAAAGGTATTAGATTTATGTTGTGGAAGTGGAGCTATTGGATTAGCTATAAAAAATAAAATACCAAATTCTACTGTAACTATGTCAGACATTAGTAAAGAAGCAATTAAAGTTGCCGAAGAAAATAGTAAAAGATTAAATTTAGATGTTCAAATAATAGAAAGTGACTTATTTAATAACATAAATGGAAAATATGACTGTATTATTTCAAATCCACCATATATAAAGGATGATGAAGAAATAGAAAAAATTGTATCTGAGAATGAACCAAAAATAGCATTATATGGTGGAATTGATGGATTAAACTATTACAGAAGAATTTTGAAAGAAATAAGTAAATATTTAAATAATAAATATTTAATTGCTTTTGAAATCGGAGCAACACAAAAAGAAGATATAATACAAATAGCAAAAGAATACTTAGGAGATATAGAAATAGATTCAAAAAAAGATTTATCTGGAAGAGATAGAATGATTTTTTTCATAAAAAAATAATCATTCTTTTTTTGTTTAAAAAAGAAAAAAATAAAACATAATATAATTGGTGATAGATTGAAGAGAATAGTAATATTAGTAGGAATAATAATGACAATTATATTATTTAATGATAATAAACAAGAATTAATATTAATACCAAATGAAGCAATAAGAGTAAGGATAATTGCTAATAGTAATAATGAAATAGATATTCAAGAAAAAGAAAAAATAAAAGATGAAATTAACAAATATGTGGAAAAAAAATTACAAAATGTAAAAAACATTTCAGATGCAAGGAAAATTATTATAGAAAACCTCAATATAATAACAAATATTGTGGAAAAAACTATGAAAGCTGATAACTATCTAAAAGATTTTACTGTAAATTTTGGAAGTAATTATTTTCCAGAAAAAGAATTTAAAGGTATAAAATATAGTGAAGGATACTATGAATCACTTTTAGTAAGCATTGGAAAGGGCCAAGGTAATAACTATTGGTGTGTATTATACCCTCCGTTATGTTCAATAAATAATAAAGAAAATAATGAATATAAATTGTTAGTAAAAGAATTATTAAATAAATATATATAAACATAGTATGTATAAGGAGGTACTATGTTTATTTTTTTTACAATTATTGTAATAGCTATTGGATTGAGTATGGATACATTTTCCATGTCACTAAGTTATGGAATGTTTATAAAAAATAAAAAAGAAATATTAAACATAAGCTTACTAGTTGGTATTTTTCACTTTATAATGCCTTTTTTAGGAGTAATAGTAGGATCAAATATAAAAAAAATAATTAGTTTAAATGATTCTTTATTAATCGGAATATTATTATTAATTATTTCACTAAATATGCTATGGTCTATGATAAAAAAAGAAGAATATGAACCACTAACTCTTCTTAAAGAAAAAATACTATTTGCATTTACAGTTAGCATTGATAGTTTTACTACAGGAATAGGAATAAAATCGTTTCATGAAAATATTTTTATAATTACTTTTATTTTTTTTACAATAAGCTTCACTTTTACCTATATTGGATTATTACTTGGAAATACAATAACAGAAAAAATAGGTATTGCATCTAAATTTATAGGCTTTGCACTATTATTAATAACATCATATTATTATCTATTTTATTAGATAAAAATAAATAAGGTTCTATGAAATAATTAAGATATATGTTAAACTTTAATTATGAATTGTATCTTAGAACAATTTGTGACAATTATTTTATAAAAAAATAAAATATTATAGGCGGTGATTATATGAAAATAATGAAAATTGAAGGAAACAGAAAACTAACGGGTACAATAAAAATAAGTGGAGCTAAAAATAGTTCAGTGGCATTAATACCAGCATCATTACTTGCAGATAGTGATGTTACGATTTGTAATGTTCCAGAAATAACAGATACAGATGTTTTATGTGAAATGTTAGAATATCTTGGAGTTGATGTAAGACGTGCATCTGAAAGTGTAGTTATAAGTCCAACTAAAATTGATAATAAAATAATTCCAAAAGAATTAACAAAAAAATTAAGAGCATCTTATTATTTTATGGGAGCATTATTAGGAAAATTAAAACATGTAGAAATATATCTTCCAGGTGGTTGTTCAATTGGTAAAAGACCAATTGACTTACATTTAAAAGGATTTGAATCCCTAGGAGCAACAATTACTAATGATGGAGAAAAATACATAGTTGATGCCGAAGAACTAAAAGGTGCCTCAATTTATCTTGATATTGCATCAGTAGGAGCAACAATAAATATTATGCTAGCAGCAGTACTTGCAAATGGTAAAACAATAATTGATAATGCAGCAAAAGAACCAGAAATAGTTAATATAGCTACATATTTAAATAATATGGGTGCTAAGATAACTGGAGCCGGAACATCTGAAATAAGGATTACTGGTGTTGAAAAATTACATGGATGTTACCACGAAGTGATACCTGATAGAATTGAAGCTGGAACATATCTTGTAATAGGCGCATTAGTTGGTGAAAAATTTAAAGTATATAATGTTATACCAGAACACTTAGAAGCATTAACATCAAAATTAAAAGAAATGGGAGTAGATCTTGAAATTGAAAGTGATTATATCATAGTAAATAGTAAAGATAGATATAATCATACTAATATTACAACAATGGGATATCCAGGGTTTCCAACTGACTTACAACAACCATTTTCAGTTTTACTATCAAAAAGCGTAGGAATATCTAAAGTTGAAGAAACAATTTGGGAAAATAGATTTATGCATCTTCCAGAATTAGAAAAGTTGGGAATGAAAGTTAAAAAAGAAGGAATGACAGCTATATTTGAAGGACCAAATAAACTAGTTGGATGTGAAGTAAGAGCAACAGATCTTAGAGCAGGTGCTGCTTTAGTAGCAGCAGCACTCGCAGCTGAAGGAGAAACAATAATCACAGATGTTGAACACATATTAAGAGGATATGAAGGAATTGTAGAAAAATTAACAGATGTAGGTGCTAAAATTAAAATTGAAGAAATAAAATACTAATGGGGATCTAAATGAAAAAACATTATAAATTACTAGTATTTGCACTATCTTTAGCCATAATATTTGCAACATATAATTTATTTTTAAAAGAAAATAAAAAAATAATATATATAGCGTTAGGAGATTCAATTGCAGAAGGAATGAATTCTTATTCGCAAATTGACTATGGATATTCTGACTACATAAAAGATTATTTAGAAAAAAATGATAGATTATCTTTTTATACTAAAGCTTTTTCCAAATCTGGTTATACAACTGAAAATTTAAAAAATGATATTGAAAATAACAAAGTTATACAAGTAAATGGAAAAAAAGTATATTTAAAAGAAATCTTGAGAGAATCAGATTTAGTTACACTGACAATAGGAGCAAACAATTATTTAAAAGAACTAAATATATTAGATATAAAAACAAAACTAGTAAATGTTGAAGAAAATAAAAAAAAAGCAGACACAATAGTATTAGATGTTAAAGAAGTTATTGATTTAATAAAAAAATATGCAAAGGGAAAAATTATTGTAACTGGTTATTACAATCCATTACCTAGAAATAAAATCATAAAAAAAGAGATAGATGAGCTAGTAAAATATTTTAATAATGAACTGGAAAATATATGTGATGAATTAGATGTCACATTTGTAGATATATTTGAAATATTTGAGAATAAAGATATATTTTTACCAAATCCTACAAATATTCATCCAAACAAAAAAGGATATGAAAAAATATCGCAAGAGATAATCAAATATATCAAATAGTTGACAAAATGCAATAAAAAGTGTATATTAATGACGTTTGAGGAGTGATTAAATGAATAAAAAGGGTTTATTTTTTGCAGAGATATTTGCACTAATATTTATACCAGGAACTATACCTGCATTAATGGTTGCAAAATCAGCAAAATTAAAGAAAAGATTTAACACTCAAAAAAACATAGAAGGATAAATCCTTATCAATTATCTATGATTTAATTCATGGCGAGAGGAGAGAAAAAAATGAAAAAAGGTATACACCCAGAGTACAAAAAAGCAACAGTAAAATGTGCATGTGGAGAAACTTTTGAAGTTGAATCAACAAAAGAAGAAATTAATGTTGAAGTATGTTCAAAATGTCATCCATTTTATACTAATCAACAATCTAGAAAAGCACATACAGGAAGAGTTGATAAATTTAATAAAAAGTACGGATTCAATCAAGAAGAAAAAGCTTAAAAAATATAATACCATTATGGTATTTTTTTTGTGGAAAAATGTCAAAGAGTATGTAAATAGACGTAAAAAAGAGCATCAAAAAAACACTTGTTTACAAAAACAAAGGTATAATATAAGTAAATAAGTGGAGAACATTAATATGAAGGAAAAAAAGTTAAATATTAATAATATAATTGCTTTTGTTTACATATTTGTAGGCCTTTTTTTAATTGTTACAAATGGAATACAGGCCTATGCGACTTATTCAAATGAAAGAAGAATGCTCTCTAATTTCTATCAAAATGATAAAAAAAACATAAATAATGTTGAAAATAAAGATAGTACTAAAAGTGAAAACAGTACGGAAGAGAAAGAAGAAAATAATGACTATTTAAAAGATTCTCCATTAGACGAATACATTTCCGTAATTAAAATTCCAAAGATAAATTTAGAAAAAGGATTATTTTCGAAAGAAAGTAAATATAATGATGTTGAATACAACATTATGATACATGAAAAATCAGATGATCCAACCGTAGAAAAAGGAAATATTATTTTAGTTGCCCATAGTGGTACATCTGAAATATCATATTTTAAAAATTTAAATTCTTTAATTATTGGTGATAAAGTAGAGATTTATTATCATGGATTAAAATATATTTATAAATTAAGTGACATATACGAAGTTGAAAAAGTTGGAAAAGTTGAAATCAAAAGAGATAGTAATAAAAATACGCTTACAATGATAACTTGTAAACATAATACAAATTTACAAGTTGTATATATATCTGAATTGGATTCTGTTGAAGAATATTAACAACAAATTATTGTTTTTGATTACGCTATGTGATAATATAATAGTGTGAAGGAGGATCTATGAAAAAATTAAAAGTAAACGAAAATATTCTTGCGTTAGCAATGTTTGCATCATTATTTGCTGGATGGCAAGCTATGGTACTTGTATTACTATTCATTTGGGCATTTTGTGAGGCTGGAAACAGTTTGCAAAAGCTTACAGTTAAAGTAGTTTCTGTATTTGGAGCTATAGCAATAATTGAACTTGGATGGATGCTAATAGTACAAGGAGTAGACGCTACTATGGGAGGATTAAATAAATTTTTCCAAATGTTAGTATCTTGGGGAGTTGATTCATCACTTGTATTAAATGCTGATAGATATGCATTTACTCCAATTACATTATTGTTATCAATTTTTGAATCAGTTTTAAAACTATTACTATTAATTGTAAAAGTTAAATTCATCTTTAGTGTACTAGCTAACAAGAATTATACTGGATTCTGGCCAGTAAAAGGTGTAGCAAGAAAAGTTGAAGATTTTGCTAATAACAAATTCTTTGAAGAAGACAAAGGAAAAAATGCTGCTAAAGGAAATTTCTGCCCAGAATGTGGAGAAAAATGTGAAGACGATGCTGCATTTTGTCCAAAATGTGGAAACAAGTTTTAAAAGAATAGAAAAATCTATTCTTTTTTTTATCTAGAAGTTATAATACATTTAGAGGTGTAATATGAAAATATATATAGGAACTGATCATAGAGGAATAGAAACAGAGAATTTAATAGTAAATTACTTAAAAAAAGAAAAAATTGAAGTTATAAGAAGTGAAATAGAACATTCAAATACAGATGATTATGTTGATTTTGCATTAGATGTTGCAAAAAATGTAATAAAAGAAAAAGAATCATTTGGAATATTAATATGTGGTACTGGTATAGGAATGAGCATTGCAGCAAATAAAGTAAAAGGTATCAGAGCAGCAAGATGCGTAAATAATGATGATGCTTTTTTAACAAGAACTGATAATAATTCTAATATTTTATGCCTAAGCTATAAAACTCCAATTGAAACTAATATAGAAATAATAAATACATTTATTAAAACCCCGTTTTCAAATGAAGAAAGACATATAAGAAGAGTTAATAAAATCAAAGAATATGAAAATGGTGAGAAGAAATGAAAATAAAATTCATTCTTTATATAATTGTAGGAATCTTTGTAATATGGTCTATGGATTCAATAAATATAAATGGAATTTTCAAAAAGAATAAAATATATCAAGCTAGACTATTTTACTTTTTTCTAACACTTTCTATGATATATTTAGTTACTAATTTCATATATGACTTTTATTTTAGTTTAAAATAAAAAATGTATATATATTCCCTTTTTGTAAAAAATATAAGTGAGGTGAATATATGAAAAAAAGATTAGTTTTAAAACCGTTTGTGTTACCAACATTATATATAACTCTAATTGTAGTAATGATAATAATTGCTACAAATACGTTATATAAAGACAAGCCGTCAGATAAAGTAAAAGAGTTTGTATCAGAAGAGATATTTGATGAAACAATACCAGTGATAAATACAGAAGAAATATTTGTATTAAATCCATATTTAGGTGAAAATATTACAGAGAAAGTAGAATACTACAATTATCAATCAGATGAGCAATCTCAAGAAAAAGCTATAGTAAAATATGAAAATACATACTTACAAAATACTGGTATTACTTATACATCAGAAAATGAGTTTGATATCATATCAATTATGGATGGTACTGTAACGAAAATCTATGATAATGATTTATTAGGCAATGTTGTAGAAATAACCCATGATAATGACATAATAAGTATCTATCAAATGATTAATAACCCTACAGTTAAAGAAGGAGACATAATCAGTGCTGGCAGTGTAATTGGACAAGCATCAACATCAAAACTTTATACAACTGGGTATAATCTTCATTTTGAAGTACTTAAAAATGGTGTAATGATAGATCCAAAAACAATATTAGGAAAGAATATCAAAGAAATTTAATCTTTGATTTTTTTTATTAAAATGTTCATATTATTAAATAAAATAAATATCCTTTAATGTAAGGATGATAATATGAAAAATAATATTTTAAATCGTGTATTAAATGAAGCAGAATATATTGTTAATAATAAAAAAACTGTACGTGATACTGCAGAAATATTTAAAGTAAGTAAAAGTACAGTACACAAAGATATGCAAGATAGACTAAAATACATAAATACTAAATTATACAAGATGATACAAGATATTTTTTCTTATCATAAAGAGATAAGACATATAAACGGTGGAAAAGCAACGAAAATAAAGTATTTAAAGCTAAAAAACTATAAAAAATAGTTTTTTTTTGTTATAATACCACTAGTGGTGATTTAAATGTTTAATGACTATCTCGATCATATTTTTTTAATGGTTTTAACAACATTTGTGTTTACATCATTAATTATGCCATTTATGAACATAATAGCTAATCATATAGGAGCAATTGATATTCCTAAAGATGACAGAAGAGTTCACAATAAACCGATTCCAAAATTAGGTGGTTTAGGAATCTTTTTAGGCTTTCTTTTTGGTTATATGTTATTTGGAATACAAAGTATAGAAATGAATTCAATATTAATTGGTAGTTTCATAATAATATTGTATGGAATGCTTGATGACATAAAAACATTGGATGCCAAATATGAATTGTTAGGCCAATTAATTGCTGCTGCTACAATTGTTTTTTATGGCCAAATCTTACTTACTGAAGTAACAGTTATGGGGGCAACAATTGAGTTTGGAATATTATCATATCCAATAACAATATTTTTTATATTAGGATGTACAAACGTAATAAGATTAATTGATGGAGTAGATGGATTAAGTTCTGGAATATCATCAATTTTTTATCTTACTATAGGAATAATTGCCTTTTTTCAAGGAAGAATACAAACATTAGAAATAACTCTAACATTTATTATGTTAGGAGCAACGACTGGTTTTCTTGTTCATAATTTTTATCCAGCAAAATTATTTGCAGGTGAGACAGGATCAGCCTTCATGGGCTTTACAACAGCTATAATTTCCCTCTTAGGATACAAAGGAACATTACTTACTTCAGTATTCGTTCCAATACTTATATTAGCTGTTCCAATATTAGATACTTTATTTGCAATTATACGAAGAAAAATAAAAGGAAAACCAATTTTCGAAGCAGATAAAGAACACCTACATCATCAATTCTTAAAGAAAAACTTTTCACAAAGAAAAACAGTATTAGTTATATATGCAATAAATATTCTATTTTCTATTGCATCAATTCTCTATACTTTGAAAGATGCTTATTTAGGAATATTTATATATATAATTCTCTTAATTTTAGTTTTATGGATTATATTGCATACAAGTATTATTTCTGAAAAAATGGAGTATAAAATAAAAAAGTTAGAAAGTAGTTACAAAAAAAATAAATGATAAGGATGGGAAAATGATAAACTTTATAATAAATGATAATTATGTTTCGTTGAAACATATTAAATCAGTAGTAGATAGTTACATGATGAACTATGACATAGAAGTGCAGTATCATTTGTTTGTAAAATATAATAAAGAATTTCAAGAAAAAATCAAAGAAATTAATGGATTAAAAGTATTTATATTAAATAACGATCAAGATGAAGGAATTAAAACAACTAAATATATTAGAAATAAATTAGATGATTGGAATTCATTAATAATACTTACAACAATCCATAACGAATCAAATAATAAGGTCATCGGTAATGGACTTTTTCTTTTTGATAATTTAAGCAAAAGAAATTTTTTTGAGAAAAAGTTAAGGGAAGATTTAGATCATATTAGAAAATATTACAATTATAGAGATGGATGCATAACGTATGAATTCAATAGAATAATCAAAAAAATAGAATATAAAAATATCGAAATGATTGTTAAAGAGAAAGACAGTAAAAAATGTATAATAAAAACAGATTATGGAAATTTTTATATACCTGATACAATTTCAGGAATAATCAATAAACTTGATGAAAGATTTATTAAAATAAGTAGAAGTTGTATTATAAATACTAACAAAATCATAGAATATGATACAAATAATAATAAAATTACATTTGAAAGTGGTTTAATTTCATTTGATACATCACGAAGCTATAAAAAGAGAATTATTAAATATTTATTTAGCAATGATAACAAAATGTTAACAAATTAACCAAAAAAGACATAAAAAATACATTTAAAAGAAAATAGATAAAAAAATAGATACTAAATGATATATTTATGTAGCACGATAAAGAAGTGCAAACTAGGCAGTAAAAAAGATAACAAAAGGAGGAGCAATTAGAAGTGAGAGGACATGTAAAATGGTTTAATAACGACAAAGGATATGGGTTTATTGACTATAAAGAAAATGAAGATATATTTGTTCATTATTCAGCAATAAATCAAGATGGTTATAAATCATTAAGTGAAGGACAATTTGTAGAATTCAAATTGTTAGAAACGGCAAAAGGTTATCAAGCCTTAGATGTAAATGTAGTAAAAGAAGCAACTACCATTAAATAGGTAGTTTTTTAATTATATTTGTGATAGAATATAAATACAAGGAGGATAATATGGAAATTAACATACGCGGAGAAAAACTTAAAGTTACAAAAGCCATTCAAGAATATGCTAAAGAGAAATTAAGTAGAATCAATAAATATATTGGTGATTCTGACAATATAAGGGCAAGCGTTTTAATTAGTGTAAAAGGACATAATCAAAAAGTAGAAGTTACTATTCCACTAAAAAATGTTATTTTAAGAGCGGAAGAAGCAAGAGATGATTTATATGCAGCAATAGATGTTGTTGTTGATAAACTTGAAAGACAAATAAGAAAAAATAAAACAAAAATTCAATCAAAAAAGATGAAAGAAAAAATGTCAAAAGACTTTATGTTAGAAGCAATTGATCAAATTGAAGAACATGAAGAAAATAATAATAAAATTGTAAAAAGAAAAAAAGTAGAAGTAAAACCAATGAGTGAAGAAGAAGCAGTAATTCAAATGGAATTATTGGAGCATCAATTCTACATATTTAAAGACGCTGAAACTAATAATATTGCTGTAGTCTATAAGAGAAAAGAAGGAGACTACGGAATTATAGAATCAGAATAATTTAAAAAAATAATATAATCTTTGAATGGCAAAAGAGCATTACTTAGTAATGCTTTTTATTAGAATTTATTTGAAAAAAAAGATTAATTTGATACAATAAGTAATATGGAGATGATTTTATGAATATTTTAAAAAAATTATTCGATCATGAATATAAAGAATTAAAAAAGTTTGGACTTTTAGCAGATAAAGTAGAAGCACTTGATGAAGAATATCAAAAATTAACTGATGATGAATTAAAAGCTAAAACTCCAGAGTTTAAAGAAAGATTAAAAAATGGGGAAACTCTTGATGATATACTTCCTGAAGCATTTGCTACAGTAAGAGAAGCTGCATTTAGAGTAATTGGACTTAAACCATTTAGAGTTCAAATAATTGGTGGTATTGCATTACATTATGGAAATATTGCTGAAATGAAAACAGGTGAAGGAAAAACATTAGTTGCAACTATGCCTGCTTATTTGAATGCATTATCAGGTGACGGAGTTCATATTATAACAGTAAATGAATACCTAGCTGATCGTGATAGTAATTGGATGGGAAGTGTTCATAGATTTTTAGGTTTAACAGTCGGAACTAACTTAAGAAGTTTATCACCAAGCGAGAAAAAAGAACAATATGATTGTGATATATTATACTCAACAAACAATGAACTTGGATTTGATTACCTAAGAGATAACATGGTCGTAAAAAAAGAAAATAGAGTTCAAAGAGGCTTAAATTATGTAATAATTGACGAAGCAGACTCTGTTTTAATTGATGAAGCAAGAACTCCATTGATAATATCAGGTGGTGAATTAAAAAGTGCATCATTATATACAGATGCAGATTACTTTGTCAAAAATTTGAAAGAAGAAGAAGATTTTCTATATGATGAGAAAACAAAAGGTGTCACTTTAACAGAAGAGGGTGTAAAAAAAGCAGAAAAACATTTCAAAGTTGACAATCTATATGATATAGAACAAACAACATTAGTACATCATATTAATCAAGCTTTAAAAGCAAATTACAGTATGAGAAAAGATGTTGATTATGTTGTGCAAGATGGAGAAATAATAATTGTAGATCCATTTACTGGTCGTTTGATGAAAGGAAGAGCATGGAGTGATGGATTACATCAAGCTGTAGAAGCAAAAGAAGGAGTAAAAATAAATCAAGAAACAAAAACTCTTGCTACAATTACTTTCCAAAATTTATTTAGAATGTATAAGAAAATCTCTGGTATGACTGGTACTGCAAAAACTGAGGAAGAAG
>JAEEGL014247922.1_pt1 | contig 12014 bp, 1 predicted proteins | sample 9134231 | NCBI WGS metagenome assembly JAEEGL01 (sample SAMN16246548, study PRJNA631951) | gut metagenome | biome: gut microbiome; feature: rumen; material: fiber-attached | host: Bos | place: Iran: Karaj | collected 2018-10
AGTCTTGAGACACCAGAGGGCAATGCGGGTACTATTCCGCCTGACGGTGAGCCAATCCCTTTGAAGAAGGCTTGTACGCCCGATACAAAGGCATACGAAGAGGACGCTAATGGAAATGTCTTGTATGTCGATGACAAAGGAAATGAATATGTTTCGCGCACTTTGGAAAGTGGTGGTACTACTTTTGTGAGCACTACTGATTACACGACGCAAGTGGCATCGGGTGTCAAGGTATCTCCCAAGGAATTGGATATTAAACAGAATGAGAGGGGCTGTTTAGCATACGACAGAACCACAGGTAAATGTTTGAAGTTCTATACTTACGATGCTATTGACAAGTGGGAAAAAATCAATCCTGAATATGCATATAAGATGAAGGTCATCAGTGTATTGAACTTTTTGAAGAACTCTCGTATTACCGTAAATGGCGGTCGTCATAATTACAATTATTATGTAACCGAACATAAGGATACACCGGGATATATATATATATGGTCTGACCGACAGACCAAAGGTGCTCGTGTGGGTAATAATAGTGCCGAATGTTATAATATTCAAAAGGATAAAAGGGAGACTGTATATTTCCAATATATAGAAGACCATGCACTTGAAGGTCACTATTTCAAAGGTGCATCTATATATACGAAATCTCAATATAATACCTGGATGCCTGATTTCAATATACCTAATGGGAAATATGGTATAGATGCAAGCAAATATAGAGATTGCGAGTTTATAACTTATGATGGTGGTCCTAAGAATTCGAATAACCTGCCATGGGGATGGAATAATGTACAGAAACTGAATACGGCTGGTCATAATTTCAGAAGTGATTTGGAAAACAAGTCTATTGTTAATGGTAAGGATTTGAATGGTGTGTCAGTTGCGGATGGCGGTTATTTCGAAACGTGGGCTAATCCTTTGAGAGATGTTACAGGTGTTGATCCTGGGAATGGCAAATTTGGTACTGATGCTTGCACTAATAACTGTAACACCGCTTTCTATATTTGGGCGATGTTTGGTTATGGTCAACCCGCCAAGATTCCTACGAGCCTGTTGAAGCATGATGCGGAAGGTAATTATATGTATCATCCTGGAACAGGAGACAGATCCAGCGAAATCACCAATTTTACATCCAAAAAGGGAGAGAATGGTGGCTGCGATAAAGATAATGATTATAAGGTAAAGAATGCTTTGGATTTTGATGTTCCCCTTTGGGGGGACGTTGATAATGACGGAGTAGGAGAGGGCGTATGGTCTAAGGCATGGCATGTTACCAATCTCAAATTTGACGACGATGCCATCGCAGACTTCATCGAAGGACTTGAAAAAGACCTTGAGCAATATTCCGCCAAGTCTCGTGAGCCGATGACTTCCACCGCTGTTACCGTTGATGATTTCAAGGAGGAAGCCGATAATCCCAAAAAGAAGTATTGGTGTATGGCTCGTGATACTGTGTATATATATAACAATACATTCTACATTAAGGAGGAGATGCCCAATTTCGTAGTATGCGACGAAACAGCGGAACTGAAAGGCGAGGAGCCTGGCAAGGCGGCTGGCTCCTCTGCAAAAGGATATTGGGAAAAAGGTAACAATGCGGACGCTGTTACTTATGTAGATTCTTACGCATCTACCGACTATGTAACCAAAGTAACAGGTCTGAAGCCAGGCGCAGAAAACCAGTTCACATGGCATCTTGAGCGGTGGGGCTGCAAGGCTCAGAAGGATATATATGTCTATTACAACAAAGTGGTGTCCAATGCTGGCGATGATGTATATACTTGTACCAACGAGGCGACGCTTAGTGCAGGTGCGGTGCAGGAGCCTTTGGTCGGTCATTGGGAGATTCCAAAGTCGACCGACCAAAATATTGAGTTTGATGACAACAAGAAGAACGATGCCGTTGTATCAAAACTCATTCAAGGCGACAATAAATTTGAGTGGGTTGTAGAAAGACCATTCCCAGAGGAAGATGAAAACGGCATGTTGAAATACAAGGGTCATACATACAAAAAACAGGAGTCCTGTCCCGACCGCGATGATATGACCGTCCACAACCTCAGTCCCGACCCCGCCGTCATCAAGACCGGCGATGAGATAAAACCCACGCCCGCCCCGCCGGGCCCGTAGGGGCGTTGCTTGTCAACGTCCGCATCCTTATAATGCATGCCGAAAGGGACGACGACAAATCTCCGAAGGCAAATTTGTCACCAATGAAGAAGTGTTTAGAATGTGATTTGTAAAACGCAAAGTAAAAATTATGCCACAGTACATTGCAAACCCGATATACGACACCGCGTTCAAGTACATGATGCAAAACGAGCGGGCGGCGAAGGTGCTGATAAGCAACCTTTTGGACAAGGAGGTGGACGAACTCACCCTCTTGACCAATGATGTCGTTCTCTATGAGAAAGACAATTTGAGGATTTTGCGCCTCGACTTTTCCGCCAAAATCCGCGACAAAAAGAGCGGCAAGACGGAGATTGTAACAATAGAGATGCAGAAGGCGTATTTGGACCGTGAGGTGATGCGTTTCAGGGACTATTTGTCGTCGCAGTATTCCAGCCGTATCAACGCCGAAAAGCGCATACGCCACACTGTGGCAAAAAACAAGGATACCGGACAATTTGAGCCTGTGGATGTCGAGGAATACATACCGAGGCACATCATTGCGATATATTTTTTGGGCAGCGGATTGGACGATTTGATAAAATCCGACACCCCCGTCATTTACAATTTCCCCAACCCTGTTGGGATTGATGGCGAGCCGATAGCCAATGCGATGGACACGTTGTTTTTTAGGGCGTTGACGCACGACACGGTCGTTGTCAGGATCAACAAATTGAAGGACAACGCCAGGTCAAAAGTCGAACAGATGCTGGAAATCTTTGTTCAGGACAACGTTTCGTCCGAATCGAGCCAGTTGCTTGAAATCAAAGATTTCGACAGTCGTTCCCCCGAGTTTAAGGTTCTTGCGATGCCGTTGATTATGGCTGTTGCTGACAGCAAGCTCAGGAAAGAACTCGCCGTAGAGGAGGAGTTGACCGACCTGTTGCAGATATTTGACACTACGTCAGACGAAAGGGATTATTACCAGCAATTAGTTTCCGAGCAGGCCACACAATTGAAAGAGAAAGATTCCCAGTTGCAGGTGCAGGCCACCCAGTTGCAGGAGAAGGACACCCAGTTGCAGAAAAAGGCCACCCAGTTGCAGGAGAAGGACACCCAGTTGCAGGAGAAAGAAGCACTAATCGCCGAGTACCAAAAACTTTTGACAGCGGCTGGTTTAGTAAAGATATAGAAAATATCGGCGCCGCATTTTGTAATGTTCCGAACAGGATGCGGCGGCAAACGGTGTCGGGGCGTTGCTTGTCAACGTCCCGATATGATACACATACACCCTTCGCTCACCCGTAGATTGAGCGTTTTTTAGTTCCGAAAAAAACGCAAAAATCTATGGGCTGAAATATTTATGCCATATACAACAAAAAACTTTCATCAAAATCATCCTCGTAACATCCTGACATTCATCTACATCAAAACATGTAACGAAAAAATAACATAAAAATCAACATTTTGCCCGCGAACAATGCAACAAAATATGTAATTTTATGGTCTGATTTTGTAGGGGAAGACTATACTAAAACGTCTTCACCTGCGTTATAAATAAGATAAAAAGTCTTAAAAAGACTAATTTTGTTTACTTAAAGTAACAGAAAAATGAACTATCATTCAAATCAAAATAAAACGGTTATGTCAACTGTATTCAAATTGAAGGCAGTCATACTCTTCGTATGCGCCTTCGTGGTTGTTAATGTCTCTACTGCATGGGGACAAGGATTTACACCTGTGTATAAGGATGTTATACCAGTAGATTTCGGCACCGATGGTACCAATTGGGTAATGAGGGGAGATATTCCTTCTTTCGATGGCAAAATTGGTATCAAGTTCAATTTTGGTGGACAGCAGCAATATGCCATTTTCACTGAGGATGATAAGTTCTTAGTGGATAAGGTAGTATATGATGGAACCAATTTTTATTATGATATTGATTATCCGTTTAATGTGGGCAATATCGCCGATAATTATGGATACGATGGCAATTTTAAGCCTGAAAAAGTTTCCAATAGCACTATGACCAATATTCCTGTCAGTGTTGGTAGGAATTCTTATGTCATTAGGGATATACAATATGCAAAGAAGGATATTGTTGTCGGTAGTTATAAACGTGGCGTTTATTATAGGAAAAATGTAGATATACATAATTTCAATATTTATTTACTCAAATACACTGATCTTACTTCCAGCTCGGGTTTAAGAACCAATAAGGAGACCACCAACATTTCTATGGGTGGTTTGACTCCTGGCGTAGAGTACACCTTATATAAAGGAGAAGAAGAGGTAGGCAAAATGACTGGTACTCCTTCTACCGATGCTTTTATGCTGTTGGCTTTGGATGGTACTGATTATAGGGGTACTATCAACGGTGTCGCCCTTGATAAGGGTGATAATGTTTTTGTTTTGAAAGATCCCGACAATAATGAAGTCGGTACTGTTACTGTAAAACGCAGTGAGGCTGAACCCAAAGGTCAGATTGGCGGCTATCCCACTTGGGAGATAGAGGTATGTCAGGATCCTGACAAGACTGCCGCCGAAATTGATGCCGTGGCACAGACCGATGACGCCAAGGCAACGTTGTTCAGTGCGCAGGGCGTTACACATGGCAAGGGCCATTGGGAAGTTTATTCTCCCAATGGCAAGGGTACGGGTGTCGGCGGCTCTATCGTAAGCTCCGATTCTGAAAATACAAAGATTGACTACCTGCCCCTCGGCGAGTCCATTTATGCTTGGATGGTGGTGGTGCAAGAGCCCAATCCTACTACCCAAAAGGATGAAGTCTGCCAGGTGGCGGCTCTTATCCGCGTTCAAAACAACTTTGTCAAGGCAGAACTTTCGCGTGAGGTCTATGGTACTTGCGGCGAGCCTGTTACCATAAAGGCTCTTGATCCTACCAAGTACGGCGAGGATGCTACTGGTTCGTGGTCTTTCGACAGCAACAACTTCGACAACAAGGCACCGTCTTTGTTGCACTCCGATTCATACGTAACTTTGGTCAGCAACCTTTCTTTCAAATCCACTACATTGACGTGGACTGTAAAAAATGGTACAGACGGAAAGTGTAGCGACTCCAAGCAAGTCCGCATCGACAACAACCACGTAGAGTCTGTAATCACAGGTCCTGACCTCACCACTATATGTGATCCTGATGTCCTCGAACTTGAAGCCAAGGCGCAGCGAGCCGAAGTTACGGGCGAGTGGAAATTGCTCACCGTGTCCGACAATACTTTCGATACCAAACAAGTTAAAATCCAGTCGCCCAACAAGACCGCTACCAAGGTGAAGGGACTTAACGCCACCGCCGCTTACACGTTTGTGTGGGAGACTCAGGCTACTTCTTCTTACGAGGACGCTGAGGGCGTGGAGCACGAAATCATCACTTGTAAGGACAATGCATCCATTACAATCAGGAACAACGCCTTTACTGTGGATGCCGATATTGACGATGATGACAACCATCTGTACCTTTGTGACAATAAATACAAACTCAACCCCTCTTTGCCTTCGGGATATACCGGCACGTGGTCGATAGACGGCACTAATTCTTTGTTGAATTTCAAGGACGAAAATCCTGACGCCAATGCCATGATTTATGGTATTACTGAAAACGAGCAGTCGCTCACTTGGACTGTAAAGGACAATGTAATGGATCTTTATGGTAAGACCGGTGTATGCTCCGCCACAAGCACTCTCTACCTCACCGACGACAAGAAGTATATCACGCAGATTACCGCCACGGAAAAGTATGCCTGCGGCACCGACATTGGAATCAAGGCGTCGGACTATTCCAAAACAACTGGCATCATCCAGGCTTGGAGCAAAGGTCCCATTCAGAATAATGGTTCCGAAGACGCTAATGGTTCCGAAAACAACAAAGGCGATTTCAAGAAAGATGTGTCGTTGGCTGAAAACGTATTCTCCGGCCTCGGTCCCCAGGAATCCGCCATCATTAAATGGACGGTAACCACCGCCAACGGCTGTACTGACGTGAAGGAACTGACAGTCAAGAACTCCAGCTACTCTCTGCCCAAAAGGTCTGAGATTGTTACTCAATGTAGCGACGAGTTGCTCTTTACTCCAAACTATATCGTAGAAATCAATGATGGCCTTTACGATGCTTCCAAATATGTTTTGGTAGATGACATCAACTCTTATCATGTTGACGAAGACCCCGACTCTGATTCGCCCGAGTTTTATTGCTGGGTGAGTGGTGCTGGAACTTATGAGTTCGAAAAAGTCAGCGCCGCCAATACCGGCGACCCTGACAATCCTGACGACCCTGCAAACACGGGCGACGCTCAGACGTTTACAGGCAACGTCAAGTTCTCAAAACTTAGCAACACTGGTGCAAACACTTTTGTATGGCACATCAGGAGCCGCATTACGGGTTGCGAGGCCACTCAGACTTTCGTCATCAGGAATCCCAAGCCGTCGCCCGCCATTATTTCCACGTCTGGTGGCGAGTTTTGTAACAACAAAATTTCCCTCGATGCCGTAGAGCCTTCCGTGGGTACCGGCAAGTGGTCTGACTCCGACAACACAGCCACTTTCGCTCCGGAAGATGCGTTCCAGACCAAGGTCACCAACATGGGTACTGGCAAGCATACCATTTATTGGACTGTTTCCAATAAATACGGTGACACGGAATGTTCTAACTCCACCTTTGTCACACTATATAATAATAGTGTAACCTCAGAGATTACCAGCAAGTCGGAACGCGGCACTTGCAGCGGCGAGATAGAAATTAAAGCGAAGGCGGCTTCCACTTACGGCAAGTACAATAATCAGGAAGCCGAAGGCTGGTGGACGATGAACACCTTGGTGGCTGGCAAGCCTGCTCGGGAGGATGCCGACTTCAAGGCGTTGTTCAAGACTACGGGCGAGGGCGCGTCGGCTACCGTTGCAGAAGACGCCGGCTCTTATACAACGGAGAATATCAAGCTTGATCTCAACAAGCTCACTGACAGGCGCAATATCTATTTCGCTTGGCACATCAAGAAGGGAAGCTGCGAAAGCGTTGACTCCATCATGGTTTACAACAACTTCTTACTCCCCACTGCCGACGAATCCGCCACCACCTGTAATGACCAAGTTCAGCTCAATGGCAACGAATTGCCCGACCGCGCACATGGTGTATGGTCGTTGTTTTCGGCGCCTAAGGGTTTCACGGGTGAGGTAACATTCTCGCCCAACGCCAGCAACAACAAGGCGACTGCCAAGGGCTTGAATGTGCCTGGTGTCTATAAGTTTGATTGGAAAGTCCAGATGTCCAACTGCGGTACCAAGACTGCATCCACTACGGTGGATGTCCTGGGCGTTACTGCCACGATTACAGCGTCAGAGGACAAGGAAGTCCTTATCTGCCAGGGCGACCCTGTGGAACTCATCGCCAGCGATCCCGGCACCGACGATGGTCACTGGGAAGTAGAGTCGGCTACCAACGGCAACAAGTCGTTCTTCTCGTTCAAGGACGAAGGCTCGGAACAAACCAAGGCACAGAGTACATCAGCCAAGACAACCCTCTATTTTTACAATAATAAAGGCTTGTCATCTACTGGCACTCCGGACGAAAACGCTTTGCCCGCCACTGATCCTTCGCGCTACGACTGGTCGGAGAACGAGGTGACCCTCTTGTGGATTGTTACAGCCAAGGGTCACGAAAACGAAGCGGACAACTGCCGCGCCACCGACCGCGTTGTCGTAAAGAACCTCTCCGTTCACGCCTCGGCTACCAGCGAGGTCAGAATATGTGATGCTTTGAATCAGGATGGCGTGCTTAGTGCGGTGGATGTCTCCAAGAAGGGTGCCACCGGCACATGGGTGATACCAAAAGGTAATTCAGGCAAGATTGACGAAGGCAAGGAACACTCTGCCATAAGCCACATCAGCGGCATCGACAACGGCGCCACTTCCACGGTGCTCTGGGAGGTGGAGTCCAACAATTCTCTTAAAAAATGTAAAAACACTGCCACCGTCACTGTATATAACAACAACTATTACGCGCAGCCTTCGGCAAGTGATATTTGCGAAGCGACCACTACATCCATTACGTCAACAGTGCCGGCAGGCTTTACCGGCTGGTGGGAAGTTCCCGAAGGCGTATCATATTCTTATACTATTCCTGAAGAATATAAGGACGTTTGTTCTATAATATCTGGCAGCACCGGCACTGGTAATACTGGTAATACTGGTGATACTGGTGATACTGGTGATACTGGTGATACTGGTGATACTGGTGGCAATGGTGGCAATGGTGATACTGGTGGCAATGGTGGCAATGGCGACACTGGCGACCCCAACACCGAGCCGACTGCACCTGTCTATCACAATGGCAGCAAACTTTCGGCTTCCGCGCTCTCTGAGCCAAACACCACTTTCACCAACCTCACTGCGGAGAAGGCATACGGCCTTAATTGGGTGATTGAGCGCAATGGTTGTAAGAGTCGCCATGCTGTGATTGTCAACCGTCTCTATCCCGCCAAACCCATCATCACTGAGGGCAACGATGCCACTATTAATACTTGTGACGACAACATCACCCTCCATGCTAATTCTTTCGATCCATCTGGATTCAAAGATTATGGTGAGTGGGCTGTTACCGTTGGCAGCGGCGTAAGGAACGATGTGCAGAAAAACTCCTTGGCTTGCGACTTCTCCAACCTCGTTGTAGGCACCAACAAGATGTCATGGACCATCTATTCGGGCGAAAACCATGATTTCTGCAACCGCACCGCCTATATTACGGTTGTAAGCAATTACATCAAGATGGATCCCAGCCCCGCCGAGCAGACTGTATGTTTCTCGGAGGATTACGATGCAGAGAAGCGTCCCGATATGGGTCTTACGCTCACTGGTACGGCTCTCGCCAAAGACGAAACCGGCTGGTGGACTATTGATGGCAGCGACGAAAAACTGAAAGCGAACAATCAAGTAATCGCCACCAACTCCATCTTGGTTACCAAGGCTGACGTGGCTCCTGGCACTTCTGCCGTGTTCATCTGGCACAAGAAGCACGGCACGGGTCGCGACGGCAAAGACTGCGAAAAGGTGCAGAAGTTCAAGATTGTCAACCGTGGCGTTACGGCTGAGATTAAAACACCTGATAATACCACCACTTGCGAAAGTACATACACGCTTACCGCCGAGATGCCCGAAGGCTCCAATGACGTAGGCTTGTGGACAGTTTTGGAACATCCTGCCGGCGTCACCGACGCACAGGCTTCGCCCTCCAGCCCCAATTCTTACAGCACCACCATCACCAATCTCAATTTTGGCGAGTACAAGTACAAGTGGACTGTCAAGAGCATGAAGCCTGGCAGCACCACCGAGTATTATTGTATGGCTGAGGATGAGGTTACAATTGGCGCGTGGGCATTCACCGTAAATGCCGACGTCAGCCGCAAGGATCCCAATAGCAAAAACATCGATGTCTGTGGTCCTGAATACAAGCCTATGGCTCAGGCATCCATCGAACTCAGCGCGATGGAGACTGTCGAATGGTTTGTGAATGGTTCCAAAATCCCCACATATAAGTATGTAAAAAATCCTCCCGCCGAGCAAGCGGGTGGTGATGACACTGGTGACGACACTGGCGATGACACTGGCGACGACACCAATGATGGCGTTGAAGTCAAGAAGATTGAGGATGCGTCGCTTTCTCCAACATTCACTGGACTTACCTCCACCGCCCGATCCATCAAACTTGTGATAACATCCGAAAAGGGCTGTACGTCTTCTAACGAGATTTCAGTTACTAATGGACAACTTGCATCCAACGTCAAGGCAGACAAGGTTTATACCTGTGATAAGGACGGTATAATTCATTTGCAGGCCACGCCCGACGTGACAAGCCAGCAGAACGTCACCGGCTATTGGGAGGAGGTTAAGCCTGACGCTGATATGTCGGGATACTTCTGCGATGCCAAAGGTAACAAATTCGATAAACAATCCGACCTCGCTAAGGCGTCCATTTGGTACACTGGTTTCAAGCCCGGTGCTACTGTTACTCTTCAGTGGAACGTTTCAAAAACTTTGTCAGACGGCACCGACTGTCCAAACCCCAAGACTATTCAACTCTCCAACCATAGTTTTGAGGTTCATACCAATGGCAATTACGTTACCCATTGCGAGGACACTCGTACTCTCCTTGGCGACACACCGGGCGATGCAGCGGGTAAATATATATATAAAGGCCAATGGTCTATTGATGGAACTGGCGCCGGCTTGTTTGGTGAAAACAATGCAGACGACACCAAAACCGAGGTAACGGTTACAGGCCTTTCCGCCACCGAAAAAAACAGGTTTAAGTGGACGGTAGGCAAATATCTCGTCAAGACCGACGGAAAAGGCACCCCCATTAAGAATGGCGATGAATATGTATATGAGGAAACTCCCGTATGTACGGCTGATGCAGTTGCTGTGATTATCAATCCGTCTGTTGTTACTACTGCAAATATTTATTCGCCGGCCAACAACGCTGGTTTGTGCGACGATTATTTTACGATGTCCGCATCCAACCCGAAAGAAATCTATAACGAGACCGGACAATGGGAGCGTCAGGGCAGGACCATGGCTCATTTTGGCGACAAGGATGATTCAGACATCAACAACCCATACGCAAAAATCGTTGACCTCATGCCTGACGACAACGAGTTTAAGTGGGTGATTACTCGTAGTGTGGAGAAGAGTGATGATGTGCCGAGTGGTTGGTCTTGTACGTCCGAAAAGACCGTCAAGGTTTGGTACAATGGTCTTGTCGGCAAGATTGAAGACGAAGTTGGTGCAACTTGCACCGGCAAGTATGACCTTAAAGCCAACGACATCAGTATGTATGGTACTGGTGCATCGGGCAAGTGGACTGCCAATGCCAATGTGAATGTTGTAACCACCACCATCGGTGAAGATGGTAAAGAAACTACTACTGAAACTGAAGTTTCAACTGGCAGCGTTATTTCCACGTCTAACAATGTGTCTGTTTCTGGCATTGAGGGCAACGTGACTTTCTATTGGGAGGTTCAGAAAAAGCGTCAAATAGAAGTAGAAAATGAAGATGGTACTACTAAAACCATTGACTTCCCGGCTTGTACTCCTCCCGCCGACCATATAATCATCACCCGCAAGAAGGCGGATGCCGGCGATCCCCAGACCATCACAGTCTGCAACGAGCCCAACGACCCCACAGGCGCGAAGAGAGATGTCGTGCTCAGTGCCACCACTTCTATCATTGGCACTGGTGCCAAGGGTGAGTGGAAATGTATCATGGCTCACGGTAGCACCGAGGAGAAGGATCTCAAGCCTTTCAACGACGCCAACGGACATATCAAGAGTCCCGACAAGGAATCCACACGCATCACGGGTCTTGGCGAGAAGGGTACATACCAGTTTGAGTGGACTGTCACCAATGGCACAGGCTGCTCCAGCTCGGCGTTGTTTGTGGTCAACAACAACTCCTTCACCGTGGATGCCTACGACGGCAACGAGCAGAACTCCAAGCCAAACTGCGGCACCACTGTACAACTTAACGCTTCTTCGCCCGGCACTCTCGACAATACTCCTGGCGCAGATGGAAAACCCATGGAGTGGGCGGAGTGGAGTACCCTCAACCCCTCGTTGGTAACTATTCCCGACACCGAGAAATCCAAATACAACGCCATCGTAACCCTCAAGGACAATGCCACCGTCGTACTCACGTGGACTGTCCACAAGGCTGGCTGTACCGCGTCAAGCAATGTTACCGTATCAGACAAGAGCATCCACGCATACGCCGATTCTCCGATTCAGACTTGCGACGGCACCGGCAACCTCAAGGCCAACACCGTGACTGACGATGACGTAAAATATTATTGGGAGGTAATCGACGACGAAAACGCCATCAAGATTGCCGACTCCAAACT
>JAEEGL014571906.1_pt1 | contig 12014 bp, 7 predicted proteins | sample 9134231 | NCBI WGS metagenome assembly JAEEGL01 (sample SAMN16246548, study PRJNA631951) | gut metagenome | biome: gut microbiome; feature: rumen; material: fiber-attached | host: Bos | place: Iran: Karaj | collected 2018-10
AAACATACGGCGATCCTCGATATCGGTCTGGGCGCCCTTCTGATTCAGGATATCCAGCAGCACGCCATATTCAGCCTTAGAGGGCACAATCACCACATCCTTGAAGTTCTTCGCACCAGCACGGATCAGCGAGATACCGCCAATGTCGATCTTCTCTATGATGTCTGCCTCAGAAGCACCGCTGGCTACGGTCTGCTCAAAGGGATAGAGATCTACAATCACGAGGTCGATCTCAGGAATCTCATACTGCTTCATCTGCTCGATGTCGCCCTCGTTCTCACGACGCGCCAGGATACCTCCGAACACCTTCGGATGCAGGGTCTTCACGCGACCACCGAGGATTGAGGGATAAGTAGTTACATCCTCCACCTTCTGGCACGCATAGCCCAGTGATTCGATAAACTGCTGGGTACCACCTGTTGACAGGAACTTCACACCCTCCTCGTTCAATTTTTTGAGGAGCTCGTCAAGACCGTCCTTGTGGAATACTGACACCAAAGCGGTCTTAATTTTCTTACTTTCAGCCATTTTCTTGTTATAACGTTATAATAATGTGCATAATTCGCGTGCAAAGGTACAAAAAGAAAACGGATTAATCTCTTTTTTTACGACGAAAAAAAGATTAATCCGTGTTAAAATTGACGGCTATCAAGTAGCTGAAGCCTCAATTTTGATGAAAATGCTTATGAATGCAGGTCGAGGATGAATCTCGTACCCTTTGTAAACTTCGGATCGATCTCCAGATCACCCTTCATTTTCAGTGCCATCTGCTTACAGATAGGCAGACCCAGACCATCGCCTTCTGTCAGGTCCTTGATCTCCAGGAACGGCTTGAACACATCGTCGCGCTTCTCCTCAGGAATGGGCTCACCAGTGTTAGCCACCAGGAACTGGAACGTGTGGGCACCACGCTTCTTGAACTCCAGCCAGATGGTACCTTCGGCAGCAACATATTGAGCGGCATTCTCTAGCAAATGTTTCAGGATATGGGTCACGTAAGGCTGATAGAAGGTAGCGCTCATCTTTGGCACATTCACTGTCAGGTTCACATCACTCTTCACCTTACTGCGAATCTCCTCCATCAAGCCCTCGCAGTATTCGGTCAGCTTGATCTCCTCATACTCCAGCTCTGTACCGTCAGAGTTCTCCAGGTCAGAGAGCTGCTGGATATGACTATTGAAGTCCAGCAATGCCTTTACCTCCGGCTTACTCTGATCGAACTTCTTCAGAGTCGGATCCATCTGAGCCGAGATATTACTGATAAACTTAGCCTTCAGTGCATTGCTGTCGTTAGCCAGCTCAATCAACTTCTTCTGTTTACGGGTGAGCAGGATAAAGCGCATCAGCACGAGGGCTCCCAGTACCAGTGCCGCTGCAAGTGCTACTGCCAGCACCGTCAGACCGACGATAGCAGCCTGTCGAGCTGTCAATGAGCTGTCCTTATCGGCTATCGTTGCCTCATGATCGGCTATCTGCTTGTTCAATGCCTTCACCTCATCGGCATGCTTCATGGCAATGGCCGAATCCTTCCAGGCGATGTAGTTGCTGTAGGAGTTGGCCACCATATTGGCATTACCGCTCTTACGTCCATTGGCAATCAGGGTCTTATACACCTCATCCACCTTATCATACTCCTTCGAAGCCGTCAGCTTATCAGCCATCTCCTTAAACACGGCATTACCTTGAGCCGTCTGGCCGAAGGTATAGTGGTAAATAGCCTTGTTATAGAGGAAATCGTTCTTGACATCGTCTTTGCCTGATGCGTTGGCATAATTCTCCATCGCCTTCAGATGATCCAGGGCACTGGCGGGGCGCTTCATCCTCATATACATCTGGTAGCGCTCTTTCGATGTCAGGTAGCGCTGAGCAGCCTTAGAAGAAGGATCACCTTTGATATTCTGGTCGATATTCGACAACAGGTCAAATGCCTCCTTATATAAATTATCCCCATAGTACAGGGCTACAGCCTTGACACCGCACTCTGTACCAGCTTGAGAGTTTCCCTTGTTCATATAGTCCTCATAGGCACGGATATAATTATAACGGGCTTCAGTGGGCTTGTTCTCCTTCAGACTTTTCTCTGCACGCTGCTGCAACTCACTCTTCTGAGCTTCTTGCGCGCTCGCTACACCATAGGCAATAAAAAGACCCAATAAAAGAGTCAATACTTTTTTAATCATATTTCAATATTTAGCTAAAAATTCAAGTGCAAAGATAAATATTAATTCCGAAACTACAAAAAATATGGGCAAGTTTTTGCAGTTTCGGAATCTTTCGTATAATTGTAAAACGCCTGTTTTACAGATATTCCTCGTGATCGTAGCGGGGCATGAAACGCACCAGTTTATGTACGGCAGCATGCGCCATTGCCTCGTAGGCACGCTCACTGGGATGCAGATGATCACCGCTGTCAAAACCGTCGGCAAAGGCCTTGGGATTGGTGACACTACGCACAGCGGCATCGAAATCAACACAGCCGTCAAAGAGGGGTGAAGTGCGCAACCACTGATTGAAGGTTTGTCGTATTGTTTCACGATTTTCATTATAGGTGCGCCAACCAAAGATGGGCAGCAAAGTACCGCTCCAAACCTTCAGTCCCATCGCTTTAGCGGGCTTCACATAGATCTCCTCTACCCCACGCTCCATCTCCTCTACCGTAGGCAGGTCGCTCCACGGACGGAAGGGGTTGACATCTATACCCACAGGGTGGATGATGTCGTTGATACCATGCTGGATGATAACATCGGTGGCACCAGCCACATTCATCTCAATGGGGAAACGGGTGGCACCCTTCAGACCGTAAGCCTGATAGGTGATGCAGTCGTACTGACGCAGGATACGCGTACCACTGACGGCACGACGAATGATGGAAGCATTGGTGCCGAAGACCTGTTGGGCCATATAATCGGGCCATGACTGCGCCGTAATGGAGTCACCATAACACACGATGGCATGATTCTCTGCCGAGGTCAGCACATCGATGGTGTTGAGGAAATAGAACCAGTTGGTATGACGAGTCAGATTGAGGGGCATTTCATCGGCTTCAGCATAGTTACCATAGGAATAATAACCCTTGGAAAGCGGTCCTGTAATAAGCGTGCCGCTGTTCATCTGAGTGAAACCTGCCAGATAGATACTCACATTGATGGTGTCACCTCGGCTGACGGCATAGCTGATGGCATCGCTCTCTTTCTCACAACCTGGCTGAAGCGTCAAGCTGGTCTCACCTCCAAAGGTGACGGGGGTGTGATTGACAAACACCTTGGAGAGGGTGACAGGCTCGGTGCCTGTGAGGTTAGAGAAACGGAAACGCAGCATCGAACCGCTGAAACACATCCTGATAGGATAGCGCAGCGTAAGGTCTTTAGCGTAGGTGGCCTCAAGACGGTTGGTAATAGAGGTGGCATTGCCCCAGCAAGCCACCCATTTGCTGTAGTCTGTCATAATGAACGACCTAAATAAGGTTCATACCCAGTTTCTTGCAATCATTGCGCATCTCCTCGGGCCAGATGCTGGCCTGAATCTCGCCGATGTGACCCTTATGGAGCAGCACCATACAGAGACGACTCTGACCGATACCACCACCAATACTTAAGGGTAAGTGATCATTGAGCAACTGCTGGTGGAAATAGAGTTCCTTGCGGTCTTCCTTATCCTCAATCTTCAACTGGCGCAGCAGTGACTCCTTATCGACGCGGATACCCATTGAAGAGAGCTCGAACGAACGGCCCAGTACAGGATACCAGATCAGGATATCTCCGTTAAGACCCTCAAGACCATTCTCGGCAACTGTTGACCAGTCGTCATAGTCAGGAGCACGTCCATCGTGCTTCTCGCCATTCGAGAGCTTACCGCCTATACCTATAATAAATACAGCACCATATTTCTCACAGATGGCATCCTCGCGCTCCTTCGGTGTCTTGTCAGGATACATCTGCAACAGCTCTTCTGCGTGGATGAAATGGATCTTCTCAGGCAGGAAGGGCTTGATCTGCGGATAGGTCTCGCAGGTAAGATACTCTGTGCGACGGATAGCAGCATAGATACGCTCCACGATATTCTCCAGGAAACTAATGGTGCGATCCTCCTTGCGGATCACAGCTTCCCAGTCCCACTGATCGACATAGAGCGAATGGAGGTTGTCAAGCTCCTCGTCGGCACGTATCGCGTTCATATCTGTATAGATGCCGTAGCCTGGTTCAATCTTATACTCTGCCAGTGAAAGACGTTTCCACTTAGCCAGTGAATGAACCACCTCTGCCTTCGCATCGCCCAAATCCTTAATCGGAAAGGTAACGGCACGCTCCACACCATTCAGATCGTCGTTGATACCCAGACCTTTCAACACAAAGAGAGGAGCTGTCACACGACGCAGGCGCAGTTCCGTAGAGAGGTTCTGCTGAAAGAAGTCCTTAATAAGTTTGATGCCTTGCTCCGTCTGCTTCATGTCAAGCAGCGGTTCATACATCACAGGTTTGATTACTTGTCCCATATTTACAGTTTATGTTTAAATTGCGTGCAAAGATACATATTTATTATCAATATGCAAGGAAAATAAGAGATTTATTTGCAATATTATCACAAATCCTTGATATTTGATAGCATTTTGCACGTTTTGCTGCCCGTTAACAAATCATAATTCTTAATTCGTCATTCGTCATTCTGAATTAAAAACACTACTTTTGCATCCGCATTTCAAACAAATGCAACTGCCAGAAAGCAGTTCCGGTCCCGTAGCTTAGCTGAATAGAGCGTCAGATTCCGGTTCTGAAGGTCTTGGGTTTGAATCCCAACGGGATCACAAAAGAAAAAGGAGAATTAAATATGAAAGTTCGCTTTCAAATATTTAATTCTCCTTTTTGCTTTGTAGGATGGCTGGCGCCAGCCTACGGGAAAGACGCAGTCAATCCCAACGGGATCACTTAGAAATTCTTTCGAACACCCTGCCACTCAGGGAACTTGAATTTCAGGTATTCATCGTCGAGGAATAGGGCGGATTGGCCTACCTTGCCTTTCAGTTGCCAGTCAAGCCACTTGATGACTGCCTTCGCATAATTACCACCGTATTTCTCATAATAGGTGCCGCTGTGACCATCCTTGGAATTCAGCATCACAACTGGGATATTATCGGCAATGCGCTCATAGTCTTTCTGTGCATTGGCGTATGCGATATCTGCAGGACCACCAATCATATAGAACATCGGCTGATGAAGGTTCTTCAGACTCTCTTTCGTGGCACCCATCATCTCCATATCGCCGATACCAGTGTTCAGCATCACACAGGTCTTGATACGGGGATCGTAAGCGATAGCTAACACCTGCGCACCACCACAAGACTGACCCATGGCGGCTACACGATCAAGATCCAGACAATGATAGTATTCTGATTGCGCATCGGCATTCTGGTCTGTCAACCAACCCAGCACTTCCAACAGCATCTTGGGATAGGTCTGGAAATGTGGTGCCTCTGCCTGCTGCTTCTTTGATTTCTTGGCATTCTTAGCGGCCTGTTCTCTCTGCTTGGCTTCTTGCTCCTGACGTGCCTTGATCTCCTCAGGAGTCAGCGGCAGGATCTTCTCGCCATTAGCCATGATGACCTCTCCCTTGGTTTCAGGATAAGCGGCCTTCAGAACACCTCGCCACTGGGCCATCACATCGGCTTCGTCATACGGACCTATTGCTGCTGCCAAATAACCGTAGGAAGCCACCTCGCTCAACAGCAGGCGCATCTCCACATTATTGTTGAAACAAGCGCCGTTGGCATAGACGATCACAGGCAGGCATCCCTGCTTGGCCACCACCTCTTTCAGGTTCTGAGGGCGATAGACCGTAAAACCTGGACAAGAGGCATCGCCTACCACTTCTGAATTGAAAGGACCAGTACCGCCTTCTTCTACAATCTGTCTCTGAGTTGTCTGGGCATTTGTCAGCCCCACACTTGCAGCGATCATCATCGCCATCATGAATAGTTTTTTCATATCAACTTAGTTTTTTATCAGTTATTGAGAATGCAAAGATAGTGTTTTTTTAGAGAAGAGAGAAAAAAGAAAGGGAAAAAGTTTGTTTTGTATTTGTTTTTTTACTATCTTTGCCACCAGAACTATAAACGCCTAAAACAATAGACTTGACAATGCCGTGAGGCGCTAAGGTCTGTTCTCGACGAACTGCTCGACAATGCCAATAAGTTCACCCACGAAGGATATATCACAGTCAATTGCCACCAAGAAGACACCAACGTCATCTTCTCAGTCAGCAACACAGGGGCCAGTATTCCTGCCGAGGCACGCGACCGTATCTTTACCCCATTCACCAAGCTCAGTACCTTTACCGAGGGGATAGGTCTGGGACTGTCACTCAGTCGTCATACCGCACGCCAACTTGGTGGTGACATCACTTATGACGGTACCTACGAAGAAGGGACACGCTTCGTCGTTAAGATTCCGATTAATCCTTCTGAGAGGAGCTAAAGACTAACTTGTAATCGACAAGGAAATCTTTTTGTTTGGGAGAAAGGCGATGACCTTTCCAAGATGCGATCTGTTGTTCCACAAAACTTCGAGACGCTTCATCACCCGACAACTGGGCCAGATAGAGTCGGATACGAAGCTTCAGGAAACTCTTGTCCTGAAGACGATCCATCACCTGACGAAGACGCTGTTCTGCAGCCTCTACATCATCCTCAAGTTTCACAGCTGTCAGATAAAGGGGCAAGGCAAACTCTGCCTCCTGGGCTGCCACATATCCCTTATAAGGCATCACTCTTTCACGCACGCGACGTAACTCTGAAATCAACAGGTAATATTCTTTCTCGTGCTGATAGGAGGTGGGCACCTCAAACAACAGGCGACGGGCGAGTTCATACAACAGTTTCTTGTCTTCTTCGATATTTCTGGAACGGGATTTCTCCTTAGGCGCTTTTTCTGGAGAAGATTTCTGTTGCTCCTCTGACGTAGCCAACTCAATCAGATCAGGCTCCAACTCGACAGCTGCATAGATCACACCGGGGATGGAGACCACCAGCTGACGGCGACGCTTACCCTTAATACGCAGGATAACGCCCTCACGACCATCGTAGAGACCGCCATTCACACGAATCTTATCACCCACCTGCAACTGGATCTCATCAGGTTTATAATAGGTGATATTCTCACCTGCCTGCTCTGAAACGGCGATAAAATTACACATATCGTGCTCTGAGACAGAGAGATAGTCTTCCCTGTTGGAAAAAGTGGACTTACGGATAAAGAGACCATCGCGACGGAACTTGATGGCATCACGCACTTCATCGAGTGTACCTCTCACAAAGATATAGCCTTTAATGGCTGGTACCAGTATGCGCTGACGCTTGCCTTTAAGCTCCTTTACTTCATACCGAAGGGGTACGAAGCACTCATGCGCATCGCGTCGCAACTCGTCACGGATCCTGAGTTCGCGTCCTCGAGTTACAGAGCCGATAACATACCATTTTATCTCGTTTTCATCCATCTTTCTCAAAAATTGCTGCAAAGTTAGTGTATTTTTTTGATTATTTGAAGGATTCTGCCGAAAAATGCTTAATTTTGTATCCTCATTAGAAGAAAGATTACAAAAATGGAAATTATCGAACGATTTCTTAACTACACAAAATTCGACACCCAGTCACAGGAAGACAGCGATCAGGTGCCGAGTACCGAAAAGCAATTAGTATTTGCGAACTATCTGAAGAAAGAACTGGAGAGCGAGGGCTTAAGCGAGGTGGAGATGGACGATAAGGGTTACATCTACGCCACACTGAAAGCCAACGTGAAAGGCGATATTCCAACCATCGGTTTCATAGCACATTACGATACAAGTCCCGACTGTTCTGGTGCCAATATACAAGCGCGTATCGTGAACAACTACGACGGTGGTGATATCCTGCTGTCAGAAGGCATTGTGAGCAGTCCGAAGAAATTTCCTGAACTACTCAAACACGTAGGCGAGGATCTGATCGTGACCGACGGACACACACTATTAGGTGCCGACGATAAAGCGGGTATCGCAGAAATCATTCAGGCCATGTGTTGGCTGAAGGAGCACCCTGAGGTGAAGCACGGGAAAATCCGTATTGCCTTTAACCCTGACGAAGAGATTGGCATGGGCGCCCACCATTTCGATGTTGAGAAATTCGGTTGCGACTGGGCCTACACGATGGATGGCGGCGACGTGGGTGAACTGGAATTTGAGAACTTTAATGCCGCCAGTGCAAAGATCTTCATCAAAGGCGTGAGCGTACACCCGGGCTATGCCAAGAACAAGATGATAAACGCCAGTGTGCTGGCTACGGAGTTTGCACAGCTCCTGCCTGCCGATGAGCGTCCGGAAACCACTGAAGGCTATCAGGGATTCTACCATCTGCTGGGTATAGAGAGTCATGTGGAACAGGCGAAGCTGAGCTACATCATTCGCGATCACGACCGTGAACGGTTTGAAGAGCGCAAGCGCTTCGTTCTGAAATGTGCAGAACAGATGAACGAGACCTACGGAGAAGGCACCGTGACAGCAGAGGTCAAGGATCAATACTATAATATGAAAGAGAAGATTGATCCACAGATGCACGTCATCGACCTGGTGCTACATGCCATGCAGGACTGTGGCGTTGCACCTAAGGTAAAGCCCATACGTGGCGGTACTGACGGGGCCCAACTGTCTTTCAAAGGTCTCCCCTGCCCCAACATCTTTGCTGGGGGCGTCAACTTCCACGGACCTTATGAGTTTGTGAGCATTCAGTCTATGAAACAAGCCATGCAGGTGATTATCCGCATCTGTGAACTGACGGCAGGTTTCAACGACTAAATCCTATACTTGAAACAGGGCGTCGAGCGCTTCTTCTTCGCCTACGACCCAAACAATATCCCCATCTTTAAACTTACGGTTTGGTGGGAAGGAAGACAGGTTCTGCTTTCCTTCCTCCAAGCCGATGACCATACAGCTGTAAAGGTCGCGAATACCGCTATCTATCAGCGTCTTGCCCACGAAGGGGCTATCGCTTGCTATTACCAGCTGACGCAGTTTCATGATACGCTGTTCTTCGTTGGGATCAACGCCCAGGCGCTCCGTCTCCAGAGCATCACGGAAAGCTGAGAACTGCTCGTCACTACCAATAGCCTGAAGCACGTCGCCAGGGAATATAATATAGTCGCCGTCAGGGATATTAACACGCCAGCCACTGCGAATGATACTGCTGATATGCACACCATACTTCTTACCCAGATTCAACTGTTTCAGGGTCTGTCCCATCCACATGGAATCAACAGGCACTTCAAAGTTGGCGATATGGATATCACGATCGAGCAGACGATCAGCATAGAGCGGACGCTTCTTACCATGGACTTCAGCAGCAATATCGCGTGAACGAAGGTTCTGAACAAACAATCGTTCGAGCGTGATACTACGATGCTTCACCCAACGGGAGAAAACAATCAGTAGAACCACAAGCACACCGATGGTGATCATCAAGGCATTGGCAATCCGGCTGAGGTAATTGCAGATATAGAAGATAAAGCCTATCGCAATAATCGCACGCACGATAATCGTAAAGATGAGCGGCAGACGATTGCGATTGCTCTCAGCCCACAGCGCACGGAACTCCGGACTGCGATTCTTCTTCATGACCATCGCACGCAGGAAGGGGGCAATCAAAAGCACTGTCAGCACACCTGTAACGCCATTGGCATACCAATGGAGCTCCCAACCGGGCAACACACCACGCATAAAGGGTAGCACAAAGGTAAACATCACAGCAATAGCGGCTGATGACAGAATGGAATACACCACCGTGTTAACGGTCATCTGAGTGAGCAGCTTCTTCCAGTAGTTCTGTCCCTGCGTGTGCTGATGCGTATTCATCGAAAGCGAATTCAACGAATTGATCAGCTTGTTGGGCAGGTGGTGCTCCAGATGATTGTAAACCGGTGTGGAAAGCCGTATCATGTAAGGTGTGAGGAAAGTTGTAATAACGGATACGGCTACCACTACCGGATATAGGAAATCGCTGATAACGCCTAATGAAAGGCCTAATGATGCGATGATAAACGAGAACTCACCGATCTGCGCCATAGAGAAACCACAACGCATGGCCGACTTCAACGACTCACCCGCCAGCATGAAAGAGAACGTACCAAACACGCTCTGACCTACCAGGATGGTCATCACCAGCAACAAGATGGGAAGCGCATAATCTACAAGGATCTTCGGATCAACCAGCATACCCACCGACACGAAGAAGATGGCGCCAAAGAGATTCTTCACTGGCTCCACAAGTTTCTCAATACGTTCCGCCTCAACCGTCTCAGCCAGGATACTACCCATGATAAAGGCACCGAAAGCTGAACTGAAACCTACCTTTGTCGAGAAGACAGCCATGGCACAGCAGAGTCCCAGCGACACCACCAGCATCACCTCACCATTGATCAGCGTACGTACACTGCGCAGGAACAGCGGAACGGCAAAGATACCCACCACCAGCCACAGGATCAGGAAAAAGACGATACTCAGAATCGACTGCAACATCTGACCGCCCTCAAGATTTCCCTGGGCAATAGCACTCAGCATCACCATCATCACGATCGCCAGAATATCTTCAAGGATCAGCACACTCATCACCAAACCGGCAAACTGCTGTTGGCGTAATCCCAGATCGTCGAACGCCTTATAGATAATCGTCGTTGAAGACATCGCCAACATACCGCCCAGGAAGATACAGTCCATCTGCTCCCAACCGAAAAGCCGACCCACACTGAAGCCCAACATAGACATACAGAAGATGATGGTACAGGTAGAGATGATAGGCGAGGCGCCCATCTTCAGGATCTTCTTGAAAGAGAAATCAAGACCCAACGAGAACAATAGGAACATCACACCGATATCTGCCCAGAGATGCACGTTCTCCATATCAACGACTGATGCTGTATAAGGCATGCTCGGACTGACTACAAATCCAGCCACGATATATCCCAGCACCAGAGGCTGCTTAAGTTTCTTGAAGATCAGCGTCACGATACCAGCCACCATCAGGATGAGGGCAAGGTCTTGTATCATTGCAGGTAATTCGGCCATTGTTATTCGGTTTTATGAGTCTTTGTTGTAAAATCAATTAGTACCACTGCACAGCGTTCGAGTAGCTACTGCGCTTATCATACTTCAGGGCATCTGTCAGCGTCGCTGCATTACACCTGAACGAGAAGTTATAGCTGGTATAAGGTGCAAGCACCACCGAGCACGACATATTGAAACAGTGCAGATCACGACTGAGTGAAGCAGTAGTCATGGAAATCTTATGGTTATCAAAGTCATAACCAGAAGAGAAGTTGATGTTCCATCCGTCACTGATACGCACATTACCGCTCACATTCAGATTCTGGGTGAACTTATACGGATAGCGCATGGTGTCATAGTTGAACTTCTTCACATTCATATCCTCACGAATGTTAAAACCATAGCCGATACTCAGACTCCAAGGCATGTTGAAAATCATATAACCGTCATCATCCGTTTCGGCCTTATCGTGCTTGCCCCTGCCGGCAGCATGCTTGGCTTTCTCCATATCCTTATCGATGTTCGACTCTGCGGCTGTTTCCCACTCATCGTCATCATCGTCTGATTTCTTTTTCTTGTCTTTCTTATCCACTTTCTCACCCCTGAGTCGCTTGAAGAAGTTCATCACCTTCTCATTATTCAGTGTATAAGAGAGGTTCTGGGAGAGCCCCGTGAAACGACCGAACTTACCCTGTTGCCAATAGGTGACATGTTCACTCTCATGAGGCACAGCGCCCACACTATCCGCTTCATAGACATACGATTTGAATACCGTACTGATGTTCAGGGTGTAACTCTTTGAGAGCTTTAAGCGCAGCACAGCGTTCAGGTCACCAAGAGGACGGATGTCGGTGGCGAAGTTATAATAGGATGACAGTTTGAACTCATCGATCAGCGAGATCTTCTTCACGCCCGTAGAGTCGTCGTCACTCCTGATCTTCATCTCGACATTATTACCA
>JAEEGL016385528.1_pt1 | contig 12014 bp, 10 predicted proteins | sample 9134231 | NCBI WGS metagenome assembly JAEEGL01 (sample SAMN16246548, study PRJNA631951) | gut metagenome | biome: gut microbiome; feature: rumen; material: fiber-attached | host: Bos | place: Iran: Karaj | collected 2018-10
CAGTTAAGACGTCCGGACAACTCTTGACATCACAAGTAAAAACTCGAAACGCGAAAGGAAGATGTAGATGAAAGATTTGAACGTTATCAACTGCACAGCGTACTCTAACGGCGTCAATTCACCGCTGGAGTATCTCAACATCACTACGCCTGCCGAGTTCAAGGTGGTGATGGACTTACTCTGTTACTACGACAGCGAAAAGAAAACCTCGACCATTAGCCGCACAGGTATTGCAAGAGATACTGCAATGTCAGTGAGCAATGTTGAGCGCGCACTGAAAACTCTTGCGCAGAAGGACATCATTCGTATCCACAACAACTATGCTGACAACGGTCGTCAGGTCGAGAACTCTTATGAGGTCGCATTTCTGAACTATGATATGGATGAGGACAAGCTCCGCGACGCAGAGCTTGCACTTCGATTCAAAAGTTAATTGTCATAGGGGCTGTGTCATGATGTCATACGCTTATATACTAAGTAAACAATAGAATATATATTATATAGCAAAGAAGAAGGTTATATATTACTTGATAGTTATATAAACTATGCGCCTTCTTTTCTCTGCAATAATAATTATGACAGGTATTGACAGCTGAAGCACGCACAGAAAGTCCCTTTTTAGCCGTCCTCAGAGTGAAAATTGTATAGCTACCCCACCGCTCCCGTTGAATGCGGTTGTCGCGCAACGTGGAGCGAGTTGGGGGATATATCAGAGGGAGAAAAACGGACAAACCTGCGGTGCGGAAGTCGGTCCGCAAGACCGGCAAGCATAGCAGACGGCATTCCGCCTGCCGCTGAAACGGGAGAACCCGTGCCCCTTTTTGGTTTGCAGGAAAAAGGCTGGCGTCAAACCGCCCGCCATTCCACATCGGACGGGCAGTGCCCGCCGAAATATCGGAACTTACAGTATTTGCAAATTGGCGTCAAAATTAGAAAACGAGAAAAATCTTGGGGTCAGAAAAAGAAAAAACTACAATTATCGCCTATAATCAGGGAGGTGTGACCGGAGTCAGAGATTCTTTTAAAACTGAATAGTAAGTTTGAAAAAGTGTGACGTGAAAGGAGTTCATATGAGATCTGAAACGAATGAAAAAGCTTTTTACGTTGACAAGAAGATGACCATAAAAGGACAAACCTTTGACGTAACGCTTGTTTTCAAATCTCCTGAGAATTCGAGCGAGACCGTTGAGGACAAGATCAAAAATCTGATAAACGGCAGAAAATAGGTCTGGACTTTCGAGCCGAGTAGTGATATACTGTTGGTGTATCCTATTTGGTTTGATTCCCGGAACGAATACGTTCGGAACAGGAGGGCGCATGAAAACAGAATCAAACACGAATAAAATAACAGCGCTGTATTGCCGTCTTAGTCAGGAAGATATGCGTGCAGGTGAATCACTGTCGATAGAGAATCAACGACTTATGTTGAAAGAGTACGCAGACAAAAACGACTTCCGCAACTGTCAGTACTACATCGATGATGGTTACAGTGGAGTGGACAACACTCGCCCTGAGTATGTTCATATGCTTGATGATGTGCAGAATGGACTGGTTGGAACAGTAATTGTCAAAGACCAGTCAAGGCTTGGGCGCGATCATTTAGAAACCGACAGGCTCATGGAATTAGTATTCCCTGCATACGATGTACGCTTCATTGCTGTGACCGACAACGTTGATAGTGCAAACGGTATCAACGAAATGTCCGGCATAAAGAACTTGTTCAACGATATGTATGCTCGTGATTGCTCGAATAAGATAAGAGCTGTATTGAGAGCAAAGGGCGAACGCGGTGAACGTTTGGCAGCTTGGATAGCTTATGGTTACATGAGAGATCCGGACAACTCCAAACAGATAATACCCGATCCTGAGACGGCTCCTGTCGTCAAACATATCTTTGAAATGTATGCAAGCGGAATCGGCATCAAACGAATTTGTGGAACTCTTGAACGTGAACAAGTGCTGTCACCCAGTGTATATAATTACAGAAAAAACGGCAGCCGTGCGAGAAATCTTAAGCTCGACAAGCCTTATGCGTGGACTAATAACACCATACGAAAAATGCTTTCAAATCAAATCTACTGCGGAGATACAGTCAACTTTAAAACGTATTCAAAGTCCAACAAGCTGAAAAAGCGTATTAAGAATGCACCCGAAGATATGAAAGTATTCAAGAATACACACGAAGCAATCATCGACAGAGCAACATTTGACCTTGTGCAAAAGCACTTTGAAGGGAGAAGACGTGCTGACAAACGTGGTGAAATGGACAAATACGCTGGCTATCTTTACTGTGCTGAATGTGGTTCAAGAATGTATCGCAATCAATACAAAGCTCAAAAATGCGACAGCTACCGCTGCGGTCACTACGAAAACCGAAAAAGCGACTGCACTTCACACTATATCCGTGAGCGAGTCCTTGATGAGATTATTCTAAGTTCTTTGAGAAGTGTGACGAAATATGCAAGAGAGCATTCGGACGAGTTTTATACTGCTGCAATAAGAAACGGTGAGAATGAAGCTGCAAAAAATCTCCTAGAGTATGAAAAACTTAAAAGCGAGTATGAGTCAAAGATCAAGCTGCTTGATAACGCTATAAGTATACTGTATATGGACAGGGCCTCCGGCAGGATAACTCCCGAACGCTATGATGTGCTTGCAGAAGGCTATGAAAAGGAGCAGCCGGAGCTAAAGACTAAGCTGGAATCTCTTGAGGCTCGGCTCAACGATTCAAGATTGTGTGAGAAGTGTATCCACGAATTCATCAACAAAGCTAAGCAGTATGTGAATATGCCGAAACTCACTCCGGAGCTCCTCAGAGCATTCATAAAGCGTATTGAAGTACACGAAAAGGAAGTCAAGCGTTCAAGAACCTGCGGTAATCACATAGTCGTATATTTCACATTCCAGCCGGACAAAGCAATAAAACTTGACAGCGAAATGTCTGAGCTTGGAATAACTGAGTTTGCGAAATGAAAAAGTCTCCGAGGCTGACCTCCTCGGAGACAATACATACAAACTGCGTTAAGAACACTATACAGAAGAAAGGTTCTCCCCCAGCCCCCTTCCAAAGACTTTATTCTTAGTTTTTCACGGGACGGTATAAAATTAACCGCTACTAATGCTAGTAGCGGTTTTGTTTTTATTTCAGGAGCTTAATACCGTCACGTGAAAAACCATGAGGAAAGTTTTAGGAAAGGAGTTTGAGGAAGAACCCTTTCTCAAAAGGGTTTTCCTCAATATGCCTCACAGTATTTCTATATGAGTACCACCGTTATGAGCGCCTTTTTATTATCTTACCTTTGAGCCGACAGGGATGCTGTCATCAACAAATATTACCTTAACGCCGTCGGGAGTATCAGCAGCGCAGATCATGCCGTTGCTGTCAACACCGCGGAGCTTTACAGGCTTGAGGTTAGCAATAAGCTGGAGTTTCTTGCCGATGAGATCTTCCGGTGAGTAATACTGAGCGATACCGGAAACTACCTGGCGTCCGCCCATACCGTCATCGAGCTGTAAGCAGAGGAGCTTGTCGGACTTCTTTACCTTTTCGCAGGCAATCACCTTTGCAACTCTTATCTCTACCTTTGCAAAGTCGTCGATAGTGATCTCGGGGGCAAGCTCTATCGGAGCAGCTTCGGCATCGCCTTTTTCCTCAGCAGAGAGCTTAGCCTGTGCAGCCTCCATATTCTTGCGGAGTATCTCGTTGAGCTCATCTATCTCCTTGTCAACATCGATTCTCGGGAAGAGTATCTCTCCCTTATGAACTGTGACATTTGCCGGAAGAACATCGAATTTTCCGAGTTTCTCATACCTGATATCATCCTCTGAAGCCCCTATCTGCTCCCATACTTTAGGCATTGTGGATGGCATGAAAGGTGCAAGGAGTGCAGAGGTTATACGGATAGTCTCAAGCAGATTATAGAGAACTGCTGCAAGACGAGCCTTCTGTGAATCGTCCTTGCCGAGCTTCCACGGCTCTGTCTCGTCGATGTACTTGTTTGCGCGGTCAACGACCTTGAAAATCTCCTCGAGAGCCTGCTTGATCTTTGTTTCATCAACGTACTTGTCAACTACCGGGAGAAGTTCTGTAACAGCGCTTCTGAACTCGTCATCGAGAGGTGCGCTCTCACGCTCTGAAGGGATAGTGCCGCCGAAATACTTATCAACCATTGCAACTGTTCGGGAAACAAGGTTTCCGAAACCGTTGGCAAGATCGGAGTTGATACGGTTTATCATTATCTCATTTGAGAAAAGGCTGTCAGCGCCGAGAGCCATCTCACGGAGAATATGATATCTTATAGAGTCCTGACCGTATCTCTCACCGAGAACAAAAGGATCAACGACGTTTCCGAGAGATTTAGACATCTTCTCGCTCTCGCCGTTTTTGCCTGCCATAGTTATCCAGCCGTGAACAGCAAGGTGCTTCGGGAGCGGCAGGTCAAGAGCCATAAGCATTGCAGGCCATATGATAGCGTGGAAACGCATAATGTCCTTTGCTACCATGTGTACATCAGCCGGCCAGTATTTCTCATAGTCGCTGTGTGCTGAGTTCTCATAGCCGAGAGCTGTGATATAGTTTGAAAGTGCGTCTATCCATACATATACAACGTGCTTTTCGTCAAAGGATACCGGTACGCCCCATGTGAATGAAGTACGCGATACGCAGAGATCCTCGAGGCCGGGCTTGATGAAATTATTTACAAGCTCGGTAGCGCGTGTCTTCGGTCTGAGGTAGTCTGTCTCAAGAAGGAGCTTCTCTATGCGTTCTGCAAAGGGAGCCATCTTGAAGAAGTAAGCTTCTTCCTTTGCAAACTTGACAGGTCTGTGACACTCAGGACAGCAGCCGTTCGCGTCAAGCTGTGACTCAGTCCAGAAGCTCTCACAGGGAGTGCAGTACTTTCCTGAGTATTCGCCCTTATAGATATAACCCTTGTCATAAAGTGCCTTGAATATATTCTGAACTGCTTCAACGTGGTAATCGTCTGTTGTACGGATATATCTGTCGTAGGATATATTCATATATTTCCAGAGTTTCTTGAATTTGTCAACTATAACGTCAACGTACTCCTTGGGAGTTACGCCCTGTTCAGCGGCCTTCTGCTCTATTTTAAGGCCGTGTTCATCAGTACCGGTAAGAAACATTACATCGTATCCCTGCATTCGCTTGTAACGTGCTATCGAATCGCACGCAACGGTAGTATAACAATGACCGATATGCGGATCGCCTGAAGGATAATAGATAGGCGTTGTGATGTAAAAGGGTTTCTTTGACATTAATATCTCTCCTAACATTAGTGATATTCCTATTATACACCATTTTTTTCCTTTTGTCGAGAGGTATTCCACATTTTTTCAGAAATCACCACAGCGACAGCAGAAACGCCGCTCCTGTCATCAGCACAAGCACCGTCAGACAGCGGAAACGTCTGAACGCCGGGAGGAGCTCTCCGGCAAGGTGAACAGCTGCCGCTGACTGTACAGCTATCGCAAACACTCCGTATACCGCAAATACTATCAGGAACAGCGAATCTATCCTCTGCGACGGTATAGGCTGTGAGAGATGTGCAGCTGTCACGAGCGGAAATTCCGCTATCGCCATTATATCTCCGGTAACGAGCACGGCTGTCAGTATCAGCACGGCACAGGCTGTCCCCTTTACTGCAAAGCATACCGCGGTATTTCGCACAAAACTGCCGCGGTTCAGTCCGAGCATCACGATATATCCGGCAATTCCTCCGCTCGCCCTCAGACCGCGTATGAACTCACCGCCGAAAGTCAGTCCACCGCCGGAAGCACTCAGCTTTTCCCAATCGTGAGCAGACAGAGCGCTCACAGCTACCACCGCAAGACACAGGACTCCGACTGCCGCCGCTATGACCGAAGCTCTTCCGAGTGCCTTTGCTCCGGCTGATGAGATATACAGGCACACAAGCGCGATAAGTCCCGAAACAGTGAGCTTTGCTCCAAGTCCGCCCGAACTCTCGAACGGGATATTAACAGCGCCGGAAGTTTTCCACTGCATTGTTAAAAGCGCTCCGCCCCATATAATTATCCACAAAAGAAGAACAGTCTCCGCCGCCTTTCCCGGCTTCCCTCCGCGGCGGTACAGGAGTGCAAAAGGCAGTACAGCTATCATCTGAACTGCCGAACCTGCGGCAAATCCGGCTGCCGTCACCGCTCCTATATCACCTGCCAGGCAAAGCAGCGCGAATACATCGCCTATGAACACCATAGCACAGAACTGTTTACCCGTTATACTATTCATAGTATTCCTCCACCGTGAAGTCTCTCTCCTGCATTTTCCTCATATCAGTCCGGTAAGCCGTATCGCTCATGCCGCGCTTTCTGAAAGGCGACAGCGGCGCTGTATACGGAAAGCCGTAGTCCTCGGTCGCGCAGATATTCACCAGCACAGCACACGCAAGCAGACTTATCCCGAAAAGTCCCAGCATACCGCCTGCAATAAGAAAAGCAAAACGAAGCACAGTCACCGCAGGATTGAGCTCCGGAACGACCAGTCCGCCGAGTACGGCAAGAGCAGTCATCGTCAGGAGCGGCGTGCTGACAAGGCCGGATTTCACAGCAGAATCGCCGATTATCAGTCCGCTGATTATGCTTACGGCTCCACCGGCAGGCTTAGGCAGACGGACTCCAGCTTCCCTTATCACCTCATACATCAGCAGTACGAACAGAGACTCTGTCATTATCGACAGCGGAGCGCTCTTCTCTGCGTCCACAAGCAGCATAAACAGCGTTGTGTTGAGAAGTTCCGGGTGATACATCACTATCGCCGCATAGACCGCCGGCAGCAGCACCGACATAAGGAACGCCCCGTATTTCAGCCACCGCATAAACGTCGCATAGTACGGCTTGAAGGCGTAATCATCGAGTGTCTGAAAGCTCTCGCAGAAGAGCTTCGGTATCACTATTGCGAACGGCACTCCGTCAACGAGTATCGCTACCCTGCCCTCGATCAGCTTTGAACAGAGAACGTCAGGGCGCTCGGTCACTCCGGTCGAGCTGAATATCTCGAAGCGGCGGTTCTCCACAAAAGGTCTGATGTAGCCGGTCGTTAGTATCGTTTCGAGCTTTATCCTGTCGAGTGAACGGCGTATCTCCGCCATAAGCCGCTTCGGCACACGGTCTTTCATATAGCATAGACACAGGTCTGTCTTGCTTTTTTCGCCTTTCTGCATCAGTTCCATAACAAGCCCGGGAGTTTTCAGTCTGCGGCGTATCTGCGACATATTCGTGCGGATAGTCTCCGTGAATCCCTCGTGGGCGCCCATTATGTTGCCCTCACCGTCAGGCTCCTGAACTCCCCGTGACTGATAGCCCTGCACACCAAAACCGAGCGCTTCAGCAGCGCCTTCAGCAAAAAGGACAGCAAATCCGGAATGTATCAGTCGGAAAGCGCTTTCCAGGTCGCTCACAACAGGTCTGTCAACGGACAGGAGCAGTTCTTCTTTAATATAGTGAAAGAGCTCCTGCGCGTCATTTTTCTCCTCTATGCCGGTTATCGGCTCAAATATCAGCTCGGTTATCAGCGAAGCCGAGATCATCCCCTCACAGCACACCAGCGCACAGCTTATGCCGCCGGTAACGAATTCATTTATCAGTATATCCGATGAACCGCCGGACATTTGTCTGATACGAGCAATATCACAGCTCAGCGACGGCATTACAGCAGTTTTTCCTTCCTCCATCAAATCACCTCTTTGTGATTATTCCACTAAATTGCGCTATTATCCGTATTGATTTTACTATTATGCTTTAATGATTTGCTTTAAGTTGAAATCCTGTTTGATTATTGCCTTTTTCCGCTATCAATATTGTCAAATTTTAACAAAGTTTTCTTTTGTTCAAAAAACTATTGAAAAAATCATCACGTTATGCTATAATTATTTCATCAGTAATAGCGGCGAGGTCCGCATTTTTCAGGGAGGGTATTTTCTATGAAGCACATTCAGACTATCAACAAGGCTAATCTCAAGGAATCTGCTCAGAAGGGCGGCTGCGGTAAGTGCCAGGCTTCATGCCAGTCTGCTTGCAAGACATCTTGCACAGTTGCTAACCAGAAGTGCGAGAGATAAGTCGTTTTTTGTATTATTAGGCTAAGTCTGTTGAGGCGGTTGTTATACTCACCGCCTCAAATTTTTTAATCTGATTGTATTTTAAGTTTATACAGAAGGTGCAAAAATGAGTATTATTCTTCCAGAAATGTTCGATATGAATTATGACAAACTGGTAAAGTATTTCCTTAAAAAAAACGGACACGCTAAATATGATTATTTTCATACTCCGGAATGTAAGTCCGTTAATAAAAAAAATTCTCGAACCAGTGAAGGGTTAGAGCTTCATCATATAGATGAAAACAAGTATCCCGAACTTAATGATCCTGCCTTCGCCCTTCATTCACCATTTGAATGTCAGAAAGCAAAACGTCTCGTTTATGTAAATGTCTTAGAACATTTGCTTTTGCATATTAAGATTTATGAAGAGAACTGCTGGCTAAATAAAGCAACAGGCAAAAAAATTGAGACAACAACACCTGGAATTAAAAGAATCTCTAATATAGCTAATGACTATTTTTCAGGGAATTATTCTGCTGGTGATTGGCGTGAAAACATGGCAAAAGTTATCATTAATGATTATGACGATTTTATTGCAGAATTATATTACTATTTACAAATCGTATCAAAGTATTTTCCAAACGATAACTCGACGCTACAATCCGCATTAACCACGGTATCGCAGCATTACAATTCAAATATCTATAAAAACACTTTTTATGCGTTAACTTCTAAATTTCCCGAGTATACTTTTGCAGAACCAAAGACGCCTGTATTAAAAAAACTTAATCCTCCTTCAAATGACATAACTTTTGAAATCGGAGAATATGTTGACCACCCATCATTTGGAAAAGGAAAAGTTTTATCTTTGGCAAATCCTTTTATAGAAGTCGATTTTGAGGAATACGGCGTAAAAAAACTTGCGTTAGCATTCGCAAAGTTAAAAAAAATATCTGAATAACGCAATCATGGAGGTTGTTTGAAATGATACATAAATATAAACTTAACGGCTTTAATATAGTTCTCGACGTAAACAGCGGCGGCGTTCACATCGTGGACGAGCTCACATACGATCTGCTCGATAACGTTGAGCCGCCTTTTGAAGATAAATGTCCTGCAAAGGTCGTTGAAAAGCTCTCAAAGGCTTATTCCCCTGAGGACATCGAGTCCTGCTATCAGGAGATAGTTGAACTCTACAACGACAAGATCCTCTTCTCTGAGGACGACTATGAGAAGTTTGCAAAGGCGTCAGTTGCTTCTCCGATAAAGGCTATGTGCCTTAATATCGCTCACGACTGTCAGCTCCGCTGCAAATACTGTTTCGCCTCCACCGGCGACTTTGGCAAGGGCAGAAAGCTGATGTCATTCGAGACAGGCAAGCACGCTATCGACTTCCTCCTCGAGAACTCCGGCGACCGCCCGAATCTTGAGCTCGACTTCTTCGGCGGTGAGCCTCTTATGAACTTCCGCGTGGTAAAGCAGGTCGTTGAGTATGCACGTTCACGCGAAAAGGAATACAACAAGAAGTTCCGCTTCACTATCACAACCAACGGTCTCCTCCTCGATGACGAGAAGATTGACTTCATAAACCGCGAGATGTCCAACGTCGTTCTCTCCATCGACGGCAGAAAGGAAGTAAACGATTTCTTCCGTGTTCTCCCGAACGGTGCAGGCTGCTATGACACTATCCTTCCCAAGTACAAGCAGCTCGTTGCGGGCAGAGGCGACAAGGAATACTATGTCCGCGGAACATTCACAAACAAGAACCTTGACTTCTCCAACGACGTATTCGCTCTCTACGATGCCGGCTTCGACCAGATCTCGATCGAACCTGTTGTGGGTGATTCCGATGAATACGCCCTCACAGAGAAAGAACTCCCCGCTGTATTCAAAGAGTATGAAGTTCTCGCAAAGCGTATCCTCGACAATGAGAAGTCAGGCAAAAAGTTCAACTTTTTCCACTTTATGCTCGACCTCGATCAGGGTCCCTGCGCTATAAAGAGACTCCGTGGCTGTGGATGCGGCAACGATTATGTTGCTATCACTCCTGACGGTGATATATTCCCCTGTCACCAGTTTGTCGGCATAGATGAGTACAAAATGGGCAATATCGACGATGGTACTTTCAACTATGAGATGAAAGCCGACTTCTCCAAGGCTCACGTTTACTCTAAGCCCGAATGCCGCAAGTGCTGGGCTAAGTTCTACTGCAGCGGTGGCTGCAACGCCAACAACTACCAGTATATGGGCGACATCCGCAACGCTCACAAGCTCTCATGTCAGCTCGAAAAGAAGCGTCTTGAGTGCGCTATCATGATGAAAGCTGTCCGCATTTTCGGCGAACAGGAGCAGTAAGTCCCATACAAAAAAACGAAGCCATAGCATACCTTTTACGGTGCGCTATGGCTTTTTCTGTTATATATCCACGTCCATCGTGACGCTGACGCTCCAGCCGGGAAAGGCTTTTTCCACGGCGCTGCTTATCTCAGAGAGAACTGCGCTTCTGTCCGGAAGTGCAAAGTCCAGTATAACATCAAACACCATCTGCTTCTTCTCAGGATCAGCAAAAAATCCGTGTATCTGAAGAACTCCCTCATGTTTTCTCACTATCTCATTGACCTTGTCTCGCATATCACCGTGTCTGTCGTCCTTGGAATATATTCCGATACCCGCAAGCACTACCCCGTGCTTGGTATAGACATTATCTGCGATATTGCGCTGCATACGGTCTATCTCATAGGCTTTCAGCTCAGCCGGTATCTCAACGTGTACCGAGCCTATAAGTCTTCCGGGGCCGTAGCTGTGAAGAATAAGATCATAGGCTCCGGAAACATTCTTGTCCTCGCATATCGTGGCTCTTATTGACTCAACTAGTTCCCTGTCGATACGCTTACCGAGAATATCATCGACTGTATCACGCATCATTTCAATACCTGCACGGATTATGAAAACAGATATGAGAAGTCCCACATAGGCTTCGAGGTTTACTCCCATGAACTTGCATATCAGCGCACTCAGCAGAACTGACGCCGATACGACTGCGTCAAACAATGCGTCCGAACCCGATGCGATAAGCGAACCCGAATTCACTTTCTTTCCCATTGCTGAAACATATCTTCCAAGCAATATCTTCACGACGACCGCAGTTCCAACTATTATCAGCGATACCAGCGAATAATCCGGCTTAGTGGGACTGATTATCTTCTTCACCGACTCGACTCCTGCCGCGATACCGGCATAGAGTATTATCGCCGCAACTATCATAGTTCCGATATATTCGGCTCTTCCGTGCCCGAGAGGATGTTCCTTATCAGGCTTCTTCCCTGCAAGCTTCGTTCCGATTATCGTCACGACAGACGACAGGACATCGCTCAGGTTGTTCACCGCGTCAAGAACTACTGCGATAGAGCCTGTAACAGCTCCCACAGCCGCCTTGAATCCAGCAAGAAGTATATTCGTGACTATGCCTATAAAACTGGTCTTAACTATTACTTTTTCTCGTTCCATATCATCGCCCCCAGTAATTCTATTTATTATATCACATCATTATTACTTTTGCAACAGCAATTATTGTTATATATGTTTTTTATTTGTCCGACTATTGATTTTTATTCTGTTATATGTTATAATAGTACAGTAATTTATGCAGTGGTATCGAAGTGGTCATAACGGACATGACTCGAAACATAGTCGTTTCTGAGCTTGCCGCACTTTGATTTATCCCTGTTCTGCGTGGTTTCGGCGGTGTTCATAGCTGCTTTTGCAATTGGCTTTCTCGCAGTTTTCTCGCAGTTTTATAGTTAAATTAAATATGCAGTGGTATCGAAGTGGTCATAACGGACATGACTCGAAATCATGATGCCCCTTGAGGGACGTGGGTTCGAATCCCACCCACTGCGCCAAGCCAAATGCGGAGTATTCCGCGTAGTTCCGCCTTTTCGA
>JAEEGL016675542.1_pt1 | contig 12014 bp, 10 predicted proteins | sample 9134231 | NCBI WGS metagenome assembly JAEEGL01 (sample SAMN16246548, study PRJNA631951) | gut metagenome | biome: gut microbiome; feature: rumen; material: fiber-attached | host: Bos | place: Iran: Karaj | collected 2018-10
GTCTACCAGTTCTACAGACTCGTGGGGAAACACTACCACAGTCCACAAAGATGCCTATGGTAATCGTACTGGTACTTCTACCTCACATACGGATTCGTGGGGGACTACCACTACCACCCATAGAGATTCCTATGGTAATACAATCGGAACATCCACAAGCAGTACCGATTCTTGGGGCAATACTACGACAACCCATAAGGATGCCTATGGCAATCGTACAGGTTCTTCTACCAGTAATCAGGACTCATGGGGGAATACCAATACAACCTATAAGGACAGCTATGGTAATAGAACAGGCAGTTCTACTACCAACACAGACTCGTGGGGAAACACTACCACAACTTATCGAGACTCCTATGGTAATCGTACAGGTAGTTCTACAAGTAGCACAGACTCATGGGGTAATCGTAATACCCAACAGCGTAGTAACAATCCCAATTCAAGTATCTGGACCTGGTAAACTCTAAAAGTATGATGAAAAGACTATGTATCATAATGGCGTTCCTGATAGGGAATGCCATTATTACCTTAGCACAATGCCCAAGGTTAGATCAGAATCCAGAAGTCAACGGGCTTAGAATTGGTATGCCATACTCTGAGATATCGAATATCTTGGAATATAGACAAAGGACAGACATGGGAGCAGATGTCTATGCCGTTAAAGACATTCGCTATTATAGTCTCTATGGAGTAGTGGTAGATAACATCGCCGTTTTCGTATATGACGGACGAGTGACAGGCATCTACTTCATCAAACGTTTTGCACCAGGCACTACGTTGCGGTTTACGGAGCAACAGTCAATAGAATCAGGGCTGACGAATAAATATGGTCCTCCAATGTATAATGTCAGCAACCCCAGTGCTGATCCAGCCCTCTTTGGTGTTCAGTGGAAAGGGAGAAATCATGAGGCAACAGTCTGTACATATTACTATGGCATAGACGGAGGCTTCTCCCTCACTTATTTGTTAGCGGAGATTCGGTAGATGGTATATATTATGTAAAATAAAAAGCAAGAAAAATGTAGACATTCCAATAATTTTTGTATCTTTGCAATATCCTAAATGCGATGAATATGCCTACTAAGAATATCTTTGCCGGATTTGGAGCTAGATCGGAATTTGTTAATCTGATTTACTCGGAACTAATGAAACGTGATTTCGTCAGTTATGCTGACATCCTTGCCCTATATTGTGACAGGCCCAAAGGTTACTACGAAAAAGTTGCATGTAATAGTGAACCTGGCTATGGTGAACTGAAGAAAGCATTCCCTGAGGTACTGAAAGCTTTGGAAAAGGTATGTCCGGGATGTATTGGGAATAATGGTAAGAGAGGTAAAGGTAAGGCATATCGGTATATTGGTAAGGACGATAACCCACTAGCAGAAGAACGTAGGGCAATTGTTCAGAAGTCTGTGGAGGATTATGTGGCTTTTTGCAAGGCATCAGCAGGTATTATGCCAGCAAGTTGGTTCTCTGCTTTTTTTGAAAATACGCAGTTACTACTTGACACGAATAGGGAGGTGAAAGATGGAGATATGCACATCAGTTCTAGTATGGAGCAGAACCTAACCAACATTCATCTTCTCCCATTCTTCTTTAAGGCTATTTCCAACAAGCAGGTACTGAGATTTAATTATCAGCGTTTTGGACAAGAACCGTTTGAATTAACCTTCCATCCCCAGTTTCTTAAAGAGTACAATGGTCGTTGGTTTGTCTTTGGAGAGGCAGACAGAGAGCCATATCAAGCATATAATGTTCCTTTAGACAGAATAGTTGGTGAAGTCAATGAAGTGAATGATATTGAGTATACCCCAGCCCCTAAAGGCTTCTATCAGGAGTATTTTAAAAATATCGTAGGAGTCACTCACGAGAAGGAAGCAAAGGTGGAACCGGTTGTTATCCATACCAAGACAGAATACCAACATGGGCTACTGCTTACTAAACCTTTACATCATTCCCAAACAGAGACACTTTCTTATGGTGAACATCCGGATGGAATATATGGAGAAGTCACACTGATAATCGAACCTAATCGTGAGTTGCGAGGCAAGATTCTTGCTTATGGTCAGTATCTTGAAGTGATAGAACCTAAATCATTAAGAAAACAGATAAAAGTCATTATTCAGCAGCAAGTGGAGACATATTCTACCGATTAATGCAAATTCTTCTTCAAATATTTGGTTTTGTCGCAAAAATCCCCTAAATTTGCGACAAAATTGACAATGCGTATGGCAGAGCTTTCATTAGAAAAACAGGTCCTTGGTCTTATCAAAAAGAAGGGAAGAGGCAACTTTGTCTTTGCCAGTGACTTCACTAGTCTTGGAGAGCAAAAGTCTATCAATAAGGCCTTAGAGCGTCTGGCAAAGGATGAAATCATAGTTCGGATTAGCCGTGGCGTTTATTATTACCCTAAGATAGATAAAGTCTTGGGCTTGGGTGTTTTGTATCCTACCCTAGAAGATATTGCAGAAGGAATAGCCAAACGAGACAAGGCTCGGATCGTGCCTACTGGAATTTATGCCCTCAATAGGCTTGGTTTTTCCACACAAATTCCCATGAACATCGTTTATTTGACAGATGGTTCTGAACGTAAACTCAATCTCAGCAACGGTACATCTATCCAATTTAAGTACACAGCTCCCAAGAACCTTGCGTTCAAGTCTCAGTTTGCGATGCTGCTTACCTTTGCATTTAAGACGATAGGAAAAGAGAATATAACACAGGAGATGCTCGCCCATACCAAGGAACTGTTGGCAAAGGACGACAAGAGCGTTATTGAGCAAGACTATAATTTGATGCCTGCATGGGTATCGTCAATCATCAAGTCTGTGTATGAAGAAGAATGACTATTTTGAACTAACAACAGCTCAACAGCGCATGATATTGGAGCAAACAGCTATCAAGCAAGGTTTGCCCAAACAAGCTATAGAGAAGGACTTGTGGGTAACTCTTATGCTCCAGCTATTGTTTAGTCTTCCATGCGCAGAAAGCTTAGTATTCAAAGGAGGAACTTCGCTTAGCAAAGTATGGAGATTGATTAGTCGTTTTTCAGAGGACATTGATATCGCTATTGATAGATCTCTATTTGGATTTGAAGGTATTTTATCAAAAAATAAGGTTAGCAAATTACGCAAGGCATCGTCTACATTTGTTCGTGATCAATTATATCAGCAGTTGGCAGAAGCGATAAATCAGTCCTCACTGAAAGATTTATGTCAGATAGAACCAGAACCAGATGGAGAAGGTAACGCTACTTATCCGGAGCCAAGAAGTATATTCATTGAATATCATTCAGTCTTTGCAGACAAGTTGGACTATATCCCACCTGTCGTTAAGATAGAGGCGGGTGCACGTTCTTTATTGGAGCCTTGTGAAGAGACTCATATCACAAGTATAGTCGAAGAAACCTTACCTACTATCAGTACAACTATTGATGATGTAAGAATTAAAACAGCCATTGCTGAGAAAACTTTTTTAGAAAAGGCATTCTTACTTCACGAATTGTTTTCTGTTAACAGTAATGTGGAAGCACGTCGAAGATCTCGACACATCTATGACCTCCATATGATGTTGCAACAAGGCATTGCAGATAAGGCTATTCCAAATGAAGGACTTTGGCAGACCATCCATAACCATCGCGCTACACTTACCAGCATGAGTGGGGTCGACTATTCGAAAGATATTAGAAAGAATATCCAACTTATTCCACCATCAGAATCCCTTGATAGTTGGAAAAAAGACTATGAAGATATGTCTTCAGCGATGATATATGGTGAAAAACCTGTTTTTGCTGAACTAATATATAGCATGAATTGGTTAGAGTTGTTATTTAGAAAGGTATAAGTATGAAATATGTGATAGTAGAAATTGGTTCCACGCAGAACGGAACCGTTTGTGAGGCAGATATGCTTGCATCAATCAGAAATCGGTTGTACTTTTGCAGCGCATTTGAGACACAAATGCTGAATATAGAGTACTAACCAACAAAAACACAAACGACTATGCAGAACGTATCGAACGCAGAGATCCAACAAAGAGTTATTAACCTCGTAGAGCTTTATCGTACTAAGGTGGGTAAGGAAAGTAAGATAGCCCAAGAAGCAAAGGCTGATTGCGATTATTGGGATCGGGAAAATGCTCGTCAAGCGGATATAGCCTTTGGAGAAGGAGTTTCCTTTTACTCTGAAATGTATGGTACAGGCCCTCATACAGAAATATGGACTAAGCACTTAATGGTTAATGAGCAGTTACTTGGGTATTTCTATGCAAAAGTGGCTGGTGACAAGGCAGATTTTGGTATTCTTGAACAACTTCTTCCCGATGTATATGACAAAACTGTCTTTACAGACGAGGAAGAAATCTTCTTGCAGGAACACTTCAAGGAGATGGTGAACTATATCGTTCTTACGCCATGTGACGAGAGTCTTAAATGGGTGCATCTTCATGATAGCAGAGTCTCGCTAACAATCCCTTCTGAAGTGCTTAAACTAATAGGTGATCGAACAGATATTACTCCTGGTTCAACGATTTATTATCCTTTCTCTGGATTTGGACAGCTTGCAAATATATATAAAGACTGTAAATTCTATTGTGAAGATAAGAATGCATGGATGCTAGTCGCATTCTTCGCAAATGGAATTGACGCCAGAATGACAGGAACTCGTAGTTGGGAGCCTATGTTTTATCCATTGTCAGGATCATACGAGGTTGCAGAGGACGCATTTGAACACAAAATGCCAACATCATTTGATGCAGTCATATCTTATCTTAGCGGAGAAAATGCTGATGATGTAAGGCATCTATGTAATACTTTTGAGAATCTCAATAATGGTGGGCAATTTATCATACTTTGTCCAAAAGAATTATTCGAAGCTCCTAAGTACTTAGCATTCAGAAAAATGTTGGTTGAGAATAAGGCTATTAAAGAAATTATTCAACTGCCTGCAGTGATGAGCAACAGCGTATCATCTAGTGAATACTGTCTTTTGGTAGCAGAAAAGGAACCTCAAAAGGATGTTTCTTTAATTGACGCTCGCATTGCAAGCAACGAGATAGACACTAAGCATTATTCGTTATCTTTTGATAACGATAAGTTTAATGCGTTATTGAACAGTGACGGTAAGGATCCATTAACAGGATTAAGAAAAGTCGTACAGGTGTCTCCATCAGAATTATCGCAGGATATTCTTATACCCCAGATATATGTAATCGAAAGGCCTTTAACAGAGGAACATCCTGTGTCTTTATCGACTCTGTGCTCTATTGAATCAACACTGATTCGTGATGTCCAATTTGATTTGTCTGAAGACACTCCTTGGATTTTAGAGAGTGACCTTACCCCTTTGTATACAGGAGATTTAGACATTTCTGCCATAAACAAGGCTGGTTGCCCAAACAATCCTACCTTCAAAGAAGATAGCGATGAGTACGCCTTCAACAAGGAGGGGAAATTTATAGACTCTATTTGGTCTCAAATAGGAAAATCTAAGGGCATGGAGGTATTAGAATATAGGCGTTGTACATTCGTAGACGGCAACAACGATGTAGTGCTTTACAAGCGTACTCCAGAAGAAGGAATTTTTGTTACACTAGTACATTCTACTGGAAAACCTTACGCTGTTAGCAAAGGTGTACTTGTGTTCTATACCAAGAACGGTGTTGACATCAAATTCTTAGCAGCTCTCCTGAGATTACCTATTGTATATAGGCAGTTGCTAGCTTATCAAAGCTATGGGATTACCAATCATCTAGATGAAATACTCGTTCCTACAGACAAACGTATCGTAAGGGATGAGATACGCAAGATGGAAAGGGAAAAGTATGTCACCGATGCAATGAGAGAGAACTTCGAAATAGGACAAAAGAAGCATTTGGCTAAGCTTGAGAACTATCAACATACTATGCGCAAGCATGTTAGAGAGATTGGATCTGCTGTACGCAGGATGAACCGCTATATCAACGAGATGAACTTCTCAATAGAAGAAAAAGAATATCTTAATCAAAGATTAAATCATATTTCGGAGCAAAAAAGTTTCCTTTCTGAAGATATAGAACGGCTTAATGATGAGAATACGTATGGAGAAGCAAAGCCATACGATATTGATCATTGCCTAAAAGGTTATACTGAATACTTTGGAGAAGACGTATGTCCTATATACTATAGTAATGAAATAGCAAAGGAATCTGTGAAGGAATTCCTTGATATAAACAAAGAGAATTTAAGGCATTTTGACGAGGATACACAGAAGCAAAAATTAAATCGAGTTCATATTGAGAAATCTGTTGCATACGTTGATATAGCAGAATATAATTTTGGCAAGATAGTCAGAAATATTCTTGAGAATGCTAAGAAGCATGGTTTTGATGATTTCGGAGGTTCAGAAACAAATGAGCGAAAAATAGAGATTCTTCTCTGCTGGGATGAAAACAAAAAGATGTATCGGATAGATTTTCGAAACAATGGTAACCCTCTCCCTGATGGTTTATCAAAGGAAAGCTATGGTGAAAACAGAAAATATGCTGGAAAGACAGGTGGGACAGGAATTGGAGGATACGAGGTGGCAGAAACAGTAAAACATTATAATGGTGACTATGCAATTTCGCAAGAGGGTAATTGGGTGGTTGTGAGTATATATTTACCTAAAAGTATTTCATATGAGCAAGAAAGAATATAATGTCATTTGGATTGATGATGAATGGGAAAAGCAATTGGAATTCAAAGATGAGTGTGAAGAACTAGGCATTCATTTACAAGCCTATTCCTATCAAAAAGCAGGAATGGATGAATTAGATAGGCACCCAAATTCTTGGGATGCTGTTATATTAGATGGGGAAATTAAGGACAAATCTGATCACGAAGAACCATCTACAAAAGGATTGCTAAATGCGCTTATGCATCTTGCAAGCCTTCCTACTAACAGGCAAATCCCTCGTTTTATTTCTACAGGAAAAGATAAGGTGAAGGATAATGAAATGCTTACGGGTGAAGTCATTTATATTAAGGACATAGATGACGAAAAACTGATGGACGATATTAGAAACACTATTGATAACATCGAAAAATTTAAGGTAAAAATCTTATATAAGGAGGTGATAGATTTCCTAGGCAGAATAAATCAAGAAATAAGTGATTCTATCATTTGTATTTTTGAGAAAATGCATTACCCAGATTCCAATGATTCTTTTGATTCAAAACTGTACTATAATCAAATTCGACAAGCTTTGGAATGTATTTTCATCGAGGCAAACAAAAAGGGAATTATACCTGATGAATGTTTCAGCGGAGGTAGGCCCACTATTGATCAATGCTATAGATATTTGGTTGGGGATCCTGCATATCATGCTGGAGTCCGTTATGGTCAACAAGGCGAAAGGGTCGTTCCAGAATACATTGAGGATATGATGTCGATGATCAAGAACCTTGGAAACGAATTCTCTCATCCCAACGAAAAAACAAAAACACATTATCTTCTTTTTAGTCTTGCCTTCCATTTATACGAGATTGCAGTTTGGATGTTCCGATACTTCGAAGAACATCCAGATAAGAACGAGAATCTGAAGAAGTGCGTTAAGATAGAAAGAATTAATGATAATGAATTAGAGGGCATAGTTGAAGTCCAAAAGATTTATCATATAGGAAGGAAATTTGGGGTTAATCCTGGCTTCGTATTAAAAAACGGATGGATAGGTAAAAAGGTTAAGGTTGTTAAATATGGTTCAAACAATGACGAGAATCTTCAAAAACTTTATCCCTATTTTGCTTCAAACATCCAACTTGTAGAGGACCCAGAAAACGGTTCCAAGTAGAAGGGAACCATTCACAAGGTTGTTTTTCTTGCAAGGTTGTGAAATTCGCCTTATCTTTACAGCGTCAATCATTGATACCACCTCAAGATTGATGCTGTAAAAGTTTAGTGGTGGGAACGATATAAAAATGACATAGTATGACAAAGTGACAATAAACTAACCCTGGCACACAATTTGCTGCAAGAATAGTAAAAGGCTATCGACGAACGATAGTTATAAACAAATAATTTTAATAAGTTATGACAGAAAAAGAAATTAGAGCATTGCTCGAAGGTGCTTATGCACAAACCCCAACCCTTCCGGGTTTTTTTGTGAAGTACGATGATTTTCGTACCCGTTTTAACAAATTAGTCGCAGAACGTAGTGAACTACCTCTTGACGTGGAGAAAATTTTAGAAGAGTTTTATCCTGACACTAAAATTGAGCCATGCTATCAGCCTCAAGGAACAGATGAAGTATTTAAGGCTTTTAGAATAGCACCAAACAAACTCAAATATATAAATGAGTTCAAGAAGAAGCTTGAAGTTGCGATAAAAACAACTTCCACGAATAGTGATGGCTGGTTCCCATTTGCGACTATAGGTTCAAAAATAGCCAAAGAGGATTATCAATTTATGGGTTTCATTGGCATTCGTCAAGCAATTGAATGCATTTTCAGAAATCGTATTGAATTTCGTACAGGTGATGTTTCTAAGCACGAAGCTCCTGTGCAGGCTCGTGATCTGAAGGCTATTGGAAAACAAGATGAAACAACTGCTATTCCGGCAAGAGTGTCAGAAAAAACTCTACGTCCAAAACAGGGATCGTTTATTGGCGAAGCCATTGACAAATTTGCATATTTCCCGAAGCCCAAAGGTACAACAGGTATTCTTGGATGGGATGCGGCAATAAACGAACTTGCCGTCAACATCGCATTAGAAGAACGTTGGTTCTATAATGAAGAGGACAAATTAACTAAGCCGATTTTGAAAAACTACCTTTCTTATACATTTGAGAGACTCCAGTACGAAGATGAAATTGAACAAAAGAAAGCTCAAAAAGAAGGCAGACAACCAAAACTGAAAATATTAGAGAATGAAAACAATGCAATATTTAACACTGGTTTGGTTGATAGCATATACGATCCTGTTTATGCGTTTTTCCGACGTAACACAGGTAAGTATCCCAACATAACACAGCCTTGGATTTTTATTGCATTCGCTACGGCTAATAGTTACTATCAAAATATCATTACGGATTTTGCATATAAGCCTATTCGGGCAGAATATTTTACTAATCCAAGTGATTTGTATTATGATTGCAATGCCCAAAAGCCAACAATCAATTGGGAGCATATTATAAAAGATAACATAGAGCGTTTGCCCATTGGTTTTGTTAAAAAGGGTGCTACAGAAGGGTTTCCATTCCTTGAAAACGTAGAATCTCTACCAAAGCCTCAGCGGCGCGCGTATTATGACAAATTGGCGCAGGCTATCTATGAGGACGAGGATTGGCTGCAATTCTTAACAACAAGATTTAAGAATGCTCTTGATATTGCACTAAGTCGAGTCGCGTGGAACTATAAAACTGCCATACCTGTCTACTATGTGACAGACCATAAGTTGTCACTTCTTTTACCACTTGCTCTTGAAAAGAAGGGTGTAATAGATGTTGCCTTGGTATGTGAGCATAAACTTGATGAAGCCAGTGGCGTAAACAATTATGTCGGTCGTACTATTTTTACCTTACAAATGGCATACAATAATGCTCGTTTGATTACACGTCCAGATAGTGATTGGCTCATGGCTGATATGTGTACTACGAAATAAAACGGTTCCAAGTAGAAGGGAACCATTCACAAGGTTGTTTTTCTTGCAAGGTTGTGGAATTCGCCTTATCTTTGCAGCATCAATCATCGATACCACCTCGAGATTGATGCTGCAAATGCGTAGTGGTGGGGACTTAATCAGAATAAACTATGAAGAACCTGATTCAGATTGCAAGTAAGGGCGTAGCCCAAGTTGATAACCTCTATGAAGATATGCAGATTGAAGATCTGATATGTCAAGGGGAGTTGGATTACGTCGAGCGACAAATGCAGATGGAAGATCTTTTGTGCTCTGCAGAGGCAGAAGCAATTGAACAAAAAATGCAAATGGAAGACCTTCTATGTGCAGCTGAAGCAGAAGAAGTAGAACGGCAGATACAGATGGAGGACCTGCTGACACAGATCGGATATGGGTGGAGATAACTGACCTCCATTCACAAGCGTCAATCTCTGAAACCACCCCAGAGTTGACGCTGCAAAACGTTAGTGGTGGGACCTTAAAAAAATCAATGCAATGACAAACACAGCACTACAGACCATCGCAACCAAGGCTCTGCCAGCACTCTCTGGTGAGCAAGTGACCTACAATGCAGCAAAGAACGTGTTTCTTTCGCAAGGATACACAAGTGCAGCGGGTAATATGTACTACAAAGCTATCCGTCTGTCGAACAGACTGATGGTGTACTACGACCTCGGGCAAGGGTATCTTCATACCTTCCTGAATGGTATCAAGCTGTATTGCTTCGATGGCCCGAAGGCAACACTGATCGCGCAGAAGTACTGGGGTGGCAGCGACTACCGCATCTTCAACGAGTACTTCGCTAAGGAGCAGAGCATCCTGATGCTGAAAGGCTTCCTGGAAGGTCAACTGAAATTACAGGGAGCGCGTGTCAGCGACCAAGAACTGGCTAGCTTCGCAAGAGGCATGGTAGAGGAGACCCAACGCAAGCAGTTAGCCTAAGGGCAACTGCCTGCGACATAGGATAACAAAAGTTTAACCATAAAAACGACTAGACTATGGCAACATTGAGCAAAGCAATCAACAAGAATCTGTTTGACAGTATCCTGCCAACCTTCGGTAACCCACGTGTTCACATACCAGTATGGGATGATAGCCAGAAGATGTTCATCTGTGATGAATACGAGAGTAATAACGGACATCGCTACTACCTTGGCATCCGTTTTTGTGATCGGATTGTCATCGTAGAGAAGGTGGGACTCTACCATAGCTGGACCTACATCGACAGCATCGAGCTGTATGCCTTCAACGGGCAGAAGATGGAGCTGATTCAGAAGCGCGACTACGACAAAGAGTTTCGCAACGAGGCCTTTATCCGTCAGGAGTCAGAACAGATGGTGAAGGAGTTCCTGACAGGCGTCATGAAGACCCATCGCATCTGTGCTCCAGCAGAGCAGATTACAGCACAGGCCTCTGAACTGATCAACGGATGCTACAAGAGTTTCCTTGATCCAGACTTCAACACACGTTTAACCCAGATACTCCCCCAACTAGAACAGCGATAACTATGGAGAACATGATCGACACACAGAACAAGCAGCAGGTGATGGCTTTCGAACTGATTGCCAACACCAACAGTAGTTTCTTCCTTACAGGTAGGGCAGGAACAGGTAAGACGACCTTTTTGCGCAATGTGCAGAAGATGGTGGATAAGCAGTTTATCACACTGGCTCCTACTGGTGTGGCTGCTATCTTGGCTGGTGGTGACACCATTCACTCGTTTTTCGGACTACCAATGGATGTCTGTACTCCTGGTACTTTGGGTAAGATGAACGAGGCAAGGATCTTGACGCTCATCCACACTGACACCATTATTATAGATGAGGTGTCGATGGTACGTTGTGACATCATTGATGCCATCGACTATACGATGCGTAAAACACTTCGTTCTTCGTTGCCATTCGGTGGCAAGCAGATGATCTTCGTGGGTGATATGTTCCAGTTGCCCCCTGTTCTGAAGAAGGGTGTGGAAAGCGATTTGATGCATGACCTTTATCATACGGATGACTGCTTCTTCTACAAGGCAGATGCCATCAAGCGCATGCGTATGGTGAAGATTGAGTTCCAGAAGGTCTATCGTCAGGAAGATGAGGCATTCCTCAAGATCCTTGAGAGCGTTCGCCTGAACAAGACGACTCCTGAGATTCTGATGCGTCTAAATGAGCGTGTGTGCCAGCCTACGAAAGAGGATGGTATGGTGATTACGTTGGCTTCTCGAAACTGTACTGCCGACTCGGTTAACCAAAAATGTCTGGCAGAGATCGAGGCAGAGGAATACACTTACGAGGGAACTGTTACAGGAAAGTTCGAGGAGAAGCGATTCCCTGTGGATATGACCTTGAAACTGAAGGTGGGTGCTCAGGTGATGTTCACTCGCAACGA
>JAEEGL016677910.1_pt1 | contig 12014 bp, 17 predicted proteins | sample 9134231 | NCBI WGS metagenome assembly JAEEGL01 (sample SAMN16246548, study PRJNA631951) | gut metagenome | biome: gut microbiome; feature: rumen; material: fiber-attached | host: Bos | place: Iran: Karaj | collected 2018-10
AGCACCGATTTACACACGAAGCCATTTTCAAGGGGTATGTCTATGGACAGACTGACAAAACTGAAAGAGTTGGAATTGCGGCTGTTGGTTGCGATGGATGAGGCTGATGAAAGAACGCTCCCGGCCATTGCGCGACAGTATCGGGAGACTTTGAAAGATATTGAGGAGATTGAAGGAGCTGGAAACGATGGCGATGAGATCGGGAACATCCTCGCCGAGCGGGCGGCTGATGGGAAGTCAGGATCCGTCCGTAAGAATAAGTCCTGATTACAAATCAAGTGACGGATTGGACGCTTGCCGAATATTGAGAGCGGGTGGAATTGTTCTCGACCAATGGCAAGCTGATTTGTTAGATGATTGGATGGGGAGAAATGCGGCGGGGAAATGGTCGGCGGCAACGTGCGGCTTATCCGTGCCGCGTCAGAACGGGAAGTCGCTTCTTGTTCAAGGGAGAGCCGAAGCAGGTATGCTTCTGTTCAATGAACAAGTTATATACACCGCGCATCTTCAGAAGACCGCGACAGAGACATTTGAAGAGATGCGGGATTATTTCGAAACGCCAGCTTTGAAAAAGTATGTCGCTGATATCAAGACGGCGTTAGGCCGCGAGCAGATTATTTTGAAGAGCGGCGCGAGGATAAAGTTTCTCGCACGGACGCGGAACGGCGGCAGAGGTCAACACGGCGACTTGTTGATTATAGACGAAGCGCAAGAGATGGACGAGTCAGCGCAAGCGTCATTCTTGCCAGCTATCGCCGCGAGTCTCAACCCGCAAACGATTTACGCGGGAACGCCGCCAGATCCGGGCGCGGTCGGTACTGTTTTCCGAGGTATCAGAGAACGAGCTTTGAGCGGCAAAACTCAACGCCTGTCATGGACGGAGTTCTCTGTTGACAATATAGGGGATGTAAAAGACAGAGCCAGGTGGGCGGCTGTCAATCCCGCGCTTGGTACGCGGATACTTGAAAGCACAGTACAAGGCGAGAGCGAACAGCTCGACCCTGACACGTTCGCCCGTGAGCGGCTTGGATGGTGGAGCCCGCTGAGATCTGAGGTATTGGATTATGCGATTGACAAAGCCGCGTGGGATGCTTGCAAGAGCATGGAGCTCAAACCCGAAGGGAAAGAAGCCTATGGGGTGAAGTTCACTTATGACGGCTCTGAGGTTGTGTTATGCGGGGCAACGCTCCCAGATGACGGCAAGGCGAGGATCTCGATTATCAAGAGAGAGCCAACAGGGCGCGGCACTCAATGGTTAGCTGATTGGCTGAATGAGCGATATAGAAAAGCCGCTTGCGTTGTCATTGACGGCAGAAACGGCGCGGATGTGCTGACAGACAAGATTGCAGATGTCTGGAAGATTAAAGGCTCAGTCATCCGACCGACTGCAAGGGATATTGTGGCGGCGGCTGGAACGCTGACAGACGGGTTAAACGAGAAGACGCTGACATGGTACGCGCTGCATGATGACCTTGATAACAGCGCGACAACATCGATTAAAAGGCCAATCGGCGGCGGTTGGGGTTTTGGCGGGGATAATTCAGCACCGATAGAAGCGGCGGCTCTGGCCTTGTGGGGCGTTAAGACTTCAAAGCGAAATCCCGCAAAGAAAATGCGGATAGGGTGAGAGATATGATGATTAATGTTATTCCTGAGAATGTCAGAGGATTGACGGCGGCAGAAGTGGCGGCAATTTCCGACCTTGTGAGGGTTTTCGAAGCTCATAATGCAAAGAACAAAGAGAAAGACAAGTATTATGAGGGGAAAATCAGCTTGTCATCGGTCAATCTTGGCATTGCACTCCCTGAGGGCTTCAACAAGCTCAAAATCGGCTGTGCATGGGGCGCGAAAGCTGTCGATGTGCTGGCTGCGCGGTCGATGTTTGACGGGTTTGTCGGGGTCAACGGCGAGGATATCGAGGAGCTTGACGGGCTTGTCAAAGATAACAGGCTGATTGCCGAGTATATGAAAGCCTGTCGGGATGAGTTGAAATATGGTTGCACTTTTGCAACGCTGTCGGCAGATCCTGACATCGGGTGCAAGATCCGTTTTCACAGTCCTCAGACGGCGGCGGCTCGTTGGGATGGTGAAAAAGGCCGCATTGCTTACGGCATGGCGATTGTCGATACCGCTCCCGTTGATGAGAACTTGTTTATTTGGACTCCGTCAGTTATCAATGTTTATTTCGACTATGCGATTATCGTCTTGACCAGAGATGCGATTGGCAGATGGGCGGCGAAACGATACCCGCATAAGATGGGCAGACCGCTGATGGAGCCTCTGATCTGGAACGCGACAAGCGGCAAGCCGTTCGGGCGGTCGAGGATAAAAGAGCCCGTTCGGCGGTTGATTGATGGCTATGTCAGAACTGTAGCCAATGCCACGATAGGTCTTGAGTTTGCGACAGCTCCGCAAAAATATTTGCTTGGCGTTACCGATGAGCAGTATGACGCGCTGATTAATACCAAGTTTCAGCAGTATGTCGGGAATTATCTGGTAGGCACGACAAACCCTGAGACAGGCGAAAAGCCGAGCTTTGGACAGCTCCCTCAAGGGAATATCGCGCCACATACGGAGATGCTCCGCAACTTGGCGACTCAATTCTCAGCCGCCACGGGCTTGACTGTGACCGATACGGGCGTTGTGAATGATGCCAACCCGACAAGCTCAGACGCTATCCTTGCCCAGTCTCAGACGCTTGTGGCTATGGCTGAACAGCTCAACACGGGCAACGGCGATGCGCTGAGAATGATTGCGTTGATGGCAACGGCGATTATCAACAACACGACACTCGATGAACTGAGCGACAATCAGAAAGAGGTTATTGCTCATTTCAAAAATCCCGCAATGCCGTCTGTTGCTGTGACTGCTGACGCGGCAATTAAGATTGCAAGCGCGAGACAAGGCTTTGCATCGACCGACACGTTCCTTGAAATGATCGGCTTTGACCAGGCTGATATCAGACGGATTAAGGCACAGGAGCAACGGGCGCGAGGACGCGCAACGCTTGAGGAGCTTGGTATCTGATGCAAGTCAAAGAACGAGCGTGGGAGAAATATATCGCCGATTTGAGGAAAGTCAACGATAAAGCCGCCGAGCTTGTTCTTGACTATCTCAAAAAGAACGGGATACCGACATCAAAGCCAGAAATGAACGCGCTGATTGATTTCGCTTACGCAGTCGCGCAAACATACGGCGAAGCGGCGGCGACATTGTCGGCTGAGATGTATGACGCTGTTGTTGAAATGTCGGGTTTGACGCTCGCTCCCGCTGTGCCAGCCGAGCCGCCATATATGAACGAAGTCGCAAAGGCGGTTGTCGGTACAAGCAAAACCGAGAATGAGGAAATCATTTCGGCGGCGGTCGGTCGGTTGGTGAAGCAGACGGGCGTTGATACTACGATGTACAACGCTATCCGTGACGGCGCGGAATGGGCATGGATACCGCATGGCGATACTTGCGCGTTTTGTATTACTCTCGCGTCAAACGGATGGCAGAGGGCATCAAAAAAGGCTCTGAAGGGTGGTCACGCTGAACATATCCACGCGAATTGCGACTGCACATATGCTATTCGTTTCAGCGATGATTTGGATTATCCTTTTTATGATCCAGAGCGATACAGAGAGATATACGATAACGCTGACGGGCGAAAGTGGAAAGACAAAGTCAACGCCATGCGGCGCGAGTTTTATGCCGAAAACTCTGAGGAAATCAACGCTCAGAAGCGTGACGCATACGCAAAGCGCAAAGAGCGTGAGTCATCTGCCGCCGAGGAACTTGATGCATGAGGACAGCCGTATACATGGGAACGCGGAATGTTTATTGTGACATGGTTCCGGCGTTAAAGAGTCTGCTTCTTAATACGGCTGTTGAAAAGGTTTATTTCTTGATTGAGGACGATGCTTTTCCAGAATACTTGCCGCCGTGCGTTGAAATCATAAACGTATCAGGGCAAAAGTTTTTCAAGCCTGAGAGCCCAAATTATAACAGCCCGTGGACATACATGACCATGATGAAGGGCGCGCTCTCAAAGATACTGAAAGAGGATATCGTCCTTGCTCTTGATTTTGATGCGTTCTTTGTCAAAGATATCTGCTCCGAGCTTTGGGATATTGATCTGACCGGGTACTATTATGCGGGAGTCACAGAGTACAAAAAACAAGGTTTTCGACAGCCATATATCAATTTCGGCGTTGTTTTGTTCAATCTCAAGAAAATCAGAGAGGACGGCATCGACAACGATGTTATTCATTCGCTGAACACAGAGTATACATTTGCAAACGAACAGGATGCAATGAACCGACTCTGTTTCAGACGAGCAAAGACTATTCCGAGCAGATACAACAGCAACAATTATACAGAGCCTTGTGCCGATCCGGCAGTTGTTCATTTTGCCGGAGTCGGTGAGCGGTTCCCGTGGTCAGGGCAACGCTGGCAAGATTTCCCGGTTGTTGAACACTTCCGACAGCTTGACTGGAAGGATATATTATGAAGGTTTTAATTCACGCTTGCCCACGGCGAATGTGGTACGTTGAGCGGCTTTTGATGCCGTCATTGCTTGAACAGGGCGCGGAAGTCGAGGTATGGAATGATATCTTGATTAAGGGCAATCTGAAATCATGCGTTGAGAGTTTCGCCGCAAGAAAAGGGAACGGCGCGACATGGCATATTCAAGACGATGTGCTTATCTGTCGGGATTTCGTCAAGCGTTGCGAAGAGATAACAGACGGCGTTGCCTATGGCTTTGCAAATGTGAAATTCACAGACGATGTTTCTCAGGTCGGGCGGGTGAACGTGTTCAATTCGTGGCATAGTTTCCAATGCGTCCGTATTCCTGACGAATATGCCAGAGAATACGCCGAATGGATATCGAGCGGGGCATGGAAAGAAGTAAAAAATCATGAATTGCAGATCCTGTTTGACGGGAATTGCGGGGATGATACTTTCTTTCATGAGTTTATGCTTGCGCGGCATCCGTCCGACATTGTAACAAACATAGCTCCGAATATCGTTGAGCACGTTGACTTTCTTGTCGGCGGTAGCATTCTGAACAAAGCCCGCTGTTTTTGGCCTCGCGCCCATTATTGGGAAGACGAGAGCCTTGTTGATGAACTGAAAGCAAAAGTAAAAGTGTTGAAACGGAACGCAGTATTCTAAGCGTTCTTTTTTCATACCAAAAAGGCCGAGAAGCCGTAAAACTACAAAACTACAAAGGTGTTGAGAAGCAACCTCGTATAAAAGCGTAGCCGAAAGGAGTTAAAAATGAAAAGGTCAGACATTGTTGAACTGTTTCCCGATGCGACAGACGAACAGATCAAAAAAATCATGGATCTGAACGGAGCCGACATCAACAAAGCCAAAGGCGGCTTTGACGATCTGAAAGGCCAGCTTGAAGCGGCAAATTCAGAGCTTGAGCGCATCAAGAAAGAAGCTCCCGCAGATCAGTTGAAAGAAGCAATCGCCAAAGCGGCGGGGCTTCAGACTGAGCTTGACAGCTTCAAACGTGCAGACGCTTTGCGGCTGATGCGCGAGAAGGTTTCCAAAGAAACGAAAGTGCCTGTTGATCTGCTGACAGGGGAAACAGAAGAAACGTGTTCTGAACAGGCCAAAGCGATCCTCGCTTTTGCACAGCCGTCAGGATATCCCGGCGTAAGGGATGGCGGCGAAACAATCAGAGTGCCAAGTGTGGCGACTCGCGATAAATTTGCCGATTGGGCAAAAGAAAATCTATGACTTGAAAGGAGTCAATAAAAATGAGTGGCATTTCTACCAATAGAACCAATATCACGCTCCCGGCTGATGTTAGCCAGGAAATCATGCAGAAAACCCAGAGCGCATCCGCAATCATGCAGTTGGCGCGGCAGATCGCGCTCCCCGGTCGCGGTGTGCAGATCCCTGTTATCACTTCTGACCCGTCTGCGGGTTGGGTTGCCGAGACTGGCGCGAAGCCTGTCAGCAATCCCGGCCTGTCTACCAAACTGATGCAGGCTTATAAGCTCGCTGTTATCGTTCCTTTCTCCGATGAATTTCGCCGTGATGCGGCGGCTCTGTATGATGCTCTTGTCGAGCGTCTCCCGCTTGCTCTGGCTCAGAAATTCGACCAGACTGTCATCGGCGCGGTTGAGAAACCGGGCGAGAATTTCGACAGCTTTGCTCTTTGCACCGCTCAGAGCATTGTTAACGGCGTAAGTCATACCACTTATGACGGCCTGATTGCCGCTTATAGCGACATCGCTGATCACAATGGTGCTCTGAATGGCTTTGGCGTTTCTCCCGCCGCAATGGGCATCCTTCTGGGTGCTGTGGACAGCGTAGGCCGTCCTATTTTCATCAATAGCGTTGCGGATGGCGGCGTTGCCCGTATCCTTGGTGCTCCGACTGTCGAAGGCCGTGGGCTGTACAAAGCTGGCGTTGCTCCTGTTGGCACGGGTGCTGGCACTCCCGCTGTTGTCGGTGTTGCTGGTGACTGGACTCAGGCGATGTATGGTACTGTCGAGGGCGTTCAGATCCGTTTCGCCGATCAGACTGGCCTTACCATCAACAGCACTCAGGTCAATCTTTGGGAGCATAATATGTTTGCTGTCCGCGCTGAAATCGAGCTTGGTTTCCGTGCTGACACGAACTGCTTCAATCTGCTGACCGGAGCCACGCCGACTGCTTGATGGTTAAGTTTGTCAACGGGCTGACTGGCGGCGATATGTGGGTGCATGAGTCAAGAGTTGACGAGTATTTGAGGGCGGGTCACAAGCTCGCCCTTGCACCCGCTCCCGAAGAAGCTCCGAAGCCAGTTCAGAGAAAACGGAGTACAGCTAAACCAAAAAAATGAGGTGAAACAGGATGGCGTATGCAACGATAAGCGACATCGAAGAAAGAATAGGCAGAACGCTGACGCAGTCGGAGCAGACTGTTTGCAATGCGAAACTCGATGACGCGGCGGTTATGATTGACGCTGTTAAGGCGAGCGCAACGGCAGACGCAAAGAAAGTTGTATCGTGCAATATGGTCATTCGCGTTCTGGGCAATGGTGTTGTCGGCGTTCCTATGGGCGCGACACAGGGGAGCATGAGTGCGCTTGGCTATTCCCAGAGCTGGACAATCGGCTCCGGCGGTAGCACGGGCGAACTGTACTTTGCAAAAGCTGATAGGCAGTTGCTTGGCTTGTCAAATTCCATCGGCTCATATAGCCCCGTTGAGGATCTGGGGTGACGGCATGAGGGGAGCTTCTGTTGTTCTGTTTGTCAAGACGCTGTCTGGGCATGACGCTCTCAATAATCCTGTTTACACTACAACTCAAGAGACAGTTGAGAATGTTTTGATTGGACAGCCGACAACAGATGATATCACGGCGAGCAATGACCTATACGGGAAAAAGATAGAGTATATGCTTGGCTTGCCAAAGGGTGACGCTCACGATTGGACAGATGCGCGAGTTGATTTCTTTGGTCAGAGTTTCCGCACGTTCGGCGATGTTATTCAAGGCATCGAGGAAAACGTGCCGACTCCGTGGCATAAGAAAGTCAGAGTTGAGCGGTATGGCTAATGTTAAGTTCGTTCTTAATCTCCCAGGCTTGAATGAGGTTATGAAGTCGAGCGCAATGCAAGCCCTGTCAAATTCGGCGGCAAATGCGATTGCGGCGAGCGCGGGATCTGGCTATGAGGTCGAGTCAGCGCATAACATCGGCTTTATTGCTATTTCAAGCGTGAGGGCATCGACTTACGCGGCGAGAAAAGACTGCAACAAGAACAACACGCTATTAAAGGCGGCGGGGAGTGTGAGGATATGACAATCGAAGCGTTTATTGTGGCTTATCTGAATAGGGAAATCACGGATATTCCGACAAGCGGCGATGTTCCTCACCCGCGCACGGCTCAGTTTATTACAGTTGAGAAAACAGGCGAGCGCAATCGAAACTATATCCCGAAAGCCGAGATTGCAGTCCAGAGTTGGGCGACATCCAGAGCCGATGCAATGACGCTCAATGAGCGAGTAAAAGCCGCCATGCTTGGCATTGTTTCCGAGCCTGAAATTATGCGATGCGCTCTCAATGCCGAGTATAATTTCCCGTCTGAGGAAACAAAATCACCGCGTTATCAATCTGTCTTTGAGATTGTCTATAATCAAAACCTGACTGCTTAAACAGTCGAAAGGAGAAATTAAATGGCTACAGTTTCCAATGTTTCCGTTGGCAAGCCGAATATCAACGGTTGGATTTTTGCCGCGCCGAAAGGAACAACGCCGCCGACTGATGCAACGACCGCTCTGGCGAGCGCATTCAAAAACCTTGGCTTTGTTTCCGAGGACGGCGTTACCAATAACAACAGTAGCGAGAGCAACGACATCAAATCATGGGGCGGTCAGACTGTCCTCAAAACTCCAACGGAAAAGACCGATGAGTTTACTCTTACTCTGATTGAGTCTCTCAATGTTGATGTGCTCCAGACAGTCTACGGCGCGTCCAACGTGGCAACCGGCACGAACACTATCAACGTGACTGTCAACGCGACTGAAGTTCCCGAATATGTTTTCGTGATTGAGGTCGCCATGACGGGCGGGGCTCTCAAGCGCATTGTCATCCCGTGCGGCAAGATCTCCGAGATGGGTGAAATCGTTTACAAGGACGATGAAGCGGTCGGATATGAGATCACAATTGCCGCTCTGCCTGACTCGTCTGGTAACAATCACTACGAATATATCAAACTCGCGTCTTGATAGATAACAGGGGGAAGTATGAGAAAGGGAAAAACGCAAAGCGGCTTTGTTTATGAGTTCGATGAAACCCGCCTGGACGATATGCGCTTTGTTGATGTCATGGCGGTTGTGGTTGACGAAAACGCGAAAGAGTTCGACCAAATAGTCGCCGTTTCAAAGCTCGTTGAGATGCTTTTGGGGAAGGATCTGAAAGAGAAACTCTATAATCATATCGCCGAGCAGAATGGCGGCAGAGTGCCGATTTCGGCGTTTAAAAAGGCTCTTGAGGAGATCATGACCGGGAGCGGGGAAGTCGAGCTAAAAAACTGATAAGCCTTGCCCGCATGATATCCGTTGATGAGTCTGCATTGATTTGTGACTTTGCAGAAACTTATCGGATTTATAATTATAGACAGCTACCAGCTCGACTGGCGGCTGTCTATGCTTGCGGGTTAAGGCAAAATTCACGGATTATGATGAAAATGAGCGGGATGAAGATCTCACTCGATACCCTGTTGCTCGCGCTTATTGCAGACGCGGAAAAGATAAATGTCTGGATGCAGACAAAAGACGGATTGAACGGCGTTAACAGGCCGCAATCAATCACGGAAATTCTTCTCGATGTGAAGAAAGAGAAACCGATGTCTTTTGATAGCCCAGAAGCGTTTGTCGAGTGGCGGGCAAAGATAATGGGGGGATAACATGGCAGATTTAGGCGATGCTTATATCAATATAATTCCGAAAGCTCCGGGGATTAAATCCGAGCTGACGAACATGGTCGGCGGCGCGGGTGACGGAGCGGGAAAGAGTTTCGGCGGCGGTTTTGTCGGTGCGTTCAAAAAGCTCGTTGTTGCCGCTGGCATCGGAACTGTGTTAAAACAGGCTTTTGAAGCTGGCGGGGATCTGCAACAGTCTTACGGCGGCCTTGAAACGATTTACGGAGAAGCCGCTGAAGGTGCAAAGGAATTTGCAGAACAGGCGGCGGCGGCGGGGATCTCAGCCAACAGCTATGCCGAGCAAGCCGTCAGCTTTGGAGCGGCTTTGAAACAGGCTTACGGCGGCGACACGCAAGCGGCAATGCAAGCGGCAAATACCGCCATCATGGACATGGCTGATAATAGTGCCAAAATGGGAACTGATATCGGCTCGATACAAGCGGCTTATCAGGGCTTTGCCAAACAGAATTATACCATGCTCGACAACTTGAAACTTGGCTATGGCGGCACGAAAACCGAGATGGAGCGGCTCCTGGCTGATGCTCAAAAGCTATCGGGGGTTGAGTATGACATTGACAATCTTGGCGATGTTTATGACGCAATTCACGTTATCCAAGAAGATTTGGGATTGACGGGAGTTGCGGCGGCTGAAGCTGAAACAACGCTGACGGGATCTTTCGGCGCGTTGAAAGCGAGCTGGACAAATCTGATGGCGGCAATGACAACGGGCGAGGGCATGGACGCGGCAATTCAAAACCTTGTCAAGAGTTTGGGTAATTTCGGGCAGAATATTTTGACTATGTTCGGAAACATCGGTCAGCAACTCCCGCAACTCCTGACGGGGCTTTTGTCGGGTGTGCAGACTACTCTCGTTCCGATGGCGGGTGAAGCGATACGCGGCTTTATCAATGGGATTGTTCAGAATTTGCCCGAAATCGTTTCAACTGGCATCACGCTTCTTGGCGAGCTCGTTGTCGGTATTCTTGAAGCAATCCCGGATCTGATAGCAGCAATCCCGCAGATCTTCAGCGCGGCTGTGACGGCGTTTAAATCTCAGGATTGGGCGGGCATCGGTAGGAATATCATCAACGGCATCATTCAAGGCATCAAGTCAGCGGGAACGAGCCTTTTTGAAATGCTCAAGAACATGGCGAAAGATGCTCTTGAAGCGGCGAAAGAGAAACTTGGCATCAACAGCCCTTCAAAAGTTTTTGCTGATGAGGTTGGTTCTTCCATTCCCGAAGGCATCGCTCTTGGCATTGAGCAGAACAACGGCTATATGACACGGGCGATTGACGCGGCTGTCAATACGATGACTGACGAATACAACCGCGCAACGGCTGGCGGCAGTATGACAGCGGCGACGAGAATGAATGAAACCGACAGACTGATTAACGCGCTCCAGAATTTGAACATTCGCCCGATTGTGACGCTCCAAGGCGATACAAAGAAGATATTCAGAGTTGTTTCGACTGAGAACAACACAAGGACGAGAGCCACAGGATATAATGCGCTTGCGGCGGCGGGGGCTTGAGTATGGCTAACATGGTTTTACTGAAAATCGGAAATACAGATGTCACGGCATGGCTTGACCGCCAGAATTGCCAATTCAATGAGACGGATGTCTTTGATAGTTGGATTGACGGGAACCAGATCAATCATCGGAATGTTAGCCGGACGCAGATCACGGGCAAGGCGGTTGCGGGTTTTTCCAAGACCGCCGATTTTTCTGCATTCCGCGCATTGATCGAGGGCGAGCGGCAGACGGACGGGTTTTTCAATGTCACAGCATACATCAACAACACGGGCGAGACAAAGGTATTTCAAGCGTTCATTGACATTGCGGCGACTGCAAAATGGGATTGGCTCAATTCCAGGCAATGGCACGTTTTGACGCTCAACGTGACAGAGAGGTAACGCCATGCTGACAATCCCATCTGAAGTAAAAGCGTTGTTCAGCTCTGACACAGTACACAAGAACTTCCACGTACATTTCCCGAACGGCGAATATACTGACTTGAATAACGAGGACATTGTCTCTGAAAGTGTTCAGTTTACGGAAAGTTTGTGTAGTCAGCAGTATTTCAAGTTTGGACTTGCCGAAGCGAGTCAGATAGAGTTTGTCGCCGTTGGTATTCCAAATGTCAGAGGTGCCTATATCGAGTGCGCTATTGAGATAGACTGCACACGGCTTGGCGATGCTTGGGCGGCGGCTCATTTGCCAGACTTGAGTCTCCCTTTCCTGACGGCTCAGACTTGCTTCTATGACACCAAACTATACTACAGAGTTCCCTATGGACGCTTCAAGGTAGATACTTGCCCACGCAACCACGGAGCTATGTGGCAACGGCAAATAACGGCATACTCTGATACAATTCACAGCAATGACAGTATGTGCAAGGTTGAAGTGGCGAAACAATCCACTCCAACATACAACTGGATCAAGTACAACATCAACCTTGCCATGTTCGTATATTCCAATATCTACGAACACAATCCGGCAAGAATAGTTGATGCCGGATATACAGCATCAGCTCCATATACGCCTGCAACAGTAAGATCAGTTAGAGGTGCTGGCATAGTCTTTGACACGATAAACAAGAATGACA
>JAEEGL017096342.1_pt1 | contig 12014 bp, 11 predicted proteins | sample 9134231 | NCBI WGS metagenome assembly JAEEGL01 (sample SAMN16246548, study PRJNA631951) | gut metagenome | biome: gut microbiome; feature: rumen; material: fiber-attached | host: Bos | place: Iran: Karaj | collected 2018-10
GGCATGGGCTGCGGCTCTCGCGCCGGCAAGATGGCGCAGCACTGCGACGGCAAGGTGGCCGTCAAGACCGCGAAGTGCATCGGCTGCGGCAACTGCGCGAAGATCTGCGCCCATGACGCGCCCCGGATTGTCAATCGCAAGTGCTCCATCGATACGGACAAGTGCCTCGGCTGCGGGCGCTGCATCGGCGTCTGCCCGGTCGACGCCATCTCCCCGACCGGTTGGCAGGCCCCGGAACTCCTCGACAAGAAGATGGCCGAATACGCCAAGGCCGTCGTCCAGGGCCGTCCGAACTTCCACATCAACATCGCGATGGACATCTCGCCGAACTGCGACTGCCACTGCGAAAACGACGCCCCCATCGTCCCCGACGTCGGCATGTTCGCCTCCTTCGACCCCGTCGCCTGCGACCAGGCGGCCGCAGACGCCGTGAACGCCGCCGATCCCAACCGCGACAGCAAGCTTGGCGAAAGCAAGGTCAAGGGGCGCGACCACTTCGGCTCGCTCTCCGAAGCGACCGACTGGACGCGACAGCTCGCGCACGCCGAAAAAATCGGATTGGGGACGCGCGACTACGAACTCGTGAAAATCTAACACGCCGCCCCATGGCATTCCCCAAAAATTTTGCTTGCCAGACGTTTCGTCTCGTGCTATGCTTCTAATGGAATGCCGACATGGGCGTTCAGGACCCCTCTGGAGAGAGACACATGGCCAGATTCAACTACATCGCGATGGATGCCGCGGGCAAGGAAGTGCGCGGATCCGTCGAGGCGTCTTCTCAGGCGCAGGCAATTGCCCAGATTCGTGCTCAGAACCTTTTCCCGACCGCCATCGGACAGGCTGGCGGCGGCGGACAGGCCGCCGCAGCGGCGAAGCCCGCGGCGGCGAAGGGAAAGAGCAAGGGCATGAAAATGGAGATCAAGCTTCCCGCCATCTTCCGCCCGAAGGTGAAGCAGAAGGACCTCACGACCTTCACGCGCCAGCTGGCCACCCTGATGGACGCCGGCCTGCCGCTTCTCAGGAGCCTCCGCGTACTTGAGCGCCAGGCGGTGAACCCAACCCTAAAGGACGCCCTCCACGGCATGGGCGAGGCCGTCGAAAGCGGCAACTCCTTCTCCGAGGCCCTTTCGAACTATCCGAAAATCTTCGACAACCTCTTCGTCAACATGGTCAAGGCCGGCGAGGCCGGCGGCGTCACCGAGCTCGTCCTTACGCGACTCTCCGAATTCATGGAGAAGGCGGAGAAGATCAAGAACAAGGTCAAGAGCGCGATGATCTACCCGTCGGTCATCCTCTGCGCCGCAATCGGCATCACGGTCTTCCTGCTCCTCACCGTCATCCCGAAGTTCGAGGAAATCTTCACCGACCTCCTCGCCGGCAAGAGCCTTCCCAAGATCACGCAGATCGTCATTTCGATCAGCAACGTGCTCAAGAACTACTTCCTCTATGTGGCGATCGGCATCGCCGCCTTCGTGGTCCTCGTGAGAATCTGGGCCAAAACCAAGGGCGGCCGCCTCGTCATGGACAGGATCGCCGTGTCCCTTCCCGTTTTCGGCACCCTCACGCGCCGCACCTGCATCTCGCGCCTTACGCGCACGCTCGGCACGCTGCTCTCATCCGGCGTTCCGATGCTCCAGGCGCTCGGCATCGTCCGCGACACCTCCGGCAACGCCGTCTACTACAATGCGCTCCAGACGGTGCATGACGGCGTGAAGGAAGGCGAGAACATGTCGGGCCTCATGGAGCAGACGAAGGCCTTTCCGCCGATGGTCGTCAGCATGGTCGACGTCGGCGAGGAGACGGGCGCCATCGCCGACATGCTCACCCGAATCGCCGATACGTACGAGGACGAGGTGGACAACGCCGTCGCCGGTTTGACGTCCATCATCGAGCCGATGATGATCATCTTCCTCGCCGTCATCGTCGGCGCGATCGTCATCGCGATGTTCCTGCCACTCGTCTCGATCGTCACCTCGCTCGGCGGCGCGTAGGATCAGGTTTCAGGGACCAGGTTTCAGGGTTTAGGAAAAGGAGGCAGTATGAAAAAGACAGCCGAACAGGGAATGGGGGGGACATTCTCCATTCTCCATTCTCCATTCTCCATTCCCCGTTCCACCGGCGGGCGCCGGCGAAACGGGGGCTTCACGCTCATCGAGATGCTCGTCGTAATCGTCATCATCGTGATTCTAATGGGCGTTGTCTTCCGCCTTTCGCGCGGGGCGATGTCCAAGAGCGACAACGCCAAGGAGGAAAAGCTCGTGACCCTTGTGCGCACGCTCATCGAGGAATTCCACGCGGAGTACAACATCTACCCGCCTGTGCCCGTCTACGTGACGCATGACGGCGAATCGCGGCAGCCCCTCAACTTCAGGGGGGTCTGTCCAGACGGAGAGAGATCGCGTTCGGAACTTCGCTGGTACCCCAAAAACTACTCGTATGCGACGATAAATGGTCAGGACTGCTATTTCATCTTTGGCCTTCTGTCCTTTTTCGTCGACCGGTCCAAGTATGCGGAACTGGCTTTCGAGGTGAACGGCGCCAACGGCGAGCAGCAGGTCGGAAAACAGTGGGGAGACGAGAACGACAAGGTCGGCGCAAATGGCGAGATCTCTGTTTCCCAGAAGGAGAAGGCCTTTGCCCATCGCGTTGCGCCCATTGTCGCGGAGCTCATGGCGCTCGATCCGGCAGCCGTCGAGTTCAAGGAACCGGATGAAGAGCGTCCCCTCCACCTCTCGTACGACGTGGAGAAGGGTTACTGCGAGGGGTTCACGACGCATGTCTACGGGCATTGGGCCGATGGCATTGGCCTCATCTACGATGGCGGAAGGGTGATAAAGGTGTATGACGAAGGCCTTGTCTACATTTCAAAGCCGCCCTACACCACGTATCTGCTTTTCTCAAAGGGGCCGGACGACAAATACGACCACGACCATCCTGAAGACAGGACGCGGCCCCTAAACCGCGACAACATCTACGGAAACCTGGGGGACAAGTAGACCATGCGCAACTCTGGATTCACGCTGATCGAGATGATCGCCGTCCTGCTGATTCTGGCCATTCTCGCGGCGGCGTTGACGGCCGGGCTTTCCATCGCCCGCGAAAAGGCCTGGCGCACGCAGGCCCGCGAGGCCTGCCGCAACGTCTGCGTCGCCTGGAACACCTACCTTCTGGACGTCAGGAAGTTCCCCAAGAATGTTCCGAAGGATGGCAAGGAGGTCAAAGCCACCTACGACAACATGAAGTGGATTGTCGACACTGATCCGAACAAGTATCCTAACGAATTGCCCCCTTCCAGAATCTACCTTGAAATTTCTGAAAAGGAGAAGACGGACGGCCTTAAGGACCACTGGGATCAGCCGATTATGTTTTCGCTTGACATGGACTATGACGGCGAGGTTGAGAACCCCTATCCAAATGCCTTTGATCCCGCGCTTCCAAAGGCCAAGGCCTCGTCCATCGCCTGGTCGGATGGCAATCCCAGGCGGGCGAAGCGCGATGACAACCCGATTGTCATTTGGTAACCCGGAATTGACGGCCTTGCGGCCGGGAAAGGCACGACAATGAAAAAAGGCGGATTCACTCTTCTCGAACTCCTCGTGGTCATCGTGGTGATCGGCATTCTCGCCACGCTGGTGGTGGGCGGTGCCAACTACGCCCTGCGCGTGGCGCGCGCAAAGCGCGTTTCACTCTCCTGCTCAACCCTTAAGACGGCCATTCACCGCTTCCATGCGGAATACAACGAGTGGCCCGGCGGGGGTACGCCTAACAGCGATCATAACGTCGAATTCTCCGGTTCCAGAAACGCCAACGTCTTCGGGTCGCTTCGCGCCGACTCCAGGGACAACCCGGACGGCATCATCTTCCTTGACGAGACGGCCTTCTTTACGCCGGACAACGACGACGGCGCCATAAAGCTCAGCGAGAAGTCCGGGCCGCAGCCGCTTGTCTTCGTCTCCCGCAGCGGGCGGTGGACGAAGAGGAACGGAGAGTACCTCTACTACAAGGTTGTAATCAACTACGAATACGATTCGGTCACCGTCAGCGCGCCCGGATTCGATGACGAGGACGACGACTAGTCCTGACTGGATGGTGCGGCCATGGCAAGAAGAAGCGGATTCACATTGATAGAGTTGATGGTCGTGGTGGGGATCATGATCCTCCTTGCCTCCATTGTGGTCTCGGGTTCATTCGGCATGTCACGGGCCTCAGGCTACCTCGCCGCCGAAAACATCGTCTACAACACGCTCCAGGCGGCCCGCCAGAAATCCTGCACCGACGGCAAGCGCGTGGCCGTTGCCTTCGTCAAGCGGGAGGAGGCCTACGGCGACGGCGACAACTTCGCCCTTGTGACCATCGAGGCGGTGGGGACGGTGACGGAGAGGGTGGAATCCACATACATTCGCGACCGTTGCTCCTCCCTTGCGGATTTCGCGGGGCGAACGAGTGGCGGCAACGACGCCATTTGGAATCTGGCAACGGGGGCTTCCGTGCCCGGGCCTTTTAGGATCACCAAGGGCCAGCTGACCCAAGTCACCCGCAACATCCCGTTGGATACCGGGAAATACAGCTACGAATCAACGCAGCTCCAAGCCGTGAACGGCAGTTTTGACTCGGGCTTCTGGCATGTCGGCGACGCCTACGGCTTCCAGATCGGCGAAATGCAGGAACTGCCCACGGGCTTCAAGTTCGGATTCGGCACTGTAAGTGGTTCCCCTGAAAAACAGCTTGTCGTCTTTGAGCCGGATGGAACGAGCTTTTTCGGGAAGTCCGCCAAGGACGGCATTGGAAGCCGTGACAACAAGGAGGCGCACATCTTCATCTACGAGGAGATCGCCAGGGAGAAGGCGATTCAAATCGTCGTGAACGACGGTGCCATCCGGGTCGTCAAGAAGTAGCCAAAGGAGAGAGGATGTGAGAGCAGGAAGGCAAAAGGGTTTCACGCTTGTCGAGGTCTGCCTCGTCATGCTTATTTTCGGCATCGCCATCTCGTCGCTCATGGCCCTCTTTCCGGTTTCGCTCCGGCAGGGCAACATGGCCGTTTCCGACTCCGTCGTGACAACCTTTGGCGACGCCGTGATGAACGCCATCGCCGGCAGGGCGTCGTCTCTTCAGGAAGAGGGCGACTGGTCCATCTGGAAGAGCGAGCAAAGTTTTCAGAGGGAAGTCCTCAGGGGACTTACCATTGACACGTCGGGTTCCCCCGAAGGCGGCGGCGACCCGCTCCGTTCCGGAGAGAACGTCGTCAGGGACTACCTTGGAATCGGAAGAATGGCCGGCAACAAGAAGAGCGGCGTGGTCAACATCAAGTACAGGCTCGATATCGAGCATGTTAACGCCTCCAAATTTGGACGGCGCCTCTACCGTGCGATCCTGCATGTGTCGGACAACGAATATGCCAACGTCACTGACACGGGCGCCGTCTTCGTCACTTATTTGTTCTATGCTGGCGAGGTCCCCTTGCCAGAGGAGGAGTCCGAATGAAATCCTGCAAGGGCAATGGCGGCTTCACGCTGATCGAGATTCTGGTCGCGACGACAATCCTCCTAGTCATCGTGATTCTCGCATCGCTCGTCTTCCAGCAGACGACGGGCGCGTACGACACGGGCGAGCGGAAGGTCGGCGCAAATGTCGCCCTGCGGAACGTGGTGGGCGCCATCTCGCGCGATTTGGCTCTGGCCGTCGATTCCGACGAATACGAAGGCCTTGACAATTCGTGGGGGGGCAACAGCATCACGTTCGTGGCCATGACCGGAAAGCCGGGCTACGATGCCGAAGGCAAGGAGGATCTGGACTGCAGGACGCCGCATCTCATAACCTATTCCGCCAATGGCACGCGCACGGACGTGGCGACGGCGTTCCAGAACGGGACGTGGAAGAAGAAGGGCCCTTCAGTCACTTCAAAGTTGTATGACTCGGCCTCTTTCGAAGGGGCGAAAGTCGAAGTGGAGTTCTTCGCGGAAGACCCCTCCGCCTCCCTGCCGGAGAACGTCTACATCAGGGCGCAGCTCGAAACCGAAGGAAGCACCTCCGCCGTCGGTGCCGGTTCCGGCGGTCGGCGCGGCTGGGGGTCACCAGACGAAATCTGGGTCGGGGTCAAGCCCTGACGGGGAAAGGCAGGCGATACAATGGACACTCCACACTCCACACTCCACACTCCACGATTCCCCGTTCCCCGTTCCCCGTTCCCCGTTTCCCCCCGCCGGTCGGGCTTCACGCTTATGGAATTGCTGGCGGTCATCGTACTCGTCGGCATTCTGATGACGGCTGCCGGCATGTCCGTCCGAAAGGCCATGCAGCTTGCAAAGAACACCAAGGCGGAGGCCGAGTGCCGCGAACTCGTCAACGCCCTTCTGGAATACAGGGCCACATTCGGCGGGAAATGGCCGGGCGGATCCGGCGCCAGCGGGGAGGTGGAGGCTTCGGCGAACTTCCTGAAGCCCCTTGTCGATCCCGGCAGCAATGACCGGGGCATCGTCTTCTTGAATCTGTCGATTACGTCGGGCAGTTGGAACGACCCCTGGGGAAATCCGTACAAAGTCTATTTCCCCGGCGAAGAAAAGCCCAAGCGTCCGGCGGCAATCGAGACGTGCGTGTCGTTCCCGTTCCGCAACACGGCGCCATTCTTGCAGTAGAGGGGGGATCCCATGGCAGATAAGAAACCCAATCGTTCGGGCGTTGCGCTCATCATCGTCCTTGGCCTTGTTGCGATTCTGATGATCATCAGCGTCGCCTTTTCAATCCACATGCGCGTCGAGCGCGCCGGTGCCGCAAACCTCCGCCATGGCGCGGAGGCACGGTTGGCCGTCAAGGGCGGCATGGCTGCCGCGCTGGCCGCCATCGACAGGGAGGTCGGCAAGAATGTCGTACCGCGCTGGTTTGACACAAACGATGTCGAGAATGTCATTTATTCCCGAAAGGCGGCCTGGCGCAAGGAGGACGGCAGCGGAAGAGTCTGGCAAACGACGAACTTCTGGAAAGGCACTTTCGTCTCGTTTGACACGAACGCTTTGGAGCACGTCCCCGCCACCATCTTCACAAGTGCGGTCGAGGATTATTTCCCAAGTGGACTCGCCTACCGCGGATTTGCGTCGAAGTACCTCAGGCCAGGGACGGCGACAGGGGGAACGGCCATCCAGCAGCCTGAATGGATGCCGATCTATTCAGATGTCAACAACAGTGACGTCATGGGGCGCTACGCCTTCCTCGTTCTCGATACGACGGGCATGCTTGATGCCGGCAGCCTTGCGACCGGCGGCGAGCTCCGGTGGATGGGACGTACGCCCAGCGAAATCGCGGTGACCGGGAATTTGCTGCCGGAAGTGGACGACGACAAGCAGTTCGCCGATCAAAACGCCGAGTTTGAATCCTATACCACGCTTGCCGAGTTTCAAAAGCTCAACACGGCCATTGTCAACAACAGTTCCTTCAACACTTTTTCCTACGACCCGGGACCGACGAACAAACTCATCAACATCGGCCTAAGTGCGAACGACCTCAAGGGAGACGAGAAAAAGTGGAAAATCATTGACGCCTTTTACGACTGCGGCCTGACGGCCTCCTCCAGGGGCTTCAGCGTCCCTGGCCATCCAAAGGCCAGCGAACAGGCGTGCTGGGCCTATCTTGGTCTAATCGATTTCGTGGACGAGCACGGACCGATGTATAAAGACCCCGACATCGACATCGAACCTTGGGACCGCCCCGTGACGGAGGCGATGCCGGTCATGAGCGGCTTCATCGCCAAATACACGGTCGATGCCGAGCAGGAAATCGAAGAGAACGGAGAGGTTGAAAGCGGTGAGCACGCAGGCGAGAAGGCCTGGAGGGCGAAAAACGAATGCAAGATGATGATGTCCGCAGACTTCAAGATTCCCTTCGTCTTCCCCTTTTTGGCGGATAACAGCTACCGTGACATTCCAGGGCTGGCCCTCAAGGCCAGGGCGGAGGTGAATTTCGAGTCCGCGTGGAGGAATGCCGACCTCAGGGCCCTGGCGACTGAACTTCGCAACAGGTTTGAGAGTTATTGCAATAAGGAGATCATTGGCGAGTGTGGCGGAAGTTCCAGCGAAAGTTACGTGCGCATTGCGACCAATACGAGCTGGAGGAGCGGAGTCGCCCTGGATAACGGCGCCCCTCCGCCTCTTGACGACGCTTCGGACAGTGGATGCTCCCTGCTTTTCCAGGTGGCCGGAGCGACCTACGTCAACGCCGACGTGCAGCATCGCTTCCCTCCAGATTCTGAAGACTATGCAGATCAGGGCGGTGAGCCGTGGATGACGGTGCCTTTTGGCCCGAAGGATGAAGGGTTCAACTTCGGGGACAGGGAAGAGATTGTCGCGAAACGGCCTGACAACGGGGAAGAGGCCAGAAAGAAGGATGGCACGACTCTGAAAATCGGGAGATGGAAGGCGACCGTCACGGTTTGGGCCGAGTTCGTCGATCCAAAGTTCGCCTCCAAGGACATGAACCAGGAGTCGGGCAATGGGTACACGGCCAACGCCTTTATGTACTATCGTACCAGCCATCTCTCGCCGAAAAGGAATTACCCGCGGCAGAACCACTTCGACGTTCCGACAACGGAACTGAAGACGGACAGCAAGACGAGGGATTATTTCAATGCCTTCTCGATACCGGCCGACCCCTTTGGTCCGGACGGCCACCCTCATGGCCAGTACTTCAAGGGCGTTCCTCCCTTTGAAGGTGCAAGTCCGGTGGCGTCGTACTTCCTGACGCATCCCGGCGTCGCCGGCGCCGTTTACCACATGAACATGGACGGCGTCCGCAACATGAACGAAGATACGGGGACGGCGGACCAGGCGCGCCTGCAGTGGCGCTCGTACGTCAAGAACGGCACTCTTGAATCTGTCGGCGAACTGGCTTATCTTCCGATTGGCCCATGGTACACCATTCGGCTCTACGACTACGATGACGAACCTGTTGACTTCGACAACATCAGGGATCTCGTGAAGAAGATGGTGAAGTTCAACCACCTGCCCATCGACGACGACGACGACATGCCCGCCTTCCATCCGGTTCTCGACCATTTCACCGTGCTGGAGGAAAATCCGCGCGGGCGCATCAACCTGAACTCGCTGAACAACGGCGTCCTGGCCACCGCATTCCATCTCATGCCGGTTGCCACGGAGAAGGGCGCCTCGCCCATTAAGTCGGGCGAGGAAAGATACCGCATCGATTTGGAGGCCGGCGCGAAAACAGACTCGCTTGACCTGCTTGCGAAGGCCGTACTCGCCTATCGCGAGGATGAAAACGGAGGCGGCGGCGCATTTCGGAAGCTGTCGGACCTGGGCAAGATCCTCCGTTACGGCGACGGTGCGGTCAATAGGTTCCACGGAAACGGGATGTCGTACGCCGCCAAGGCCATCTTCAACGTGGCGGAGGGGGACAACAAGTACGGTGAATTCGAACGCGAATCCATCATCCGCAATTCGTGCGGGCTCTTCACAGTGCGTGGACAGACCTTCATCGTCGTCGTGCGCGGCGAGTCCTATTCGCCGCTCTTTGGTCGCAGGACGAGTCTTAAGACTGGAACAACCAACGCGGCGAAGACGGCCATCGCCCAGGTCTGGCGCGACACCGTGCCTGACAAGAACGGCAACTACCCCATGTTCGTCCAGTTCTTCAAGATTATCGATGACTAACCTGCGCGTTGTACTCGTTTCGCCGTTGCAGAGCGGCAACGTAGGTTCGGTCTGCCGCGCGATGGCGAACATGGGCGTCTCCGACCTCTGGATCGTGAATCCGCGCATCCCCGACAACGCCTGGGAGGACGGGGAGAAGCTGGCCTGCCACGCCGGCGACGTCCTCGCGGCGCGCCACACCGTCGCCACGCTTGCCGAGGCGGTTGCGGACTGCACGGCGGTCGTCGGCACTTCCGCCCGCGAGGGCCTCTACCGCCAGCATCACCGCACACCGCGCGAGGCGGCGCCCGAAATCCTGCGGATCGCCCGGAAGGGGCGGGTGGCGCTCGTCATGGGACGTGAGGACAACGGCCTCGAAAACGACGAAATCGCCCAGTGCACCCATCTGCTGCGCATTCCCTCCTCTCCAGAATACGCCTCGATCAACCTCGCCCAGGCGACGATGATCTGCCTCTACGAACTCTACTGCGCCTCCTCCGACTTCGAACTCACGGACGAAAAATCCCCCCCCGCCGAGGCCTCCGCGCGCAAGCGCCTCTTCGAACTGTGGCGTACCGCGATGCTCGCCATCGGCTTCATGAAGGAGGACAAGGCGGACCACATGATGCAGGGCTTCCAGCGCATCTTCTCACGCGGCGTCAAGACCGCCGACGACGCCAACATCATGATGGGCGTGGCTCGCCAGGCGGAGAGGGCCGCCAGACGGCGGCCCACTCCGCCTGGCGAGCAGATAACAGATAACGGATAACAGATAACAGATAACAATCCTTCAGCCTCTTCTCCACTCACCCATACGCCCATTCACACATGATGAAGTTTGCAATAGGAGCAATTCTGGCAGTCGCCATCCCGCTCGCGGCGGTGGCGGCGGCGCCGCTTGAAATCGCACCCATGTTCGGCACGGGCGCGGTTCTCCAGCGCGATGTCGCGTTGCCCATCTGGGGCCTGGGCGAACCAGGCGCAAAAATCAAGGTCAGCCTCGACCGCAAGGGCGGAAGGGCCGGCAACACAAAGTGGTCGTTCTCGTGCGTCTCGGAGACCACCGTGGACGCGGACGGCTCTTGGCGCGTCACCCTGCCCGCGCAACCCGCGTCGGACCACTTGGAGAAGCCAACTGCGATGCGCATCCGCCAGTCCGGCAAGGGCAGCGGCACGCTCGTTGTGAAAGACCTTCTCTTCGACGACGTCTGGATCTGCTCCGGCCAGTCGAACATGGACATGAACTACACATGGGGCCTTGGACGCGGCAAGGAGGACATCGAGACGAACCGCTATGAACGCATCCGCCTCTTCAACGACAAGGACGCCCTCTCCGCCTCTCCCCTCGCCGCCCTGACGACCAATGTCGCCTGGTCGATCTGCGACTTCGAGCACGCCAAAACCTTCTCGGCCTGTGGCTTTTTCTTCGGACAGGCTCTCCACAAATCTCTGCCGGACATCCCGATCGGCCTGATTGAGGCCTCCTGGAACGGCTCGCCCATCTGCACCTGGATGTCCTCCGAGGCCTTCCGCGGCGTAAACGACAAATTCGCCGGGGAGTACAAGACGTCCATGGACAAGCTCGCCTCCGGCGGCAAGCTCACATGCAATGTCCCGGCCGCCTGCTACAACGCCATGATCCATCCGCTCTTCCCAATGGCGCTCAAGGGCGCAATCTGGTACCAGGGCTGCTCCGACTTCAGTCACATCGGCCTCTACGGAGATCTCTTCCGCGCGCTCGCCGCGGATTGGAGAAGCCACTTCACCCACCCCGACGGCTTTCCGATCTATATCGCTCAGCTCGCGGGCACGGGCATGACGAATGCGAAGCCCATCAACACCGGATGGGCGGAAATGCGCTGGGAGCAGATGAAGATCGGCGAAACAGTGCCTCTATGCGCGACGGCGGTCCTCATAGACACCGGCGAGATGCCCGATGTGCACGCCAAGGACAAGAAGACCGCCGGCGAACGTCTCGCACGCCTCGCCCTCGTCCACACCTACGGCTTCACGAACCTCGTCGAAAACGGCCCCATACCAATCGGTCTGGAACAGGCCGCCAAGTCCGGGTCCGGCACGGATGGCGCCACCTCCTTCATCGTTCGCTTCAAATTCAATGATGGGCTAAAGACCTCCGATGGCAAGGCCCTGCGCGGCTTCCAGCTCACGAACGGCAAGGACGCCGCCTTCATCGACGCGAAGATTGTCGTCCTTGACGGACAGTCAGCCGTCCAGACAGCGCCAGCAAGCCTTCCATTCGTCCCGACAGCCCTCCGCTACGCCTGGGATGAAATGCCTGACGCCAACCTCTCGAACATCACCGGCATTCCCTGCGGCCCCTTCGAACTCCCCCTCAACTAATCCTTCTACCCTTCAACC
>JAEEGL011303557.1_pt1 | contig 12013 bp, 10 predicted proteins | sample 9134231 | NCBI WGS metagenome assembly JAEEGL01 (sample SAMN16246548, study PRJNA631951) | gut metagenome | biome: gut microbiome; feature: rumen; material: fiber-attached | host: Bos | place: Iran: Karaj | collected 2018-10
CCTACATTGACTTTGCCGCTTCTTCCAATGAGGCCGTACTGGCTGCCGTAGCTGGCGTAAGCCTTACCGGCGGCGCAGACGGGAGCGCAGCCAACGCAGATATCACGGCCTTCCTTGATGCCATTGAGGGTATCAAGTTCAACGCTCTTTGCTTCCCGTCTACCGATGCAACGCTGAAAACTGCGGCAAAAACCAAGATCAAGTATCTGCGTGAAAACATCGGCAAGACCGTCGTTGGCGTGCTTGCTGACTGCGCAGCGGATTATGAGGGCATTATCAATGTTACGAACTCCGTTGTGCTTGATGGTGTATCGCTTACCAACGCGCAGGCGACCGCATGGGTAGCAGGTGCGTGTGCCGGTGCCACCTACACCGAGAGCAACACTTACAAAGCATACGAAGGCGCGACCGCCGTCAATGGTGTAAAAACGCATGAGCAGGCCGAAGCCGCGATCAATAACGGCGAGTTCTTCTTCTCCTGTAGCGACGACGGTGAGATCGTTGTTGAGTATGATATCAACTCCCTTGTTACCATCCCGACAGACAAGGATGCAACCTATCGCAAGAACAGAGTTATCAGAGTCTTCGATACTTTTGCCGACAACATTCAGGTAAACTTCCCCCCGAACAGATACCCCAACACGCCGGACGGCTGGGAGATCATGGAAGGTGTGGGCCGGTCGATTCTCAAAACCTTTGAAGATGCAGGCGCAATCAGAAATGTTGACTATGAAAACGATTTCTATGTTGACCGCGGAGCAAGCATCGGCGATCAGACATTCTTTACTGTTGGTCTTGAAGCAATTGACAGCTCGGAGAAACTCTATTTCACCGTAGCAACGAGATAAGGAGGAACAAACATGTCTATGAAATACAACAAAAACCCGATATCTCTGAGAGAGGGTAAAGTCTTCATCGACGGCGTGGAAGTTCTTGACTGCGTGAAGTGCGAAATCAAGTTTACTCCTGACGTATGGACGGGCAAGCAGCTTGGTGAAAAAACGCCCAGCAGCCGTTGGCTTGGAGCGACGATCACCGGCAACATCACCAGACGCCGCTCTACTCCGTGGCTGAAAGACGTTATCGCCAAGTACAAAAAGACCGGCGAGACCCCTGAGCTGAAAATTCAGGGTATAATGAACGATACCAATTCCGACTACTACAAGGAGAACGGCTCATATACCGTTACCTGTGTCGGCTGTGTTCTTACGGGAGACCTCCCGCTCACCGCTCTCGATAGCGAAGGCAATGTTGTGGACGATAACATTGCCTTCAATGCAAAGGATATCGTCTGATTGAATAGGGCTGGCGCACATCTATATGAGATTGCACCAGCCCTATTCCTTATTCTGATTTTTACAAAAAGAAGGAGTATTATTTATGCCTAAAAAGGATTTGAAGTACTTTATGCGGGAGCGTAAAGAGGAAATCGTCACCGTACCCGGCCCGGCAACCATCAAAGACGAAAACGGCAATGTTATTGACCTCGAAATCAAGGTCCTCGATCAGGCGACCATAACGAAAATCAATGATAATTACCGCAAGCGCAGTATTGCCACCGACAAAAAAGGCAACCCGATCATCTATAACGGTGAAGTGGTATGGAAGATCGAGAAGGACACCGCAAGAGCAACGCGCCACATCCTCGCGGAGGCTCTGGTATTCCCGAACCTCAAAGACGAATCTCTGATGGATTTCTATAAGTGCAACGATATCACAGAGATGCCCTTGCTTGTATTCCCCACCGCAGACGAATACGAGCACGTTATCCGCGTCGTGTTTGCCGCCCTCGGTATCGGCAGCTTTGATGCTGATGAAGCGGAGAAAGACGATGATGTAACCGAAGCAAAAAACTGATTGCCTGCGAGGGATCTATTGCGTTCTGGGCGCACCTGTTGTGGCAGCGTCATAACCTGCGCCCGGAGGAGTTTGAAGCAATGAGCCCGCAATTGCAGGCTTTTTATATTGCTTCGGAGGCCATGGAAGCGGAGAAACCTTGCAGGAAATATTAAGAAAGGAGGCGGAATATCTTGGCGAATCTTACCGCTAAATTCCAAATGATAGACGAAATGAGCGACCGGATGGAAGCCATTGCAGACAGCGGTCATTCATTGTTAAACACTTGGGAACAAATGGGCGGAACGGCAAATTCCTCTTTCGGAACAGCCGCCAGCGCTGCCGCCGGTATAACTGCATCAATGGATGATGTCAGCAGCGCGGCAACGGAAGCAGCGAGCGCGACGGATCACTGGACGTCAGCCGTAGGAAATTTCGATAAGGGTGCCCTCGACGCGATCTACACAACAGAAGAACTCGTAGAAATGGGCTTAAAATCTGCGGATGCTCTTGCGGAACAGGATGAGATGTTTGAGCAATGCGAGCAGGCAGCCTTTGCACTCTCAAACGCCATGGAAGCCGCCACCGATATTGAAAACGAGCTTTCGGAGGCACAAAGCAGAGCGGCAGAAATGGCAGAAGCTCTTGCCGATGCCGATGGCATTTCCACGGAAGCAAAAGAAGCTCTTACAAGAGCACAGGAAGAAGCTGCGGAAGCGATGGAAGACCTGCAGAGAGCAGAGGAAAACGCAGCCGCAGCTATGGAGTACTATGATGATTTGCTCATATCAGGTACGACCGACGTTGAAGAACTGCAAGCCGCAGCAGATGCGGCCGGTCAGGCGGCGGATGAATTGGCACAGGCCAACGACCGAGCAACGAAAGCGACAGAAGACCTATCAACGGCAAGTGATAAGGCAGGTGAAGAACTGGAAAATGCAGGAAAAAAAGGCGCGGACGCAATGGGCGAGCTCGAAAGCGCTATCGCTGCCGCCGGTATAACTGCATTACTGAAAGAAATGACGGAGGCTGCTTATGAACTTGCCGATGCATTCAGCGAGGCGGAGAAAACTGTTGTACTTGCGACCGGGGCAACCGGAGAGGCATTAGAGAGCCTTGAAACCTCCATGATGAATGTTTACGCTCGCGCAAAGAGCGCCGACCTGTCCAGCACAGCCGGAGCCATAGGTGAGATCAATACCAGACTCGGGCTGACTGATGAGAAACTGGAAGTTACGACGGAACTATTTCTTGATTATGCAAATGTTACCGGTCAGAATGTTGTATCATCCGTGCAGAAGGTAACGAAAGTGATGAACCAATGGGACGTTGAGCTTGAAAGCCTCCCCGGACTGTTGGATAAACTCACTTATGCCGGGCAGATTAGCGGCCTTAACGTAAGCGGCCTTAGCGACACTCTTGTTGCCAATAAAGGCGTCCTGCAGTCTCTTGGTTTTACCCTTGAAGACAGCATAGGACTATTTGCACAGCTCGAATTACAAGGTGTAAGCTCACAAACCGCCATGACAGGCTTCCGCACTGCGCTCAATAAGTTTTCAAAAGAAGGCGTGAACGCGGAAAGCGCATTACAAAGCCTCGTTGAAAAGATCGTCAATGCAGGAACAGAGAGCGAGGCTACATCTATTGCCGTAGAATACTTCGGCAGCAGAGCCGGAGCCGCGCTTGCTTCCTCTATCCGTAACGGTCAGTTATCTATTGACGATCTTACTGTATCGCTGCAGGGCGCGGAAGGCGCTCTCGAAACGACGGCAACGGCGTCCCAGACGCTTTCGGAAAAATGGCAGAAGGCAAATAACAACATGAAAACAGCCTTCTCAAATGGTCTTCAACCCACACTTGATAAAGCTTCTTCTGCCCTCGCAGGAATCATGGACAGGGTTGCTGGCTTTTTGAAGGACCACCCGACAGTCGTTAAAGCAGTTACCGCGATAGCTGTTGGCGTTGGTGTATTTGTCGCTGGAATAGTGGCATATACCGTAGCCACGAAAGCGGCAGCCATAGCACAGGCCGCGTTAAATGCCGTTATGGACGCTAACCCGATCTTCCTTGTCGCTACAGCTGTTACAGCAGCGACAGCTGCTCTTGTTGGTTTTGTTGCGGCTATGTCAAAAGCGGAGGATGAAAGCGAACTTCTAACACCTGTTGCAGAAAAACAAGCAAGAGAAATCGAAAATCTGAAAACGCAGTACGAAAATGCATGCGAAACATATGGAGAAAGTTCATATCAAGCTTTGGAACTCAAATGGAAGATCGACGATCTCAGCAATTCTTTTGAGGCGAATAAACAGACTATCGGAGAATACCTTGAAACGCACGATGAACTTGTTTCAAAATGGAGCGAAAACGTGCGACAGCGCGATGAGTCAGCACAGGCCGTAGAAAGAGAGTCAGACAACATCTTTGTCCTCATAGGAAGGATGGAAGAACTTGCTGCAAAGACCGATATTTCTTCTGCAGAGCAACAAGAACTTCTTGTTATCATTAACGAGCTAAACGAAGCATTACCCGGTCTTGGATTATCTTATGATGGCCTTACCGGAAAATTATCGAGAACCAAAGATGATATTATTTCTATTGCTGAAGCTCAGATAAACGCCCAAAAAAAACAAGTCTACTGGGATAATCTAACTCAGGCCATAATGGACAAAAATGATGCAACAGCACGAAGAATTGATGATTACAATCAATTGTGTGTTGCTACTGATAAACTTAATGAGGCACAACGCGTCTACACTGCTGAAGTGGAATATGCAGAACGAGCTTATCGTGGAACTACTGATGCAGAGAAGACATTAAGACAAAACGCTATAAATAAAGCTACAGACAAACTTGATGCTGTCAAGAAAACTTATGAAATTTTACTTGCTGCGTACAACAGTGACAATGCTGCAATCGATGAGGCCCAAAGACAGATAGATGAATACTCAAATGCTCTTGCCGAAGTGAATACTCCTGCTTTAGAAGCAATGGAATCAGCGGAGAGTACAACTGAAGTTATAACTTTTATGGCTGATGCAATCGGCGAACTGAAAGAAAGTTACGATGCGGCATATCAAGCGGCAAAGGAAAGTTTTGACGGACAATTCGGGCTTTTCGATGAAGCAAAGGTAAATATGGAATCAACCGTTGCAAACGCTCAAAAAGCCCTCGATTCACAACTTGCCTATTGGGACAATTACCTCAGTAATATCAATGTGCTGAAAGAGACTACCGCCTATGACTTGGGTATCACACAGGAGAATTATAACGCCCTTATGACCTATATTCAGGACGGCAGCGCAGAAGCTGCAGGTCTTGCTCAGAGTATGGTGGAAGCTATAAACAGCGGGGACACCGAGGTAATAACCAAACTGGCCAACACTATAGGTGAAGTTCAGGCAAAACGTGATGAGGCAGCCAGTGTTGTTGCACTTTGGCAGATTGATTTTGACAACAAAATGTCCGAATTTGTACTTGCAGCGACAGGGGCAATTGATGACTTGGACCTAAGTGACGAAGCGAAAACTGCAGCCATAAAGACAGTTAGCGCTTATGCTGATGCTATATATGAGCATGGTGCTGCTGCTATTGCAAATGCGAAGTCAATCGCTAATCAAGTACAGGCTGCGCTGTCCAGCACGAATGTGACGGTTCCGACCAATACAACGGGGTATGCCGAAGGTACAGACTACGCAACGCCCGGCCCGCATCTCGTTGGCGAAAACGGCCCGGAAATCGTAGAATTCCGAGGCGGAGAGAAAGTCTACACCAACGAGGAAACCGAGCGAATAATGGCGCGTTCTGCGGCTGTACGATTCTTTTCCGCGTCGGAAGGTGCAACGGCAGTACAAGATGAGGCCACCAGCAAAAAAGAAGAAAGCCGGAAGATTATTCGGCTCGAAATCAACGGCGGTGGAGCAATCGAGGTCAATGGGGCCATGGATGAGGCAACCGTGCTCGAAATCCTGCAGGCGCACCTCAAACCCGTACTCACGAGCATAGTAAAGCAGGAAATCTATGAGGAGGGCGATATGTCCTATGACTTCTGATAATAAGCATCAAATGTGGTTGACGTTCAACGGGGAAAAGGAGAAGATCCAATTCCCCGTTTTGCCTGAATCTATCTCGTTGTCAATGGGGACAAAAGACAAAAGTGTTGATATTGTAGGTCTCGGAGAAATCCTTATCGCAAGCAACAGACCTGCGACAGAGATAAGCTTTTCTTCATTTTTTCCGGCAGCCAAATTCCCGGGAATGCAAATGCCGATGGTTTTCTCCCCTACACTTCTAAGGGATAAGATTATCAAATGGAAGAACAGTAATAAGCCCGTTCATTTCATAGTTACCGGCTTCGGGATTGACTGCTATTGCCGCATTACAAAGTTCAAACCGAGCGAAAAAGGCGGCGACGTTGGAACCATCTATTATGATATCACTCTGAAAGAATACAGAGAGATAACGATCCGGCAAATCAACATCAAAGACGACAAAGCCACTGCAAATAAAAAATCGGAGCCGCGAACGGATAACAGAAGCAATAATTACCGCGTCGGGGATATTGTAAATTTCAGCGGAGGGTATCACTACTACACTTCGATGAGCACGAAGGATTCCGGGAAGGTTACTGCAGGAAAAGCATACATTGAAGCCATAAACGAAAACGGGAAACATAAGTATGCTCTTATCGGCGGAAAGTGGAAAAGCAATGTCTCTGGGGACAGCAGCGTTTATGGTTGGGTTGACGAAAGCACAGTGAGTTAGGAGGGCTCAGAATGGCACAAGGAATTACACTTGCATTATTCCGGGACGGCAATGCCTTTGACATTTCTGAGCTCGTTACGGAAGTGAAATGGGGTGGGCGAAAAGGATCTTCATCGAGAACGATTGATGTTACCTTACTCGATGATCCACAGCGCCCGCGCTCTGAAATAGATGTCGAAAAAGGCCATCAGTGTATTTTTTCATATGATGGTAAGGAACTGTTTCGAGGTATTATAATGCGGGCGCAGCATTCCGACAAAGCCACTATAAAGATCAAGGCCTACGATAATGGAATATATCTCGCAAACAATAAAGATACCTTTGAATACAACAACAAAACCGTTGAACAAATCTTTATTGATATTTGCAAACGCTTCGGGATCCCGTATTCCAAAGCATCATCATCCAATTACAGAATACCGGAGCTTACCAAATCAAAAACGACGGCATGGGATGCGCTTTGTGACGCTATGAGCCAAGTTTACAGCAATACCGGAGTGCGGCATTATATCGACTCAGACAAAGGCGCATTAAGACTGCAAAAGCGCACGGAAAATGTCAAACAATGGGTTATCGAATCAGGCGCGAATATCATTACGTACACCAACACCATAAGCATCGAGAAGGTCAAAACAAGAATCAAGGCCATATCCGGCGCGGGAGACGTGGTAGCCGAAAAGAAGAATACTCAACTCGAAAGCGCCATTGGAATTATGCAGGACATTATCCAGCCGGATGAGGAGCTGAACAGCGGCCAGCTTAATAATCTCGTAAGTGGAACGCTGAAAGAACTCAGCACGCCGCAGCGGACCTTAAAAATCGAGGCGCTTGGAATACCGGACGTTATTTCAGGTATCGGTGTTTATGTAATCATTCCCGATCTAAAAATAAAAACGACCTACTACGTAGACGAAGATACGCACGTTTTTACAAACAATTATCACAAAATGAGCGTAACACTGAATTTGGCGAACGATGCTGAATATGACAGGGATTGGAGCGCTTAGTGATATGCCGAGAGGAGGATCATAATGGCTAACAATCCCGCAGAGGCAAACAGTATAAAAGGGCTGATACAGGGCCTTATACCAGACCCCGGAGGCGTAGTACAAGGCATCGTAAAGAGCGTTTCCCCGCTTTCGGTTCAGGTCGAAGGCGATGAAAAACTGCTGCTTAATGCTACTACACTTATATTGCCAAAGCATCTTACGAATTATATGGTACAGGTAACCATCCCTGATGTTGTCACCGGAGCAACCATGAGCGTAAACAATGCTTTGTCCGTCGGAGAGAAGGTCTATCTCTTATCCTTCAACAAAGGAAAACAATACTACATTTTGGAGAGGGTGGTGTAAATATGGAGACTGTTTATAAACCATTGCCTGTTGGTGAGATCACAGAGGAAGAAGAACAGACATCAAGAACCTATAAACTTGACCTCGACGCGGGCCGAATCGTTGGGATTATCGACGGTATCGAGGCAGTACAACAGGCTATATTAAAGGCCCTCCTTACGCCTCGCTTCAAATGCCAGATATACGATAATCAGTACGGAAGCGAAATCAGGGATGCTATTATCACCGATGATGCAACACCAGAGTATATCAAGACCGTAATACCGGGTTTTGTGCGCGACGCCCTCAAACCAGATACACGAGTTCTTGACATATCTGATTTCACCTTTGAGTTTAGCGGGGACGAAGCATTTATCACTTTCACAGCTACCACTATCTTTGGTGAAACAAGAATTGAGGTGAACGTCTAATGTTCGATGAATACACATATCAAAAGCTTTTGGAAGATGCATTGGAGAATGCGCCGGAAGGAATAGACACCAGACAGGGCAGCATTTTTTATGATGCTGTTGCTGGTGCCATGATGAAGGTCGCAAGGCTTTATACAGACCTCGGTATGTTGGCAAATCTGATCTATATCGACACAACAACCGGAGAGTTTCTTGACCGCAAGGCCGCGGAGCATGGCATCTTGCGGCAGGAAGCCACAAAGGCGAAGTATTATGTCACTTTTGAAGGTGCCTCTCCGAATATCGGAGAGCGTTTTTTTACCAATGGGATATACTTCACTCTCAAAAAAACAGCAGCCGAAATATTATATCTCGAAGCAGAAGATGCCGGTACGATAGGTAATACGATTTACTCCGGTACGGCAGCCGTACCGGTAAGCAACATCGAGTATTTATCTGCGGCGACGTTTGGTGAGCTATTTGAGCGCGGTATCGATGAGGAGGACGACGATAGTTTCAGGACACGATTGCAGGAGAAAATTGCCGGACCGTCAGAAAATGGAAATCGGCAGCAATATCGAACTTGGTGTGAAGATGTTGATGGCGTCGGAAGGGCGAGAATAATCCCCCTTTGGAATGGGCCGAACACTGTCAAAGGAGTTATTATTGACCCCACTGGACATCCTGCTACAGCAGCAGTTATTGCCCGTGTTCAGGAGTATATTGACCCGGATGAAGACAATGACGGAGAGGGGGACGGCCTTGGCGAAGGAGTAGCAAATATCGGCGCTCATTTTACTGCTGTAGCACCTGATGAATTAGCAATTAACATCACAGTGTCTGTTGTGCTTAGTGCGTCTGCCGACCCAGAGGAAGCAGAGACATCAATCAGAAGTGTTGTTGAAACATATTTACAGGATCTCACTATGAATACAGGCGATGATTCAACTGTTGTTGTAAGGATTTCCTCAATAGGCGCATTGATTAGTGGACTTTCCTGTATTACGGATTACAGCAACCTTAAACTGAATAATGCAGCACAAAATATATCCCCCAGTATGACAGAAGTTGCTGTATTAGGTGAGGTGACGGTTAATGTTGCACAGTAAAGATTACCAAAGTGCTTATGAAGAAATCATTTCCCACTATCCGATGTTTTACCGCGAAGTATTGGAAATGAGAGCCATACTCGAGGCAGAAGGCAGAATTTTGGATGAAACTATTGACAATATCAACACGTTGCTCAATAACGCCTTTATTGATACTGCCGATCTCAATACGATAGATCGACTCGAAAGGTTCCTGCGGATTAAGCCAGATGAAGCGAGCAGTATTGATGATCGCCGAACAAATGTCAAAGCCTACGTGACTGGATTCGGAAAAATCTCTGCATCAACATTGAAGAGTATTATATTCCCTTTCACAGAAACGGAAGCAGTTCTTACATTTTTGCCTGCTGATGAACAAGATAATGATCTGTTATCAATAGTAATTCCCAGAGGAGAAAAAGAGCAAGTCGCATATTTCGATATGTTGAGCATTCTGGCCAGACGCATTCCGGCGCATCTTTGGTATAGAGTGGATGTAATACAACCTGAGAATGCTAATTTTTATTTCGGGATAGTAACGATCACTTTGAATGAAATAAGTTTGAGATCGGAAGAAGAAACCATCGTTTAAAAAATTCACGTATAGAAAGGAAGATACTATGAGTTTCCCACTTTTAAAACTTACAAACGCAGGCAGGCAGCTAATAATTAAGGCGCATACAGGCGATTGTTCCATAGTGTTCACAAGGCTCGGTATCGGAAACGGCGATCCACCTAACGATCTGAATTCGATTACCACCCTAATGAACACGATAAAAACAGTCAGCATCAACACCATCACACAAGGAGAAGGGAGCGTTACACTATCTTGTACGCTTGATAATGCAAATCTACAGGCTGGATTTTGGTGGAAAGAGATTGGTGTTTATGCAACAGATCCTGATATTGGCGAGGTGCTTTATGCATACGCACATTCAGGTGAATTTGCAGACTTTATACCGGCGTTTACAACGCAGAACTACTTCCGAACAACTATAAATTTGACTGTTGTTGTCGGAGATGCAACGAATGTTTCTGCTGTTATTGGCGAATATGTTGGTTATGCAACCACAGAGGAGTTTGACGATCATAAAAATGACAATACAAATCCTCACAGAGTAACAGCAGAACAAGTAGGACTTGGTAATGTTCCAAACGTAGCAACAAATGACCAGCAGCCGACATATTCAGCAGCAAACAGCGTAGCAGAAATCAACAGCGGAGAAAACCTCTCAGTAGTATTCGGAAAAATCAAAACAGCTATTGCGGCGTTAATAGCACACTTTAATGCAACCAACCCTCATTTCGTCACAAAGGCGCAGGTAGGACTCGGGAACGTACCGAATGTTAAGACGAACGATCAGACGCCAACATATACCGAAGCCATTAATCTTGCCAATCTTACAAGCGGTGAGAAGATGAATGTCGCATTCGGCAAATTAAAAAAAGGCCTCAGTTCGTTGATTTCGCATCTGTCAGATACCAATAATCCGCATGGTGTAACAAAGTCCCATGTCGGATTGGGGAACGTACCGAATGTTACGACGAACGAACAGACGCCAACGTTTACCGAAGCCGATACACTTGCAAACATTACATCCGGCGAGACTCTGACGATTATCCTAGGCAAGGTCAAGAAGGCGCTCGGTGCCATGATCGATCACATCACGGAGAAGAACGGCACCTTCACGCTGGCGTCCGGTCTGACTGCGCATTACGCCCGTGCAAACATCCGGCAGATCGGCCACGTCGTGTACGTGGAGATATACGTGACGCTGTCCACGACGGAGACGACCAACTCGCTCAACCTCGGCACGGTCACAGGCGTGGACGTGCCGTCCGTGACGCGGTTCTTCAACTGCATAGTAAGCGGCAACCTCGGCATATGCGCAGTCCTTTCCAGCAACAACACCATGCAGCTGGCTGTGGCGAACGCGGAATCCGGAGCGCAGACGATCAGCTCCGCGCAGCTGGAATTCAGCTATTACGTAGACTAAAAACGCCATGAGAACACAGCTATATGGTAGTTAATGCACAATCCAACCACCATAACGAAAGGAGTATCTGAATGTCAGAAGAATTAAAATACATAGAACACTATATAGACATTGATCTTTACTCCAAAAAAGTATTCACACAGGATGAAGGTGGCATCGTTAACATCCAGTCTGCGAACCACGGACACAGACTTCACATCAAATTCTATTTGGGGACAAAGGAATATATGATGCCGAAGGATGGCGTAATCTTCCAGCTCGCGTATCAAAAGCCGAACGGCATAAAAAGCGATTGTCTGGCAACGGTTGATGATTACAACACCGTGGTTGTAGTTATGCCCGTTTTCGCACTCGATATAGCAGGTAAAGTCAGATGTGAGGTTCGCATTACTCTGAGTGATGGCACATGGGTCTCATCTCCATTATTTGACATATTGGTTAATGCGTCGATATACGACCAAAAAGCAATGCAGGAGCTTTCGGAAAACCATACGGCATACGAAAGCATACTTGCAAGTGAGATCACGAGGCAGGAGAATGAGGAGAACCGTGAGAATGCGGAGTTAAGAAGACAGGAAACTTTTGAC
>JAEEGL012327012.1_pt1 | contig 12013 bp, 12 predicted proteins | sample 9134231 | NCBI WGS metagenome assembly JAEEGL01 (sample SAMN16246548, study PRJNA631951) | gut metagenome | biome: gut microbiome; feature: rumen; material: fiber-attached | host: Bos | place: Iran: Karaj | collected 2018-10
GACTGCCTGCCGGAAGAGGAAAAGACGAAGCGTGAGAGGAACAACATCCGTCTGCGGCAGGCAATTTCGTATTTTCAGATCGGGAAACGCACAGAGGCTTTGGCGATGCTTAAGGATATCGCGCATGGCGCAGAGGGAGATCATGTGACGGATCTGCTTTATGATTACCTGCATCAAATGCCGGAGAATGCGAAAGATAAGGTGTTTCGTTTTGTAAGAAAATAAGTAATGTACCCGGAGGAATAGGATATGCTGTATGTGGTCGGGTTTGGACCCGGAGATGAAAAGAGAATGACCGTCGAAGCAAAAGAAGTATTGGATGCGGTGGATGTCATTGCAGGGTATCGTACGTATACGGCATTGCTGCAAAAGATCTACCCGGAAAAGGAATACCTGGTCACCGGGATGAAGGGGGAGATGGAACGCTGCAATCTGGCGGTGAAAACCGCATTGACCGGAAAAGATGTTGCCGTAGTCTGCAGCGGTGATGCAGGGATCTACGGGATGGCAGGCCTGGTGTATGAAACCCTGGAGCAGATGAATGCGGTGGATGCGGTAGAAGTGCGTGTTGTTGCCGGACTTACGGCGGCGATGAGCGGAGCGGCATTACTGGGAGCACCGCTTGGACACGATCTGGCGATCATCAGCTTAAGTGATCTGATGACCCCATGGGATCTGATCTGCAAAAGGCTGCGTGCTGCTGCGGAAGCAGATTTTTGCATCGCTTTATACAATCCGTCCAGTCACAGCAGAAGAGAGCACTTTGAAGAAGCATGCAGGATCCTTGCGGAACAGTTATCGCCGGATACCCCCTGCGGTCTGGCCTACAGGATCGGCAGGGAGGGGGAGCATACGCAGACCGTATTGCTGCACGATCTGGAAAAGGCGGAAGTGGATATGCAGACGGTGGTGCTGATCGGAAACAGCCGGACGCGTATGATCGGCGATAAGATGGTTACCCCCAGAGGGTATCTGGAAAAATACGGGAACGCTTCGTTTCAGGAAAGCCACGGAGAATAAAAAAATGGCAGATACGATCGATGTGTTTGGCGGAACTTCGGAAGGCAGAATCCTTGCAGAGGCGGCAATGCAGCACTATGAATGTCATGTCTTTGTTGCTACGGAAAGCGGCGCGGAGTTCCTGCCGGAGGATGTGCGAAAGCAGGATTATGTGCATATCGGACGGCTGGATGCGGATCAGATGGCGGAAACATTTCGCAGTCTGCAGCCGGCATTTGTAATGGATGCGACACACCCGTACGCGGTGGAAGTAACGCAGAATATCCGTAAAGCATGTGACCGGGAGGGGGTGCGTTACCTGCGGGTACTGCGGGAAAGTCTGGCTGTGCAGGAATGCATTATGGCAGAGAGCGCGGAAGATGCCGAACGGATTCTGCTTAAACAGTTTCGGGGCTGCCCGGTCCTGCTGACAACGGGAAGCAAGGAACTGCCGTTGTTTTCCGGCCTGTTATCTGAAAATCCGAAGGTCTACGCAAGGATCCTCCCCGGCGAGGCAAACGAAGCGATCGCATTACAAAGCGGTGTTTTGCCGGAACATCTCCTGACCGGGATCGGACCGTTCTCCGAGGAAGAAAACTATGCGGTATTGCATAGATACGGGATCCGCGTGCTGGTGACTAAGGAATCCGGGAGCCGTGGAGGATTTTCGGAAAAGATCAGCGCAGCGAAAAAAGCAGGCACCGGCGTGATCGTGATCAAAAGGCCGGCGGAAGAAGAAGGGATCACGCTGCAGGAAGCATTGCAGATCCTGAATATGAGGACAGTGGAATGAGAAAAGAGATATCGATCATCGGTTGCGGAATGGGGACACCGGAGAGTCTGACACAACAAGCCGCAGCAGTTTTGAAAAAAGCGCAGCTTGTATTCGGACCGGAACGCCTGGTCAAGACACTGGCGGGAGAAAAGCAGCGGACCATCAGCGGATATCATGTGACGGAGCTGATGCATCTGTTGGAGACCTGCAGGGAAGAGCAGATCGCCGTACTGGTATCCGGCGACAGCGGATTCTACAGTGCCGCTGCATTGTATGCGGAACAACTGGCAGAAACGAAGGAAATCTATACCTTACGAATCTGCCCGGGGATCTCGTCGTTATCCTATCTCTCTGCCAAAACCGCGCAACCCTGGGGGGATGCCGTGATCTACAGTATTCATGGAAGGGCGCAGAATTACTATGCGTCCCTGTGTGCAGAGGAAAAATTTGTATTGCTGGGTGGAAACGGTTTTTCGGAAGTGCTGCAGGAACTGGCACGCCTGGGGTATGGAAAAAGCGAAGTCTGGATAGGAGAAAAGCTGGGCAGTGCAGAAGAAAGGATACAGCATGGTACGGTCACGGAACTGTTAAAGACACAGACGGATCCGCTGTCGCTGATGCTGGTGCGGCCGGACGGAGACGGCGTGCGCCCGCGGCAGTTCGGTATTGCGGATGATGCTTTTGTACGTGGCGATGTTCCGATTACCAAGAGTGAAGTGCGGGCTGTAGTGATGAGCCGCCTGGCAGTGGGACGCAGGGATGTGGTCTACGATATCGGTGCCGGTACCGGAAGTGTTTCGGTGGAATGTTCGATCGCGGCCGCCTATGGAACGGTCTTCGCCATTGAGCAGAATGCGGAAGCATTGCAGCTGCTCGAAAAAAACAAGGAACGTTTTCTTTGCCGTAATCTGCAGATCGTATCGGGAATGGCGCCGGAGGCATTGCGGGAATTGCCGGCACCGGAGAAAGCTTTCGTAGGGGGAAGCAAAGGAAAGATGCAGGAGATCTTAAAAACACTTCTGCAAAAGAATCCGAAGATCCACGCGGTGATCAATGTCACCGCACTCGAAACACTGCAGGAAACGCTGCAGGCACTGAAGAAGCTGGAATACGGCGAGCCGGAGATTGCACAGATCGCGGTTTCCAGAGCAGTGACACGCGGACGGTATCATATGATGGAAGGATTAAATCCGGTCTATATCATTACCGTGGACGGAAGCGGAACTGTCGGTTCGTGAAGAAATAATATATCGCAGAAAGCACCTGGCAGGTTCAGCTTGTGCAGTGCAGGGATGAATACCGGAGGATCGTGAGATATTCGTATGACTGAAGAAAGATCGAAAACAGAAAAGACGATACACGCGTGTCCGCGGATTTTGTTTGCAGGGACGCGCAGCGGCGCCGGAAAGACGACGATCACATGTGCAATGCTTCGGGCTTTTCAAAAACGCGGCTATAAACTTAGCGTGTTTAAATGCGGACCGGACTATATCGATCCGATGTTTCACCGGGAAGTGCTGGGCGTGGAGAGTGGAAATCTGGACAGTTTTTTTCAAAATACGAAACAGCTGCAAAGCAGTCTGCTGCGGCATACGGCGGATGCAGATCTGGCTGTCATCGAAGGTGTCATGGGATATTATGACGGGATCGGTCTGACAGCGGAGGCGTCCACTGCACAGATCGCGGAACGGACGAACACGCCTGTGATACTGATCGCAGATTGCAGGGGACGATCGCAATCGGTACTGGCGGAGGTGTATGGCTTTGTAAAATACCGGCCGGAAGGAAAACAGATCTGCGGCGTACTGCTCAACCGGCTGCCGGCGCGTTTGTATGCGGGGATGGCGGAGCAGATCCGTGCTATGGGACTTGTGCCGGTCGGATATCTGCCGGATCAAAAAGAATTTGAGCTTAAAAGCCGGCATCTGGGTTTGGTCACGCCGGGGGAGATCGAGGGTTTCGAAAAGCAGATGGACCGTCTGGCAGAGGTTGTAGCGGCGAGTGTAGATCTGGATGCGATCGAAGAAATCGCAAAGAAGGCGGAAGCTTTTTGCGGTTTTTCGGAACCGGACGGATATGAAGAGGCACGGCAGTATGGGGCGGAAGACCGGAACGGTGCAGATCCCGGAGAAGCAGGCAGCGGCGTGCGGATCGCTATTGCAAGGGATGCCGCGTTCTGCTTTTATTACCGGGAAAACGTTGAGATACTGGAGAATCTTGGGGCGCAGATCGTTTACTTCAGTCCGCTTTCTGACAGCAGCCTGCCGGACTGTGATGCGCTGATCCTTCCCGGCGGTTATCCCGAACTGTATGCGAAAGCGCTGGAAAAGAATGCATCCATGCGATATGATATCTGTCGTAAGATCAAGGAAGGACTGCCGACGATTGGGGAATGCGGGGGATTTTTGTACCTGCATGAAACACTGAAAGATACAGACGGAAATACGTATGCAGGGGCAGGTGTTCTGCACGCACCCTGTTTTTATCAAGGGTTTCAGCGGCAGTTCGGATACATTATCCTTACGGCAAAGAAAGATCAGCTTCTGGCCAAAGCCGGTGAGGAGCTTAAAGGACACGAGTTTCACTATTTCGTTTCGGAAACGGATGCGGATGCATTTTGCGCGGAAAAACCGGATCACAGCAGAAGCTGGACGGCCGCATGTGCATCGGATACGTTCTATGCCGGGTTCCCGCATATCTCTTTTGCGGGTAGTCCGGAGGCGGCTGTGCGGTTTGTAAAAGCAGCCGCTCAATATCACAGTAAACAAAGAGGATAGAACCTGCAGGGAAGTACGCAGGACTGCGGGAAAATCCTGCGATGGGAAGATATGGAACCTGATATGTACTCGGAACAATGGAATAAACTGGCAGGGCTGACGCGGAAAATGAAGACGCCGGATCCTGCGGCAAAGGCGGAGGCGCGGCGGCGCCTGGATGCGATCGCCAAGCCGCTGGACGGACTCGGATTGTTTGAAAAGATGATCGAGCGGATCGCGGGGATGCAGGAAAGCGCAGATGTCCATACGGATCCTGCCAGGCTGCTGGTTTTTTGCGCGGATAACGGGATCGTGGAGGAAGGCGTGACACAGTCGGATGCCTCCGTAACTGCAGCGGTGGCCGGAAGTCTGGGGAGAGGCACCTCCTCTGTCTGCCGGATGGCGCAGGCGGCCGGAATCGATACCATGCCTGTGAACATCGGGATACGGGATCCGCTGGACGGGATTGCAGGAGCAGAGAAGGTAAAGGACTGTTGTATACGGCACGGGACGCGAAACTTCCGGAGGGAGCCGGCGATGGATCCGCAGGAAGCATATGATGCGCTCTGCCTTGGAATGGATCTGGTTAAGGAAGCACGGGATGCGGGATATCGTATCCTTCTGACCGGAGAGATGGGCATCGGGAATACGACGACCAGTGCGGCAATGGCAGCGGTCCTGACCGGAACGCAGGTGGATATCGTCACCGGACGCGGTGCAGGGCTGGACGATGCCGGCCTGCAACGGAAATGCCTTGTGATCCGGGAAGGGCTGGAACGTTACGGATTTGCAATAAGGGAGGGCGGACTGCGGGAGCCGGCGGAAGTATTCCGTCTGCTCTGCTGTGTGGGCGGTCTGGATATTGCGGGGATGGCCGGCGTATTCCTGGGAGGCGCTCTGTACGGCATCCCGGTGGTGATCGATGGCGTAATCTCGGCGGTAGCAGCCCTGACGGCGGAACGAATGATCCGCGGATGCAGGGAGTATATGCTGCCGGGGCATCAGGGAAAGGAACCGGCGATGAAACTGCTGCTGGAAGCACTCGGCCTGCAGGCACCGATCCATGCCGAACTGGCACTGGGCGAGGGAACCGGGGCAGTGATGATGTTTGCGCTGCTTCGTATGGCAATGTGTGTGTACCTCGGCAATACCGGTTTTGCTGCGCTTGGTATGGATGCGTATGAGAGGTTTACGACATGAAGCTGATCCTGGTCAGTGGCGGTGCGGCCAGCGGAAAATCGGAATACGCGGAGAATCTGCTGTTGCAGCTGGGGAAAGGCGCGGGAAAAACCTATCTGGCTACGATGCAAAGAGACGGACGCGAGGCGGAAGAACGGATCGCAAGACATACGGCATTACGGAAGGGGAAGGGTTTTTCCACAGTTGAGTGTTCCGCAGATATCACGCGGGTAATAAGCGCGTGCAAAGAAGCGGTACTTTTGGAGGATCTCTCCAATCTGGTTGCAAATGAAATGTTCGGCGCGGGAGAGAAGCGTCAGGATCCGGTGATGACAAGAGAGAAGGATACTGCAAAGCGTGTGGCTGCGGATGTGCTGCAGCTGGCGAAACACAAAGAACTGCTGGTAGTCGTGACCAATGAGATCTTTTCTGACGGATTGTTTTATCCGGAGGAAACTCGGCAGTATATCCGGATCCTCGGACGAACCAACGCCCTGCTGGCAGAATCCGCGGATGCGGTGGTGGAAGTGGTCTATGGAATACCGGTATGGCAGAAAGGAAAGGAGTGCGTGATACGATGATGAATCCTGTGAAAACGATCTGCATGGCCTTTTCTACCTACTCCCGGATCCCAATGCCGCAGATGAAATGGGAGGATAAAAATGCAGACTATGTGATCTGTTTTTATCCGCTGGTAGGCCTGGTGGTCGGACTTGCGGAAGCGGTATGGTTTCGGTTTGCGGCAACGCGTCAGTTCCCGCCGGTCGTGACGGCCCTTTTGATGATCGCCCTGCCGATTATGATCAGCGGCGGGATTCATCTGGACGGACTGGTCGATACCGCGGATGCGAGACATTCCTACCTGCCGAAAGAAGAAAAACTGCGCATATTAAAGGATCCGCACGTGGGAGCGTTTGGCGTGATCCGGCTGCTTTTGTACCTGCTGCTGATGGCGGCGGTGCTGATCCTGCTGGCGGATAGGAAGAGCATGGGATTTTCGGTCTGGCTCGCTGCGATCCCGTTCTGGTGCCGGATCCTGACGGCTTTTACCGTGGTGTGGTTTCCCAAAGCAAAGAAGGACGGGATGCTGCAGGCAGTGAGCGGAGGGAAACAGAAAATCCAGACGATCCTGCTTTTGTTCCACGCACTGATCTGCCTGGGCGCTGTGATTGCAGCATACCCGGTACCGGCGGAAGGTATTCGACTGGCGTGTATGATCTCCCTGCAGCTGTTACTGCTTCTGTGGTACAAACGCATGGCACGAAAGGAATTCGGCGGTGTAACCGGAGACCTCGCAGGGTGGCTGCTGTGTATGCTGGAACTGTTGTCCGTCACCTGCCTTCTTTGGTAAAACGCGGGGCGGACCTTAGGGTATCAGTATTTTCGGATCTTACGGAGAGAACAGAATGATCTTGTTTATCGGCGGAGCCTATCAGGGTAAAAGAGAATATATGAAGACGATCACCGGATTGTGCGATACACAGATCGCCTGCGGAAATACGGATGCAGAAGGTTTTGCTGCCATCGATCAATATCACGAAGTGATCCGCAGGCAGCTGGCAGAAGGTGTTGATCCGGTTAAAGCACTGGAACAGCTGGTACAGGAGCGCCCGGATGTTGTACTGGTCTGCGATGAAGTGGGGATGGGGATCGTACCGATGCAAAAGACAGACCGGGATTACCGTGAAGCCGTGGGACGCACGATGTGCGTGGCGGCAGAACGGGCGGAAGCAGTGTACCGCGTATTTTGCGGAATCGGACAAAGGATCAAGTGAGCAGTATGCGTTATTCGATAACCCTATCAACATTTCTGTACGGGACCATTGCGATCGTTCTCGGTTTCCTGCTGGATCTGCTTTTCGGAGACCCGATCGGACGCTTTCATCCCGTCTGCCTGATCGGCCGGCTGATCCGGCTTCTGGAGAAAGGATTATACCGGGAAAAGGATCCGGATAAGGTCAAATTCCGGAAGGGATTGCTTTTGGTGCTTGCGGTATTGCTGGTTACGGGCGGCATCACCGGCGGACTGGTGGTTTTGATGTTCCGGCTGAACTTTTATGCCGGCGTCATCTTTACGGCAATTCTGTGTGACACGACACTGGCGATGCGGGATCTGCAGCTGGAGAGCATGCGGGTCTATAAGGCACTCGGGGAAAAGGATCATCCGCTGGATAAGGGAAGGGAAGCGGTATCCCGTATCGTTGGACGGGATACGCAGGTACTCGATGAAAAAGGCGTGATGCGCGCAGCGGTGGAGACGGTAGCAGAAAACACGACCGACGGAGTTATCGCGCCACTCATTTACCTGTTCCTGGGGGGACCGGTTCTTGCAATGATCTACAAAGCGATCAACACGATGGATTCCATGCTGGGTTACAAAAATGATAAGTATCTTTTCTTCGGAAGAGCGGCAGCGAAATTCGATGATGCGGCCAATTTTATCCCTGCAAGGATCGCTGCGCTGTTGTGGTGCCTGGCGGCAGCGCTGACCGGGGCGGATGCCAAAGCGGCCTACCGGATCTGGAAAAGGGACCGGTATCATCACGAGAGCCCCAATTCCGCACAGACGGAGAGTGCATGTGCGGGAGCATTGGGGATCCGCCTGGCCGGGGACGCGTGGTATTTCGGAAAGAAAAAGGAAAAGCCGTTTATCGGAGATGCAAAACGGGAGATTGAGCGAAAGGATATTTTTCGCGCCAATGTAATGATGTATGTTACGGGATTTCTGATGTTTGTAATCGGCGTGACCCTTCGCGGATGCGTACTGCTGCTCCTTCGGTGGTGGCAGGTATGATGGGAAAGTAAAGGAACGGATAGATACAGAGAAGGAGCGGGTAAGGAATGAGTCGCAGGATTATGATACAGGGGACGATGTCCAATGCGGGAAAGAGCCTGATCACGGCAGGGCTCTTGAGGGTATTTGCAAAAGACGGACACAAAGCGGCGCCGTTTAAATCGCAGAATATGGCATTGAACTCGTATGTGACACCGGACGGACTGGAGATCGGGCGGGCACAGGCGATGCAGGCGGAAGCGGCGATGACCGAGGTGTGCGCGGAGATGAATCCGGTCCTGCTAAAGCCAAACAGCGATACCGGATCTCAGGTGATCGTAAACGGGGAAGTGCTTGCGGATATGTCGGCGCGGGATTATTTTGCGTACAAAAAGCGGCTGGTTCCGGAGATACTGCAGGCGTTTCAAAAGCTGGAGGCAAAGTACGATACCATTGTAATCGAAGGAGCCGGCAGTCCTGCAGAGATTAATCTGAAGAGCGATGATATCGTGAATATGGGGTTAGCGCAGCTGGTGGATGCGCCGGTGCTGCTGGCGGCGGATATCGACCGTGGAGGTGTATTTGCACAGATCTACGGTACCGTGATGCTGCTGGAACCGGAGGAACGCGCGCGCATCAAAGGAATCATCATCAACAAATTCCGCGGGGATGTATCGCTGCTGAAACCGGGGATCGATCAGATCGAAGCACTATGCGGTATCCCGGTCGTCGGCGTGCTGCCGTATCTCAAAGTGGATATCGATGAAGAGGACAGCCTGAGCGAACGGATCGGCGCACGTCACGGGGATGGGGCACTGAAGATTGCCGTGGTACGCGTTCCGCATATATCCAATTATACCGACTTTGCACCGCTGGAAGAGGATCCTGCTGTATCGCTGGTCTATACCACGCAAAAGGAAGAACTGCGCAGGGCTAATGTGATCCTCCTGCCGGGAAGTAAAAATACCATCGGCGATCTGCAGTGGCTGAAGGAAAGCGGCCTGGATATCGTGATCAGACGATGTGCAAAGGAAGGGGCGGTCGTATGCGGTATCTGCGGCGGATATCAGATGCTCGGGGAAACGCTCCGGGAAGGGGAGGCGCAAACAAACGGATTGGGACTGCTTCCGGTGGATACGGTTTTTGAAGAACAGAAAGTCCGCACCAGGGCAGAGGGAACCGTACTGGTAGCCAACGGCGCGTATGCTTCTTTTTCGGGACTGGATGTGGAAGGTTATGAGATCCATATGGGGCAAAGTATCCTGCATCCGGAGGCGCAGCCGTTTTGCAGTCTGATTACGCAGAGCGGCGAGGAAAAGGAGGACGGCTGCGTGCATGATGCAGTCATCGGAACCTATCTGCATGGGCTGTTTGATGCCGATACGTTCCGCAGCGCATTCCTGCGCTATGCCTATAAGCATGCCGGTATTCCCTGGAAGAGTGAGCATATGGCGGATCGCAAAACGTACCGGCAGCAACAGTATGATATCCTGGAGCAGGCCATACGTCAGCATCTGGATCTGGATGCGATCTACGGGATGCTGAAGTGACCGGGGAGGAGAATACATGGAACGGGATGAACTGACCTATTACGCACCGGCGGAGATCGAGAAGCAGAGTTTTGCGATCATTACCGAGGAACTGAAACAGATACCGCATGGAGAGTGGCCGGAGAATAAGGCATTGGTGATCAAGCGGGTGATCCATACCACAGCCGATTTTTCCTATGCAAAGCAGCTGATGTTTTCGGAAGGTGTGGTGGAGAAGGCATTGCAATACCTGAGGGAAGGGGCATCGATCATTACCGATACCGCAATGGCGATGGCCGGCATCAACAAAAAGAAACTCGCCCAACTGGGCGGGAGCGTGTATTGCTATATGCAGGATGAGGCGGTGGCAAAAGAAGCGAAAGAGCGTGGGATCACAAGAGCCAGTGTCAGTATGGAAAAAACTGCTGAAACCGGGGAGTCCTATATCTATGCGATCGGTAATGCGCCGACCGCATTGGTGACGCTTTACGATCTGATCCGGGCGGAACGGCTGCATCCCAAAATGATCATCGGTGTACCGGTGGGATTTGTGAATGTGGTGGAAGCAAAGGAACTGATCATGCAGCTGGAGGTTCCCTATATCGTGGCACGCGGAAGAAAGGGCGGCAGCAACGTTGCGGCAGCCATCTGCAACGCGCTGCTTTACCAGATCTGAGAAAAACATACCAAAGGAGAGCGGATATGCGCATCCGATTATTACGACACGGAGAAACCGAATATAACCGGGACTGGAAATTTCTGGGACAGACAGACCTGCCGCTGACAAAGGAAGGAGCAGCGGATCTGTTTGCGTGCAGGGAAAGAGTAAAACGTGTGTATACCAGCGGACTGAAAAGAACGATGCAGACGGCACAGATCCTTTTTCCGGGAGCAGAATGTATTACACAGCCGGAATTGAATGAAATGGACTTTGGTGCATTTGAAGGAAAGTCATGGATGGAGCTGAAAGAGGATCCGGATTTTCAGACATGGATCGAATCGGAACGCTTCGGACAATGCCCGGGCGGAGAGGGAAGAGGAGAGTTTTCGAAACGGGTCTGCAATGCGCTGGCGGCGATCGTCGAAAAGGAGAAACAGGCAGGAGAAGACGAGATCACCATTGTTGCGCATGGCGGAACGGTGATGGCTGCGATGGAACGCTTCTGTACAGACCGCCCGGGGCAGTATACCGCATGGCGGCTCGGAAACGGCGAAGGATATCTGCTGGAATGCAGCGGGACCGGAGAAAATATGGAATGGCACGTGATCAAAAGGCTTTCGTATAACCGAAAGTCCGGCCGGGTGCATCTGTATTTCGGGGAAGGCCGCGGCAAAACCAGTATCGCTATGGGAACAGCGCTGCGTGCATTGCAGCAGGGATACGATGTGCGTATACTGCAGTTTTGCAAAAATGCGGGAAGCGGAGAAACCTTACAGCTGAAAAAACTCGGGGCTGCCGTTGTATACGGAAAAGAGACGCCGGGATTTGTATCGGCCTTAAGCGAAGCACAGAAACAGGCACTGAAAGAACGGCAGACCGGATTGCTGAAATCCGTGATACAGGATTTTTATGCACAGTACGAAGCAAAAGGGCGGCTTCTGGTGCTGGACGAAGTCTGTGCGGCATTACAGCAACAGGTGCTCGACGAGTCTGCATTGTGGGATGCAGTTGTGCAGAAAACATCAGATCTTGAGATTATTATGACCGGACGTTATCCGGCAGAGTGGCTGCAAAAAGCAGCGGATTATGCGACGGAACTCAAAGAAGTCGCGCACCCCTATCATGACGGACTGCCGGCCCGCAAGGGGATCGAAGCATGACAAAAAATGATAAGTCTGTTCTTCATTTCTTTTTCTTTTGATACTCAAAATATTAACATAATATGAACATTTTGTGAAATATGTGAAAATTTGTACAAAAACACTATTGATAATTTATATAAAAATTGAACAAAAAACATTTTACAACCCAAAAGTTTTCTGATAATATGGAAATAAGAAA
>JAEEGL012739002.1_pt1 | contig 12013 bp, 4 predicted proteins | sample 9134231 | NCBI WGS metagenome assembly JAEEGL01 (sample SAMN16246548, study PRJNA631951) | gut metagenome | biome: gut microbiome; feature: rumen; material: fiber-attached | host: Bos | place: Iran: Karaj | collected 2018-10
AGAACGGTTCGCGGATGCTTTTGGGATTCAACGATTGGGAGAAAGCCTCTATTTCCACACACATCCAAGGAGCCAGTGAACCATTCGCGCTCCTGTTCGCCTACAAGGACGAGCAGAACTACTGCACGGCATCATGGACGCCTGCAAAGCAATCAGTCTCAAAAATTGAACGCATCGCCAATGGACGTCGCGAGACCTTGGCGGAAATTGAGGCGAGCCTGAATTCTCCCATGAAGGCCGCGCTCTTCTACACGGACGACGGCCACGTCGATTTCAGGATGGACGACGTGCTCGTGCTCCGCGCAAAGTGCGCGGACACCGTTGGCTGCTGCGGAATCGAGGGCAATAAGAAGTTGAAGTTTCATGATGTAAGACTCTTCGCGGAAAACAAAAGGGACTGGGAACTTCCCGTCGATGTCGAGCGGTTCCGCAACGATCCGTTCATGCAGGGGTGGGCGTCAACCCGCTATTCGTGGATACGGCAGGGCGATGTCGAGACCTATCCGCAGACGCATCTGTTCACGGGCGACATCTATGGCGCACTTGCGATAGACGCTCCGTTGATGCCAGGGCTTTCATTTGAGTTCGGGGCGGACGATTTCGGCAAGACACAGACCTCTGCCTTCGATGGATGGTATCGCGTTGCCTGCGAACTTGACGAGGCTAGTGGAAACGGCAGAATTGTCCTTTTTAGGAAGAAGAAAATGGTCGCTTCGGCGGCAATCTCTGGTCGCAAGAAGGAGATTCTGCCAGGAACGCAGATAATTGACGAGAAGATAGGCGCACGGCCTCGCACGGCGGACACGCCGTCGTTCGGCAAACTCTCGATTCTCCGAGACGGTCTTGTCATCGCCGTCTCGCTTGACGGCGAAGAACTCTTTTCATATTGCGATCCCGAACCGCGCAAGGGCAGAGCACTTCAGACGACAATTCCGAATGACGTTGATTTCATTCATTTCGCCGTCAGGCGTGAAAAACTGCTGGACTATCTCTTCGAAAAAGCGGAGACCGACTGGGAGACCATCGGACGATGGGAGGTCACAAACCGCTTCGCCTGCGACCCGCGTTGGTCGCACATGAACGGCGAAAGCCGCGGACTCGCCTCTCTAATGAGCAAATTCGACCTCATGGGCAGCTACACCATAGAATGCTTCGCAGGAATGAGAATGCGGCAGGGCGAACTGCTGGAAGGCGCAGGAATGTCGTATCCGCGCGTCGGCGACATCAATCTCGCCTTGAATTGCCACGAAAGCGACCTCTTCTCAGGCTACAATGTGCTAATCGCAGCATGGGACAGCAAATGGTCCGAACTCTGGACAAAGTTCCTTGAGCGCGACAAATGCGTCTTCAAGACCGACACGGAGCTGATTCCGCGCGGCAGGAAGCACAGTCCAGGCTCCAGGCCGATAAAGCAGGTCTGGGATCCAGGCGGTCGTCCCGTCCACGGCGCATGGTATGCGCTGAAAATAAGGCATTCATACGGCGGTTATCAAGTATGGTTCGATAACTTCTACGTGGGAAGTTTCAAAGACAGCAATTCCATGGCCCATCGCATCGCGCTCTGGACGCAGTACAACAGCATCGTGATCGCCAGAATGAAGGTCGGATACGAAAGGCTGGAAAGATTTGCGCCTATCAAACCAACGTTTAGCAGTGTCGCCCTTCCCAAAAAGCCAGAATCCAAAAGGCCTGTGGACACAGAGTGGACGCCGTTGCCAGCCGAACAGGCGGCGCAGGCTGTTCCATTCACCGCAGACGCATCGACGAGTTTCAAGGGCCTTGGGCCGTGGAACGGCGACCAGAGCGCGGAACTCTCAATCGTCAAGCGTCGCGATGGCAAGGAGTGCCTTCTCGCGGAAAACGTCAATGCGGGCGGCGACTTTGGAATCAGCCTTCCGTTCCACGACTACAATCTCCGCAAGGCGGGAATGCTTTCATTCGACTGCATGATTCCAAAAGGGAGCCTCGTGAATCTATATATATGGACAAAGGAGTGGCCGAACCGCAAGTTCTTCGTACATCTGACGGGACCAAAGGAATCCACGCCGCTCTGCACAATGATTGGCGATGGCAATGTCACGCCTGGCAAGTGGTGTACGGTTTCCGTTGATCTTTCTAATGCCCTCGCCGCCGCCTTGCCATACGGCGAGACGCTGACATGTGTGTCTATGGCTCTGGGAATGCAGCATGAGGGCTATCTTAACGCAGGGCTCGGCGGTAATATTCAAGGGGCGCAATATCTGCTTGACAAAGTCGCGCTGAAGCCGCTGGAGGACGCTCAAGACAACAATCCAAAGACCATTCCCGCTGACGGCGAGGAGTGGCCGTTCTCGCCAATCGTCGTGGATTTCGGAAAATCTTCGAACAGTATTCCATTGCTCAAATACTGCCAACTCGCTTGTGGCGAAAGAGTCATTAACCTTAATTACACCAACAGCGATTACGATGCAGAAAAGCATATTCTTACGATTAAGCCATATTTCTCCGCATTGCCAAAAGACTCAGTAGGCAAGCCTGTCAAGTTCACATTTGGCTGGAAGAGCGCGGTTGATTTGAAGGACCGTAAATTCTCATGGGAACTCATCCCGAAGCCTGAATTGGACAAGACGCCGCCACCGCCACCCCTCATCGATCCGTCGCGCTCTGCCCTTGCATATGAAAATAATATTCCTCTTTGTTACGCGTCTGGCACCGATACGCTTTCAATCTCCAAAAGACCAAATGGAATGCTGGAGGCTACTGTGACCGCACGCGTTGCAGGCGCTCAGAATAGCATCACCATGGGATTCCATCAGATTCGCGCCCCTCATTTCCCATATTTGTTTTTTGACTATGCCATTGACAAGGACACACTTGTGGATTTGAGGCTTCAGATTGTCGGACGGCGTGAGCGAAACAATCTCGGACTGACCGACAACGACAGTTCTCGAAATATTCTCCGCAAGTCCATGGAGGGAATTGTCGCCGACGGCAAATACCACACAGCAAGAGTTGACCTCATGGATTTCCTCCTCTACAAGGCGAATAAAGACGAAAAATCAGACATAACATGGGGGTCAAAGGATTTGAATATTCTTGATGTCGCGTTCGGCAATCTGGGATACCATGGCACCGCGCCTGGAGCTTCTTACAAGATAAGCAATGTCAGGCTTGCGCCGACCTTGCAGTGGTCAAACGGCGTGACTCGCATCTCTTGGGCGTCGCCAGACCCTGGCGGCATCAAGGGCTATTCCGTCACGGTGGATGAGAGCGAGGACACTATTCCTCCAAAAGATATTTCCCACACGGAATCTTTCCAGGACTTCAAGGAGCTAAAGGACGGTCTGATTTTCGTGCATGTCCGCGCCTGCGACAACAATGGCAACTGGGGCGAACCAGTCCACGCGCCATTCTATGTCAACAACTCTCTTCTTTACATATCATCTTGCAACATTCAGGAAGGCGCAAAGGCCGCGCCCGATAAACTGACGTTCAAATTCAACGAGACTGGCGGGCAACCAGACCTTTCCGCAATGAAACTCATAATTAATGAAAACCAGCAGAATATCATCCAAAGCAGTTGCGCTTGGAATCAAGATGACAAGTCATTTACTTACAATTTGCTGACGAGCAACCTCTTCCGCACTCCAATCAAGGATGGAGCGGAGTTCAAGGCTGAACTTTCTGGCATCAAGAACGCTTCAGGGGTTGTCTTGCCTGATTATAATATAGTCTGGAATGTCGATTATTCCCTTGACAAAAATCCTCCTGCCGTGCCACTCATAAGTGGATTTAGTCTTCCGTATTTCGAGTGCTTTGAGAAACCGAGGAACCAAGGCTATCAGAATGTTGATGAGAAGATGGTTTTCGATGAGACAATCAAGAGCAAATGTCTGGAGTTCTCTTACGCTTCAGGCAATCCGAAAATAAAATATGTCGGCATCAGAACGGATGTCGGGACTCTTAAAGAAGCGCATATTCTGCGTTTCAAGTATTGCATAACGAAGGGCAGTTCCCTTGCGATGCTTTACAGAAAGGACAGAAAATTCATGTCCATAAAACTGACGCCGAACACGCCTGGAACGCACGTCGCGGAGGCGCATGGAATCATAGACGACGGCAAATGGCACACCGCCGAGTTGGATTTGGCGGAACTTGTCACCGACACTGATGACGCCAGATTCTCGCCCATCTATTTTGGCGTTAACGAGGGTGCTTCCGCCAGCACGAAAGTTCGTCTGGACGACGTCTCTTTTGTCAAGGACATAAAGTATGCGTGTGTCGTCACTATGACCATGGGCGACGAGACTGGAATCAAGTCCTTTGAAAGCATAATAAGCGAGAACGAGAATGACGAGCCTGATGAACGTGAGGACTATCGTTCAAGGCATCTGCTGCCACTTGCGACAACTGGGCGCAAATTCCTCCATGTCCGTTGCAGAGACGGCGCAGGGAATGCAAGTCCCACGCTTCACGTTCCGTTCAATGTCGTCTCAACATTGCCACAAAACGGTGAGGACGGCTTGGAGAAGCGGAACAACGCCGCTGTGATCGACGAGGACGGGCAAGGCGCGAGCATCGTCTTTGACAAATGCTCTTCAGGAGAAAATACAGTTGCCTATGTTCAGTTCTACAGAAACCGCCCACAGCGTACAATGATTCTGTACCCTTGCAGGAACAAGTTCATCCCTGGCGAAATCTCTTTTGATTTGATACCGCTGAGATTCAATGGCTTGAAAGTCCAAATGGTGACAATCGGCGGCATTGAAGGCAAGAACAAAGAGTTGCGCTATGCAATCCGCAACGATCGGATTCATGGCAAGCGTGTCTCCTCTGCTGTCAAAATTGAGGGGACTGAGGAGACAAAGCGGATAACCGTCAAGTTGGACAAGCCTCTCGAAAAGTCGCCCGCATACGTCGGAGTTCTCTTCGAACCAGAAAAGTCCTCACGCGACGCCTTCCTTCTGGACAATATCATGGTTAAGCCATAATCTATCAGCTATTGTTAAAGAATAATTCAAATTCTGATTTGAAATTTGGACTATTCAACGAGTCGGTTGATTTGAGTGGCGATGACTATGAATATGACGACCATCACTACTCCCGCTGCCGCCAGTTCCGCTCTGACATCACCAAGGAGAGGCTCTACTGGGAACAGGTACTTATAAAATGTGGAATAAATCAACAATAAGTAGAGTTTTATGACTGACTTCAAACAAATTCATTATTCTAAAATTATTATTGCATTTATCGTATATTGCATGGCCTTTAGTTCATTTGCGCTCACTCCGTCGCAGTGGCTGGAACTTGCCAAAGGCGACGAGACCATGGTAAGATACTACGGGCTGCTGCTTGACCAGGACGGCAGGCCTGTCCGAGGCGCCAGGGTCTGCTACAAGATAAAGCGCGTGGCGCTTGTTGTTCCTCTGGAAACCAGAGGGAGCGTGAAGACCGGCAGGGACGGGCGCTTCACGATAAGGGGGATGAAGGCGTCGGAACTTTACATTTCCGACGTGGTTCTGGAAGGGTATGAATTCACCAGGTATCTCCAGCCCCACGAAAACGTCACGGTCGAGTTCAGGAAAAGCAGGACGGCGTTCCACCATCCCGACAAGAAAAAGCCAGTGGTGCTGCGCATAAGAAGAAAGAACCCTGCAGCGGTGGTTCTCATACGTGCTGGTTTTAATGTGTATCTTAAGTCCAAATATCCCGACTACTGGTGCGACTGCGATCTTCAGAAGAGTTGGGCGCTGGATTCGGAAAGGACGCACGATGTCTATTACCCTGACGTGAGAATGACAGGCAGTTACGACGCCGAGGCGAAGGCATGGACGGTCAGGCTGGAAACGCATGGGGAGGAGTCTGGACTTCAGATGCTGGACACAATGCTTTACGAGGCTCCTGCCGACGGCTATGCAAAGGAACTGAACATGAGATTCCCCTGTTCTGAGAAGATAATGGAAGACAAATACCTCTACCTGCGTCTAAGGGACTGCGGAATGTATGCGCGTGTAAAACTCAAAATCTTCTCTGGAGAAGAGAAAATAGTTATGGCAGGAGAGGCAAATATCAATCCATTCGGCGACAGAAGCCTTGAGGCACTTGAGTTTGACGGTGATAATGTCGATTATTATCTTGAATTGAAAAAAAAGACACTACGTGCCATGAAGGAGCAGAAACTATTGCCTAAGCCTGATTTCAAGAAGTGGATCAAGGAGGGCAAGGCGAAGTACTGACAACGGTTCATGCTGTTTGTGCGAGCCTCTCATGCTGCAGGCGATGCAGGAGCAGTGTTTCGCGGTGCGTCCGCCGTTCGAGGAGTGGATGAAGGAGGGGCTAGTCTTCTGGTAGGCTGTGAAATATATTGTTTATTATGAATTAAAAGACGAAGAATGGATGCGGAGGTGAAAAAGCATTATCTGTTTCGCATGACAGCCACTACTCCCACAGCCGACAGTTCCGCTCAAACATCATCGAGGAAAAAATAGTATTGGAAAAAAAATAAAGGAGATTAGTAAATGATTGCCATATTTAAAAAACAGAGTGGAATTAAGGGATATAATTTAGTCAAATACAGATTTCTCTATTTATCAATAATGTCCCTGATTTGCATTTTCGCATCAGGATGCAGGGCCTTGGCGTCAGACATTGGCGTTTTCGTGGAGAGTTTTGTCGGCCAGTCGCATGTCCTCTTCTACGGGAAGGTGGTTGACCAGCATGGGAAGCCAGTTGAAGGTGCCAAGGTAATATACGAGGTCGAGAGTTTCGGCCTTCCTGTCCCAGGCTACAGAAAGGGGAGTGCGAGGACTGGGAGGGATGGGCGTTTCACGATAAGGGACGGTTTCGGCTCCAGAATGGACATTGAGGACATCCAGCTGAAGGGATGTGAATTTCCGCTTGCAGGAAAAACACAAGAATATGAATTCCGCAAATTCTATGCGGACTGCTTCAAGCCTGACAAGAGCAGGCCAGAGGTTTTCGTCATAAGGCGCAAGGAGGCGGAGGCAGTCTATTTGTACAGGAGAGGGAGAATTCATCTAGAATGTAAAGCAAATGAAGAGGAAAAGTGGCGCGGACTGGACTTGCAGTGCGGTGACTGCAAGGAGACGTATGCAAGGAATCGTCCAGAGTATTTCTATGACCTTGAGTTAAATTGGGAGCATGACGCGGTGAAGAAGGAGTGGGCACTCCACATTAAGGCCAACGGCGAGAACGCGGGGTTTCAGTTTCTTGACGAGAAGCTGTACAATGCTCCCGCCGATGGATATGTCAAGGAAGGAGATTACATTATCTCATATTTCGGTTATATTGACAAGCCACCAGTGAGGCATATTTATCTGAGGCTCAGAGATCCTGGAATGTATGCCAGACTGGATATAACCAGTGCTTGTGCAGACGAAGACGAGTTAGTCATTAAATGCGATGCATTCATCAATCCATACGGAGACAGGTGCCTTGAGCCGCTTGAATTTGATGGTAATAATGAAAAAGCAATGGAATTGAGATACAAATGTCGCGATGATGCCGATGAGGCCATGCGCAGCCATACACTGGCGCCACGACCGCCATTCGAGAAGTGGATTAAGGAGGGCAAGGTTAAGTACTGACAACGATTCACGCTGTTTGTGTGCCCCCTGCTGTGTATGCGATGCGGGAGCAGCGTCTTGCGGAGCGTCCTCCGTTCGAGGAGTGGATGAAGGAGGGACTGGTCTTTTGGTAGGCTATTATATATTGTATATAGTTTTATGGGCAAGGAATGGTTGAATTGAAAGTGATTGTGAGAAGGCTGTTCATAATGACGCTGGTGCTTTTCGCTTACGTAGCGCGGGCCGCCGAGATATGGCGTTTTCTGCCGTGCTTCCACAACGACGTGCGGGGGATTGAGAAGATAGATTTCGGCGCAGGGCATTTCTACGATGTGCTTCCCGAGGCGGCGCAGCGGCTTCTGGAGGGCGGAGCGTTGACGGACGACGAGAGGCGGGAGTTCCATTGGCACACGGTGGCGTTCCCGCATCGCGAATTCATGCGGCTGATGCCTGAGGAGAAGGGCTTCGGATGGTACGGATGCGAGTTCGACGTGCCGAAGAGCCTTGCGGGCATGGACGTGCTTGCCGATTTGGGCATTATCGACGATTCGGACGAGACGTTCGTCAACGATGCTCTCATCGGCGCAACTGGCCGCGTCCCGAACGGTTCGGCGTGGCAGACCGACAGGCTCTACAGGATTCCCGCAGGGCAGTTGAAAGCCGCTGGCAACTACATGGCGGTGCATGTGTGGAGCCTTTGGGGGCTTGGCGGCATAGTCGGCCCGCCCGTCCTTAAGGCGGCTCTGCTGCCAAAGGACGCGCAGTGGGATGTCGCCTTCTTCAATGACAGGAATGTTCCCAAGGATGGCCTTAACGCGGCGGTGACGCTGGAGAAGTCGCTGTCGCTGTTCCTAAATGCGAAGTCGCTTGAATGGCGGAAGGAGGCGATGCCGTGGAAAGGGTATGCAAGATGGAATGAGGGCGTGTACTACGCCGTGTTCAAGGTCGCGTTCGAGTTGAAGGAGGGCGACGGGGGGCGCAAGTTCGGCTCGCCAGTTGTCGTGGACATGGGGCCTGTGTTCGATGTGGCGGCCATCTTCCTGAACGGCAGGAGGCTGTGTTTGACGGGACGCTTTCCAGAGAAAGGCGACGCCGCCTTCACTGAGGCGGCGCAGAGGGCGCGTTTTATCGTGCCGCCAGACGCATGGTCGCGCGATGGGCGCAACGAACTCGCAGCCATCGTCTATCGCGAGCGCGGGACTGGCGGCCTTCCAAGTCTGCCAGGCATACTGCTGGAGAATCCGCTTGAGGCGGCGAGGCCGTCGTTTGCGCAGCTCTCTGATTCATATAATATACTATTACAGTCGGGCGATATCAAAGCGGCGGGAAAGGTCCTCAGGAAGATGCGTCCAAAAAGCGGCAATGAAAAGGCGTGGCTGCTTTCGCACAAGGCGCATCTTGCGTTTCTGGAATGGCTTGACGGCGGGGCGAAAAAACACAGGCTGCTCGACGGGACGATGGAGCCTGTCGTGGAGATTGTCAGGAAAATGCCCAGTGTGTCGCCGAAACAGTCCGCGATGCAGGCGTTCTGCCGTGTGCTGCGGATGGCGGAGTGGGACGTGGCGGTCATGAAAGTGGTGAAGAGGCGGATGCCGTCGTTCAGGGGGCGCGTGGAATACATCGGCGAGGACAGCGTGACAAAGGGCGACTGGCCGCTTAACTACGGCAGGAGGGGATATGCGCTCGCCGCCATGGGGCAGCTGATGGACATCAGTTCACCGACGGCGGAATACAGGCTTCACCTGCCAGTCGATGACGACAGTCCGAGGCTCTGGCTTGATTTGAACCTGCGTAATGTCGCATCGCCAGATGCGTTGCTTGTCCCGCAAGGAGCGTATGACGCCTTCGCGGCGATGGAGCGGGTCGATTTCATGTCTGTCGGAGAGTATCTCGCCCCTGGGCAGAAGTATCGCCGCGCGTCTTGGTGGGACGACCACGGAGAAATGCATCCGTTTGACGACAACGGCCCCGACTTCCTGCTCGACTGGCTCGGCGACTCCTCCAGACGTAGGCTCGCCTTGTACTTTCTGGACTTTGACTGGCGGAGGACGCTCCATCCGCGCCAGCACTCCGTCATCGTCTTCGACGGCAAAGGAAAAATACAGGACGCCGTGTGGCTCGGAAAGATTTGCGACGGTACATACCATCTCTTCGAGACGGTCTCCGAAAAGACATCATTCCGCATACAAAAGCACAGGAGCGCATGCACATGTCTTTCAGGGGTGTTCTGCGACAACGGAGAATTCAGCGCACCGCCCATGGGGCTTGCGCCGCATGTCGCGTCGTTGCTCCGAGGCATATACGAAATGGAAGAGAAGCACGCCGCGCACTCCGAATTCGACTCGCTTCTGGATGCCTTCCGTACCATCTCGAATCTGGACGATGCAAAGGGCTTCTCACTCGCTCTTGACGGCATGGGAATCGATACTCCAAGATGGCGCATGATGCTCTTCGCGAGAATCTTCGAGCTTCTTGACGGCATGGCGGGCGATGCCCTTGTAAATGCAGTGCAACTCATTAGCGACTGCATTCCCCTGTCAATTGCGGGCGGCAATGTCGCGGACGTTGTTCTGCTGAACTACCTCAAAATGCGCGGCATTCCGTCCGATGCGCCAATATGCGCTGCACTCCGAAGGCGCCTTCCTGTCTTCGGTGATGTACAAATGGAAATCAACATCAGGCCCGAAATCATGAGGAAACTGAGGTAATTTCAAAACTAGCGCGAAATGCGCAATGAGATGTATCGCAGTGGCGAAGAGAACGGATTGAGCTGTATAAGCATACAGCGAAATGCGTTCTCAAAGCCAATGCGAACATATCGAAGTGCATTCTGATGATAGTTTTGAAATTAGCTCAACTGTCACGGTAATGACATAGAGTTGCCCATTTCGCGTCAGTTTTGAAATTACCTCTTTAAAAATGCAGATGTCACTATGAAAATGGATTTTTCTGCGTTATATTCTATGAATCATTAATTATAACAACAAACCAAAGGAATGAACATGAGCACAACAGACAGTCGGCAGCTTCTCAGAGAGAAGAGCCTTGAATATCATCGCAATCCCGAGCCTGGAAAGATTCACGTCGTTGCGAGCAAGCCCTGCGAGACGCAGGAAGATTTATCGTTGGCATACACGCCAGGCGTCGCGGAGCCATGCCTTGCGATAAAGGAGCATCCCGAAGACGTCTATAAGTACACGGGCAAATGCAACACTGTGGCGGTTGTCAGCGACGGCACGGCGGTATTGGGGCTTGGCAACATCGGGCCAGAGGCGGGGCTTCCCGTCATGGAGGGCAAGGCTGTGCTCTTCAAACGCTTCGCGGGCATTGACGCCATTCCGCTCTGCCTTGGCGGAATGCTCGGACCGAATGGAAAGACCGACGCCGACAGACTAATCGAGGCAATCGCTCCGATTGAACCGACCTTTGGCGGCATCAATCTGGAGGACATCGGCGGCCCTGCATGCTTCAAGGTCGAACGCACGCTGAAGCAGCGCATGAACATTCCTGTCTTCCATGACGACCAGCACGGCACGGCGATCATTTCGCTGGCCGCGCTCATCAACGCATGCCGTATCAAGGGGCGCAAGCTTGAGGAGATGAAGGTCGTCGTCAACGGCGCGGGCGCGGCGGGAATCGCCTGCTCCCTGTTCTACATCGCCGCTGGCATCCGCAAGGAGAACCTTGTCATTTGCGACAGCAAGGGCGTAATCTACAAGGGACGTCCAATAGGAATGACGCCGTACAATGAAGTGCTTGCGACGGAAAGGCCATTGCGCACGCTTCAGGAGGCAATCGTAGGTGCCGACATCTTCCTCGGAGCCTCCATCGGCAATTGCGTCACCAAAGAGATGGTCAAGAGCATGGCTCCAGACCCAATCATCTTCGCAATGGCGAACCCCACGCCTGAAATATCGCCTGCGGACGCATTTGAGGCGGGCGCGTTCTTAGTCGGCACAGGCAGGACGGATTATCCGAACCAGATCAACAACGTCCTCGGCTTCCCAGGCATCTTCAGAGGGGCGTTGGACGTTCAGGCGTCCGACATCAACGAGGAGATGAAGATAGCGGCGGCGAATGCGCTCGCCGAACTGGCGCGTCAGGAGGTTCCAGAGGATGCGAAGAAGTTGCTTGCGATCGCCTATCCGCGCGACGCCGAGGCTGGAATGTTTGACGGCAAGTGCCCGCTCGCCGCAAACTATGTGATTCCGAAGCCGTTTGACCCGCGTGTGGTCCCGCACGTCGCCCGCAATGTTGCTGCGGCGGCAATGGCGACCAAAGTCGCACGGAAAACCATAGATGATTTGGATGAATACGAACGCAACCTTTACGCATGGCTCCAGAAAGGCCGTTGATTTTTAATCATTTAACCACTAGAGGAAGACAATGAAAAGAACGATTACAATCTTGAGTGTGGCACTTGTAATGTGTCTCTCTTTCATGGTTTC
>JAEEGL015699942.1_pt1 | contig 12013 bp, 2 predicted proteins | sample 9134231 | NCBI WGS metagenome assembly JAEEGL01 (sample SAMN16246548, study PRJNA631951) | gut metagenome | biome: gut microbiome; feature: rumen; material: fiber-attached | host: Bos | place: Iran: Karaj | collected 2018-10
AATGGAAAATAATTATTACTTTGATATGCATCTACTGCACTCATTGGTTCTGCATTATTTATTGATGCAAAACTTGTATCTTCGACATATCTCATTGATATAGTTCCTGTAGAGATACTATTATTACCTGTCTCTGCAGTATCTGTCCATAAAGAGTATGTTATTCCTACTACAGATAGTGTTGATAATAACACACCAAAAAGAGAAAACAAAAGTGGATATTTGTTTCCTTTTTCTTTGAAGAACATCTTGGTATCAAATAATGTCTTACTTATTTTGGTTGTTACTCTACTTAATCTATCTTTCATTTGTACCCTCTATTCTAATCTAATTATAGTATATTTATATCTTTATTTCAATATTTTTGTTTCCTTCTATAAGATTATCAATAATCTTAGTCTCTAGATATTCTTCAACTATATTAGTAAGTCTTCTAGCACCATATTTATGATACATTGACATACTTTTTATTTTATCTTTTACTCTATTATTTATTTTAATATTTATATTATTTTTATCATATTTACTTAAGATATTTTTTATATTAATATCTAATATTTTATCAATATCTTTTTCATTTAATTTATTTAAATAAATAATGTTATTTATTCTATTTAATATTTCTAATCCTAATATATTAGATAAGTATTCTTCATTTTTATCTTTATTATCAATAAAACCAATATTATTATCATAATTTATATTTGCTGTCATTATTATTATATTATTATCAAATCTAATTACTTCGCCTTTAGCATTCTTTATTTTGCCTTCATCTAATATTTGTAAAAATAGTTCTATTACTGATCTATTAGCTTTATCTATTTCATCTAATAATATAACCCCATAAGGTTTTTCTTTTATTTCATCTAAAATGGTCTTAGAATCTTGATATCCAACATATCCTGGAGGAGAGCCTATTATTTTACTAACAGTATGACTCTCTTTATATTCATTCATATCTATCCTAATTAGGTTATCTTTATCATATAAAAATTTGGAATACTCTTTCGCAAGTAATGTTTTACCACAACCTGTAGGACCAACTAATAAAATAGACAATGGTTTATTTTTTATTTTTATACTTCTTCTTTTAGTTAAATCACAAAGTTTATTAATAGCTTCTTTTTGACCTATTACTACTTTTTCTAAATTTCTTTTTAAATTATTTATATTATTCTTTTCATATTCTTTGACTGGTATATTAGATTTATATTCTATAACTTTTAATACGTCTTCTTTAGTCACTTCTTTTAATCTTTTAAGCTTTATTTTACTAAGCTCTAGATTATTTATTTTATCTTCTAATAATAATTCTTGTTCTTTGTATATTGATGCTTCTTTAAAATTATTATTTATAACTGCATTATTTTTTAAATTTTTAATCAATAAATACTCTTTATTTAAATTATCTAATTCACTATTATCATCAAGAGAAGATATAGATACTTTAGAACATACTTCATCTAAAACATCAATAGCTTTATCAGGTAGTTTTCTATCATAAATAAATTTATTAGATAGATATAATATATTATCTATTACTTCTTTACTTATACTAACATGATGATAATCTTCATATAATGGTTTTAATTTTAATAAAATATCTCTTGTATCTATTAATGTTGGTTCTTCTATGTTTAATATTTGAAATCTTCTATCTAGGGCTTTATCACTTTCAATATACTTTTTATACTCCTCTTTAGTAGTTGCTCCAATTACTTTAATTTTACCTCTTGCTAAAGCCGGTTTTAGGATATTAGACGCATCAATTGCTCCTTCTGCACCTCCAGCCCCCACTAGTGTGTGAATCTCATCTATAAAGAGAATAATATTGCTATTTTGTTCCAATTCATTAATTATTTTACCAAGTCTATCTTCAAATTCTCCTCTATATTTAGTACCTGCTACTAAATTAGCCATTGAAACAGAGATTATTCTCTTTCCTTTTAAAGAATTACTAACTCTATCTTCCATTATTCTTCTTGCTAATTCTTCTACAATTGCCGTCTTACCAACCCCTGCATCACCTAATAATAATGGATTATTCTTATTCCTTCTCCCTAGTATTTCCATTAATCTAATTATTTCTTTTTCTCTTCCTACTACAGGATCTAATTCATTATTTAAAGCTTTCTTAGTTAAATCAACCCCAAAACTTTCTACATATAATTTATTTTTCTTAAAAGGTTTAGATAAATCTGTAATTAAATCATTATATACTTCTTCTATATCTACTCCCATACTAGCAAGTATTCTAATTGCGACTCCATCACCCTCATCAAATATAGCGAGTAACAAATCATTACTATCGACTTCTTCTTTTCCCTTATCCTCGCTATCACATATGGCATTAGAAATAATATTTTTTAAAAGAGGAGTATACAAAAATAAATTACTTTCTTTAGTACCAACACCTACTACCTTAATTAATTCTTCTTTAAAACTACTATAAGTTACTTTATACTTTTTTAATCTATTTACATATTCATTATTCTTATTACTAAGAATTGCTAACATAACATGTTCACTTCCTACATATGGATGTTTTAATTCTTGCATTTCTTTCTTAGCATTCATTAATACTTTTTTTGCATCTTCACTAAATTTTTGAAACATATTTCATCTCCTCATATTTAGTCTATGTAGTTAATAATCTTTTTAATAAACTTTATTCCAACAAAAAAAGAGCCGAAGCTCTTTAATTATTATATAATGTCATATATCCCGGATTGCCTTGTTCATCTATATGAGAATAAGTCTTATCTATATAACTACTATTATAAGTAGTGCCATTTCCACCAACCAGACTTGTACAATTTTTAAACATATCTGTTGAATCTGTAACAGATGACATATCCCAACTATATGGTGAAGAATTACCAATTTGAACATAAGCATAAACTCTAACATAAATGGTAACTAAACTTGTACAACCTTCAAACATTGATCTCGTACTAGTTACTAAACCAGTATTAAATGTATTTAAATATAGAGTTGTCAAACTACTACAATTTTTAAACATCTCTGACATATTTGTTAATGCCCAAGGAGCACTATAAACATTAGTAAATGTTATATTTGTTAAATTAGTACAACCACTAAACATACTTGATGCATCAGTTACACTGCTCATTCTGAAACTTCCTATATCTAGATTAACCAAACTACTACAATTTTTAAACATCTCTGACATATTAGTAACTTTATTTGTATTAAAATTCGTTACCTGTAAATTTGTTAAAGCACTACATCCTGAAAACATTTCAAACATATTGGTTACTTTTGATGTATTAAAATATCTTAGATCTAAACTTACTAAGCTACTACAATTTTTAAATAATCCACTCATTGAATTAATTTTTGATGTATCAAAGTACTTTAAATCCAAACTTGTTAAACTGCTACATCCCGAAAACATTTCAGACATATTGGTTACTTTTGATGTATTAAAACCAGTTAAATTTAAACTTGTTAAACTTTCACACCCAGCAAACATCTTTTCCATATTAACAGCATTAGAAGTATTAAAATTAGAAACATTTAAATTTGTTAATTCACTGCATGAGTAGAACATACCATAGAAAGTAGATACATTTTTAGTATTAAAGCTATTTAAATTAATATTTGTTAAATAATTACAATTCCAAAACATATAGGACATATCAGTGACATTACTTGTATTAAACTTTGATAAATCTAAAGTTGTTAAACTAGTACACCACCAGAACATTGATGACATATTTGTTACATTTCTTGTATCAAATTTAGATAAATTCAAAGTTGTTAATCCTTCACAAGCATAGAACATTTTTGACATATTTGTTACTAAACTAGTATCAAAATAATTTAGATTTAAAGTTGTTAAATAAGCATCACCTGAAAACATCTCTGACATATTTGTCACTTTACCAGTATTAAGATATTCTAAACCATTTATTGCAATTAAATTTGTAATTGAATAGAACAAACGACTAGAATTAGGATTAGCATATATACTTCCACTATTTGCACCTATATATAATTCATATTTATTATTAGAATTACTATCAACTACCCAGGCCATTACACTACCATCTTGATTAGATGAAACATCCCAATTTGTAGCACCACTTGGTATATTTATTTCTCTTACTATATTAATCACTTCAACCGAATTAGAATTAATTGTAGAATCAGTTAAAATTGATCCTGATCTTAACATTGGCATATTAGTTAAATATCCTGGATTATTAACAGAATCAACATGAGCGTATGCTTTATTAATATAACTACTATTAAACACAGTTCCATTTCCACCAACTAATTTAACGCAATTATAGAACATATTAGTAGATTCAGTTACTGCATCCATATTCCAAGTAGATGGATTAACAGAGATTAGAGTTAAATTACTACAACTTCTAAACATATATTGAGTATTTGTTACTAAACTTGTATTAAAACTACCTAAATCTAAAGTTTTTAAAGATGTACAACTAGAGAACATACTTTGCATGTCCGTTACAGCTGCTGTATTAAATCCATTTAAATCTAAACCAGTTAAACTTGCGCATCCTCTAAACATACCGGCCATTGTAGTTACTTTAGCCGTATTAAATGATTTTAAATCAATCTTAGTTAAACTACTGCAATTATAAAACATATATTGCATATCTGTTACATTTTTAGTATCAAAGTTTTTCAAATATATACTTTGTAAACCAGTACAGCCAGCAAACATATAATCCATAGATTGAACTTTTGAGGTATCAAAATTTTGTAAATTTAAATTAATTAAACTACTGCAATTATAAAACATTTTACTCATATTTGTTACATTTGATGCATTAAAACTACTTAAATCTATACTTTGTAAACTTGTACAGCCAGCAAACATATAATCCATAGATTGAACTTTTGAGGTATCAAAATTTTGTAAATTTAAATTAATTAAACTACTGCAATTATAAAACATTCTACTCATATTTGTTACATTTGATGTATTAAAACTACTTAAATCTATACTTTGTAAACTTGTACAGCCAGCAAACATATAATCCATAGATTGAACTTTTGAGGTATCAAAATTGCTTACATTCAAGTTAGTTAAACCACTACAACCATTAAACATACCAGACATAGATCTTACATTACTAGTATTAAAACTGCTTAAATCTATACTTTGTAAACTTGTACAGCCAGAAAACATATAATCCATAGATTGAACTTTTGATGTATTAAAGCTACTTAAATCTAAATTTGTTAAAGTTGAGCAAACACCAAACATTGACTCCATAGTAGTTACATTTGATGTATTAAAACTGCTTAAATCTAAGGAAGTTAAAGCTCTGCAGTCAGTAAACATCAGACTCATATCAGTTACCCTACTTGTATCAAAACCGCTTAAATTTAAACTTGCCAAACTTTTACACTCATAGAACATCCATGTCATACTAGTAACCGCACTAGTATTAAAATTAGATAAATTCAAGGTAATTAGTCCTTCGCAAGAAGTAAACATCCAGCCCATATATGTTACTTTAGAAGTATCAAAACCACTTAAATCTAGTGAAGTTAATCCTAAACACAAATAAAACATTCCAGCCATATTTGTTACATTTGAGGTATTAAATCCACTGATATTTAAACTCGTTAATCCCATACATACAGAAAACATAGAATTCATATCTTTTACATTTGAAGTATCAAAATTACTTAAATTTAAGCTTGTTATATTAGAGCAAACATCAAACATATGTGACATATTTGTTACTTTTGAAGTATTAAAACTACTTAAATTTAAACTTGTTAAAGTTTTACAATTATAAAACATATATTGCATATTTGTTACTTTCGAAGTATCAAAACCACTTAAATCTATACTTGTTAAATTTTGACAATCATAGAACATATATTCCATAGTTACAGCTTTAGTCGTATCTAACATACTAATACCATTTATCGTAGTTAAATTTGTAAACTTATAGAATAGTGCTCTAGTATTAGGATTAACATATATTTTAGGGCCATTTGTTCCTATATATAATTCATACTTATCATTGGAATCAGTATCAACTACCCAAGCCATAATTCTGCCATCAGAATCATTAGATACATCCCAGTTCTCAGCACCAGTTGGTATATTTATATTATTTACAAAATTAATTTCTTCTATGTTTGCTCGAGTAAAAGTATGACCAAGTATATTTGTTTCACCATAATTTTGGGCTTTTAATGTTGCAGGCTCACCAGTCAAATATCCAGGATTACCAGAAACATCAATATGTGCATATGTTTTATTAACATTACTACTATCATAGACTGTTCCATTTCCACCAACTAAACTAGTACATCCAGCAAACATACTACTAGATGAAGTAACAGCACCAATATCCCAAGAAGATGAATTAACTATTATAGTTGTTAAATTAGCACTATCACTAAACATCCATGCCATATTAGTAACTATTGTAGTATTAAAGTTTGATAAATTTAACTCTGTTAAAGAATTACAATTATAAAACATTTGCTTCATATTTGTTACTTTAGCCGTATTAAAACTAGAAATAACTAAGTTTTCAAGAGAGTAACATCCATTAAACATAAAGGACATATTTGTTACCTTACTTGTATTAAAATTACTTAAATTAAGACTAGTTAAATATCTACAAAAAGTAAACATATTATTCATAAAAGTTACATTCGCAGTATTAAAATTTTCTAATCCAATAATTGTAACTAAATTCATACAATTACTAGCACTAGCACCACCAAACATATATGACATATTTGTTACTTGACTTGTATTAAAGTTACTAACATTTAAAGTGATTAAACCAGTACAACCATAGAACATAGATTGCATGCTTCTAACTTTAGATGTATCAAAAGTGTTTAAAATAAGATTTGTTAAACTACTGCAATCATAAAACATAGTGAACATACTTGTTACTTTGCTTGTATTAAAGTTTGATAAATCTATACTTGTTAAATTAGAATCACCAGAAAACATTGCTTGCATTGCTGTTACATTACTAGTATTTAATCTAGTTAAGCCATTAATAGAAGTAAGATTAGTATACTCTGCAAATAAATATCTTGAATCCGTATTGGCATATATCTGTTCATTTTTAGATCCTATATATAATTCATATTTACCATTAGAGTTAGTATCTGTTATCCACGCCATTATAGATTTATCTTGATCTAATGAAACATCCCAATTTTCTGCCCCACTTGGTATTGTTATATGTGATACCAGGTTAATTTTTTCAATTGTTGATTTATCAAAAGTATGACCAAATATTTCATTATTGGAAGAACTTTGTAATGTTAAAGTCGGTTGCGTAGGTTTTTCAGTAAAGTATCCTGGAGTATCATCACTATCAACTACAGCATATGTTTTAGTAACATAACTACTGGAAAATTTTGTCCCATTTCCTCCAATTAATTTAGTACAATTTGCAAACATTGCAGTAGAATTTGTAATATTATCATTGACCCATTTATTTGAATCAACATAAATTGTTATTAAATTGGAATCTCCTGAAAACATATTACTTGTACTAGTTACACTACCAGTATTAAAACTACTTAAATCTAATGTTGTCAAATTAATACAATCCATAAACATTCTAGACATATTTTCTGCTTTGCTTGTATCAAAATTTCTTACATTTAAATTTTGTAAACTACTACACCCATAAAACATCTGTCTCATATCAGTGACATTACTAGTATTAAAATTACTTAAATCTAATGCAGTTAAACTACTACATGATTGAAATATAGCTAACATATTTTCTACTTTAGTTGTAATAAAATTATCTAAATTTAAATTAGTTAATCCACTGCAACCTTTAAACATAAAACTCATGTTGGTTACATTATAAGTACTAAGATGACTTAAATCTAAACTAGTTAAACTACTACAATCATCAACAAAAGCTGACATATTAGTTACTTTTGAAGTATTAAATTTTGATAAATCTAATGTAGTTAAGTTAGAATCACCATAAAACATATATGACATATTAGTGGTTTTACTAGTATTTAACTTATCCAACCCACTTATTGTCGTTAAATTTGTATAATAGCCAAACAAATAACTTGAATCAGTATTAGCGTATATTTTAGTATTATTTGCACCTATGTAAAGTTCATACAAACCATTAGAATCATCATCTACTACCCAAGCCATAATGCTTCCATTTTGATTACTAGATACATCCCAATTTTCAGCACCAGTTGGTATATTAATAGCAGTTACAAAATTGATAGTCTCAACATCAGCCTTTGTGAATGTATGCCCTAATATAGCCGTAGTAGAACTACTTTGAACAGTTAACATTGAATATTCAACATATTGCGTTAAATAGCCAGGATTACCTGCTACATCAACATGAGCATAAGTAGCATCCATATAATTACTATCATAAACTGTCCCATTACCACCAATTAAATATCGACAATTAGCAAACATATATTTAGCTTTACTAAAATCATTAGCCACATAAGAATTTAAAACCCATTTAGTAGCATCTACATATATTGTAGTAAGACTTACACAACTATCAAACAATTCATCGATGGCATATGCTTCATGAATATCAAAATTTCTTAAATCAAGAACTACCAAAGAAGTACAATTTTGAAATAAAGCAGACATTTGAGTCACTTTACTAGTATCAAAACTGCTAACATCTAAATTGACTAAATTTGTACAAAAAGCAAACATATATGACATATTTGTTACTTTACTAGTATTAAAATTACTCAAATCTAAACTGGTTAAACTGCTGCAATTTTCAAACATACTTGGCATATCATATACTTTACTAGTATCAAAATTGCTTAAATTTAAACTAGTTAAATTACTGCAACCTTCAAACATACTTGTCATATTAGATACTTTACTGGTATCAAAATTGCTTACATTCAAGTTAGTTAAACCACTACAACCATTAAACATAAAAGACATAGATCTTACATTACTAGTATTAAAACTACTAACATTTAAACTAGTTAATCCACTACAGCCACTAAACATCGAACCCATTGCAGTTACACTTGAAGTATCAAAATTGCTTAAATTTAAACTCAACAAACAACTACATCTATAAAACATAGAACCCATATCTGTAACATTATGAGTATCAAATGTATCTAATCCTATAATAGTTGCTAATTCCATATGATAGTTATCATCCCAAGCTGCAAACATATGTGACATATCAGTTACTTGACTCGTATCAAAACCACTTAAATTTAAAGTAACTAAGCTGTGAGCAGTACTAAACATATATGACATATTTGTTACTTGACTTGTATTAAAATTACTTAAATCTAGTGAAGTTGCATCAATAGCAGAAAACATATAAGACATATCAGTTACTTTACCGGTATCAAAACTACTCAAATCAAACGAAGATAACCCAATACCAGAAAACATATATGACATATTTGTTACTTGACTTGTATCAAAACCACTTAAATTTAAAGTAACTAAATCAAAGCAATTATTAAACATGGCTAGCATTTTTTCAACATTGCTTGTATCAAAACTACTTATATTCAAACTAGCCAAATGAATACATCCTCCAAACATATATGACATATCAGTTACTTTGCTAGTATTAAAACTACTTAAATCTAAAGTTGTTAATTTTTCATCAGCATAGAAAAAGCCATCCATATTAGTTACTTGACTCGTATCTAACATATTAAGCCCATTAATTTGAGTAACGTTATAAAAAAAGCTAAAAACATTATCAGAATTAGGATTAGCATATATTTTAGAACTATTTGCCCCTATATATAATTCATATTTGCCATTAGAGTTAGTATCAGTAATCCAAGCCATAACGGTTTCATCTTGGTCTTCCGATACATCCCAACTTTCAGCGCCATCAGGTATAGTTATGCTATTTACTATATTTATTATTTCAACACTTGCTTTATCAATTTTGTGTCCAAATATATCTTCGTCATTTACATCTTCTATCTCAAAATAATCTTGTTTCTTTAAAACAGGATAACCCCATTTAGCATAAACAGTAGTATCTGCTACAGCTAAACTATCTTTAGTTATTTTAGTACCACCATCTTGTTTAGTATACCATCCTTTAAATGCCCATCCTTCTTTAGTAGGAACACATAAATTACCCCACTCTGTATTTCGATATTGAGTAGAAGTACTACAACCACTGCCACCAGTATTGTTATAAGATAAAACATAACCAGAAAGTGTATTTATTTCTTTTATTTCTTGACCCAATGCCACATAACGAAAACAAGATATGGAAAATCCTGAAATTCCAACCAAAAGATAGACTGCTACTATAAGAGAAAAATAAACTTTTCTAACAGGATTCTTTAATAAATTGTCTATCTTTTCACGGAACTTCATTACTACCATATCCTCACAATACACTACTTTTATCATAATATAAATTCAAAAAAAAGGCAAGTTTTTACTTGCCTTTTCAATAATTATAAAATTAAAATTAAAGTATATGTAATAAGTGAAATTACTAATAAACCTAAGAATAATTTCCAAATATGTTTAATCCAATCAGTCCATTTAGTATCAGTATAACTTAATCCTAAAATAAGTAGTATACTAGATGGCATAATTAATGACATTAAACTGTGTATTCCTGTAAACATCATCCCAAGAAGTGGATTAATAGATGCATCATTTAATAAATCTATATAATACAATAATTGAGTATTTGTATAATAATATAAATCAGGATTAAAGATACTATTAATTACCATTGAAATTGAACAAGTTACTATATTAAAATCTTTTGTTAATTTACTTATAAAGTTAGTTATATTTAGATATACTTGATTAGTTGCTGCTACATATACTAAAGCATATGCTAATGCTAATAGTGGAACTGCTTTACCAACTTTCTTAGTACCATCTTTAAAATTATCTAAATAATCATCAAACTTCATCTTTGAAACTAACATAATGATTAATGATGCTGCTATAATAAAGAATGTAAATGTGAAATAACTAAGACTTAAATACTCTCCAAAACTCCATTCACCTATAGCTGGAATACTACCAAAAATACTCTTAAATACATAGAATTTCTTAATATGTACTCCCATAATAGCTTCATGCATTTTTTCAAAGAAAGTACCTGTTCCAAAATCAATAGAGCCAACTACTAATAACACAAATAATATTCCAAATATTACATATAATGGCCAAGTACATACTTTATTTGTGATTACCGGTTCATCTTTATCTTTCTTTTCATCTTTTTTAGCAACTTTTATTTTTTTAGATTTAGCACTATCTTTTGATTTTTTAGAATCTTCTTTCTTTTCACTTACAACTTTATCTTTTATATACATTAAGATAAAAAATATCAATAATGCTGTTCCAAGTACTAATAAAATTACTTTACCAAGTATTTCATCAGTATAACTAGTCTTCAAAGCATAATTAATAAGTGAATAAATTGTAGGTGAAAAAGTTGCCCCTAACATACCTACAATTGTTGATCCAACAGTAACAGTTAATGCTGTTAACTTATCATATCCAAGTCCCAAAATAACTGCAATTACAAATGGGAAAAAGATAAATAATGATAAATTAAGACCTGTAACCGATGCTAAGATAACAAAAAGAATAGTTGTTGGTATTAAAAACCATCTTTTTTTATCTTTGAACCAATTAATTGTTCTTTCAACCATTTTTGGATATGCTTCTGTTTTATCAAGTACACCATATAGTCCACCAATTGCTAACACAAATAGTATTACTGGTGCAAATGCTCTAAGAGAATAGATTAAATAAACAACTATATCATATAATCCCATAGGATTTCTTGAACCTACCTCTAAACTACTTTCATAAACTGCACTAGGTAATATCCATGTTAGTAAAACTGCAACTAAATATGTAATAGATAAAACTTTAAATAAATTATGTTTTTTCATAAAACCTCCTCCTAAATTAATTATGACACTTTTTTTAAGTAAAATAAAGAAAAAAGTATTATTTATTAAT
>JAEEGL016201886.1_pt1 | contig 12013 bp, 10 predicted proteins | sample 9134231 | NCBI WGS metagenome assembly JAEEGL01 (sample SAMN16246548, study PRJNA631951) | gut metagenome | biome: gut microbiome; feature: rumen; material: fiber-attached | host: Bos | place: Iran: Karaj | collected 2018-10
GATTATGCGAAAGCAAAACATAGTCCAGCGGAAAAAGAAGTTTTTTCCAGTTTTCAGCGACACAATTATCATTCAAAAGTTCAAGAATTTTTTTGCGGTTTATACAATAATCAATTTTGCTAAAAAGTTTTGCTTTTTCGCTTGCGCCAATTTTTTGATTTTTTTCGCAAAGCTTTTTAAGCTCATTTTGATTTATATCTTGAATCCAAATTAAATTGTTTTTGCGTTCATTTTCTTCGATTATTCTAAAAACTTTTCTGCCTTGCATTTTTACTTCGTTATTACAAAACCAGTTTTTGTAAATTTCAAGGCTTTGTGAATTCAAACCAGAAGCGGCAATTCTTTTTTCTTTAGAAAAAATCCGGTTATCTTTTATGGCTGCGTTTTGTTCCAGTTCGTTTGGCTGAGTGTGCTGAAAGCCTTTTGCACATGCTAAATCAAGTCCGCAAAAATAAATATTTTTTGTAAAATATTGAATTGCAAACATTAAAGCCGTTCCGCTTACAGTTCCGTTCCTTTCGATTTTTGTTGATTTTAAGTCAGCCGCTTTAAAAATTTCGCTTGAAATTCCTTCGTTATAAGTTAGCGGTAAAATTTGTAATTTTTGTAAAAGTGAAGTTTTGCAAAAAGATTCGCAGGCAAGGGCTGTTACAACATTTGTTTTTTCAAGTTTTTTTAAATGTTCGCCAGCCCAAAATCCGCCGTCGGTAGAAATGCATAAATCCGGAATAATTTGATTTGCATAACAAACGCTAATTGCTGAAGAAAGACAAATTATAAAAAACTTATTTTGATTTTCTTTTATAAAATTGATTTTGCTTTTTAGGCTTGGACCCGAAGCAATAATCAAAACATCAAAATTAACTGGATAATTAAAGGTTTGAACATTTTTGATTTTGCTTACAAGATTGCAACTGTTCAAAAACCATTTTTTTTCAAAATATTGCCTTGTAATCAAAAGTGTTTTTGCTCTTTCCAAACTTTTTTTTATTGAATCCCAAACCAGTTTGTCAATTTCACCAAAAACTGCGCTCGAAGGTTTCCAGCTGATAAAATAAGTTTTTAAAAGTTCTTCTTCGTTTAAGCAGGATTCAAGATAATTTTCAAAATCCGAATGTTCAAAAAAATTCAAAACAAAATCAAAATGGCTGTTATATTGAAAAAAATCTTTACAATATCTGATTGCGCCAATTTTGATATTTGGAAACCTTTTTCGTAAAAAGTCGGCGCAATAGGATAGGGCAGGCTCTGTAATTATAATACAGCAAGGCTCATAAGTTAATTCAAGAGTTTCTGCAAAACGCTGGGCTTCTTTTTGCGGCGCGTAACTTGAGTGAAGAAAATGTCCGTTTACAACAGCTGTTTCTTCTCCATTTTTTGCCTTTTGAATGGTGATTTGCAAGTTTAGTCCGCCTTTAGAAAATCTTGAGTTTCTGCGCCTGATTCTGAAGTTCCCAAAAACTCAAAGTTTATAAGTTCGGCAAAGTTTGCAAGAACTTCGCGCAAATTTAAGATAAAATGATTCGTAAGCAGTTCAACAGAATAATTTTTGTCTGCAATAAGAATAGTTTTGATTTTTCCGTTCAAAACATATTTAGTTGCGTCAACAAAATTAAAATTGCAGGCAAATCTGTTGTAAAGTTCCATAAAAATTGCGTTCTTAATTTCCGGAAAAAATTGTCTTTGGCCTGCAATTTCAGTTTCCAAAAAACTTTCAACCGCTTCGCAAAAATCAATTTCAAATTTTAAAACAAAAGAGCCGCTTTTAATATTTTTATTCAGTTTTTCAAAATCAATCTGGTGAGTTTTATCATTTAGATTTTCAAAATCGGCGGCCGCCTGTTCACTTAATTTTCCTTTACAAATAAAAATCTGATTTTTAGAGTTTTTATAAACAGAAAGTTCGCTTAAATCTTCTTTAAATGATTCAGAAAAAAGCTGAAGAAAAGGAAAAATTGCGTTTTGCTCATCAAAATAATAAATCTTTTTATTTTCCGCGCAAACTCCATTCCAAAAATCGCTGGTTGAAATGGAAGAAGAAATTGTAAAAGCGTCAAAGCCAATACTTTGTGCGATAAAATAATTATTATCTTTTAATTCGAGAACGGCACAAGTTTTTAATGAATTTTTTAAAACAAAATCAGAAAATGCCAGGCCTGGATTGTTATCCAAAACTCTGGCGCGCGATAAAAGTCCCATATTAAGACAATCCTAATTCATTGAACAGTTTTTTGTAAGTTACAAACTCTTCTGATTTTGCAAATTCAACAATTTTTTCTTCCGGAAGATTTTCGAGAAGCTGATCCATATAGAGCAGCACCGATTTAATGTCTTGTTTTAAGTCTGTGTTTGCCATAGATTCTTCGGTTGTGTCGTTTTTATCCAAATAAGCAAGATTGCTTTCTGAAAGATTGTTGTCAAGATTATCAACTTCATCAAAAGATTCGCTGTTTTCTTCGATATTAACCGAAGTTTCTTCTATTACAGGCTCGTCTTCTTGTGAATCAGCAATAATCGCATCTACAGAAGGAACTTCTGTTTCTTCTATAATTTCGTTTGAAGTTTCGTTTTGCAAAGGCTGTTCAGCTTCACTTTCTGAATCACTAATAAGATTATCAACTGTGCAGAAAGGCGCATCATCTGAATCAAAAGAGGCTTCTTCGTCTTCTGGGGAAAGAAGTTTGTCTACAGTTGGAATATCTGAATCAGAAGATTGCTCAATTTCTGGAGCAGAAGTTTCTTCGTCTGTAGTTTCTTTTACAGAATCCATAAAATCAGAAGAATTAGATTCTACAAGTAAATCCTCTTCTTTTGGAATTGAGATTTCGTCTGGCAAATCTTCATTTTCGTAAAGTTCGTCATTTCCGTCTGGAATGAAATTGTCAATTTCAGGCTCTTCAAGTTTTTCATCAGAAAAATCAAAAGAAAGATCTTCGCTTGATTTTTCGTCGTCAAAGCTGATGTCGTCTAGCGAAGTATCCTGCTCAGTTGAAACAGCATTTTCAATATCGTTTTCAATTGATTGAGATTCTTCAATAGTTGCTTCTTCAGGCGCAATAACAGATTCATCAATTATTGTATCAGATTCCTGAACTGGAGCGTCTTCGATAATTTCTTCAAAAGAAGGCGCTGTTTCTGTATCAATTTCCTGCGATTCAGAAGAATCGTCCAAAATTGGTTCATTAATTGCAGTTTCTTCAATTACAGGCTCTTCTGAATCTTCAACAATAATATCTTCTTCGGCAGCTTCCTGTGAATTTGATTCAGAAAAATCTGCGGTATTCATTATATTGTCAAGTTCATCGCCCGAAAGTGCAATAGTTTCGTCTTCATCTTCCTCGCTAAAAAATCCGCCTTTATCTTTGCTGTCGCTTGCAACAGCCGCAGCGGCAGCTCCCACAGCAAGGCCAGCGGCTCCGGCAGCAATTGCCGCTCCCGCAGAATTATCGTGAGTTTTGATTTCTGCAAGATTAGATTTGAGCATATTCATTTCGTTTTTGAGATTTGAAAGCTCAGAAACAATCTGCTGAAGCAAAGAATTATCAACTGAAGTTGTGTTTGCGCTTTGTTCTGTTGAATCAGATTTGATTTCGTTTACAACCGGAGCGGCCGAAGTGTTTTCATCGCCAACAGAAAGGTCATAATCAACAGTTTTTTCTTTATTTTTAGCTTCTTCAACGTCTTGAACAATTGGAGTTTCTTCGGCATTTGCGTCAATTCCAAAGTCAGAAAGGTCAATATCTTCTGTGTTTAGATTTGAATCGCCAGAGCTAACCGGTTCAGAAGAATCAATTGCTGCAAAAGTTGAATCAAAATCATCTATATTAACATCTTGAACAGGCTCCTGATTTACATTTTCTTCTGCAATTTCAGAATCGTCTGTAACAAAATCAAGCTCGTCTTCGTCATCATCATCTGAATTCTGGAGAGAAAGATTGTCTTCTGTTTCAACGCTTTCTACAGAATCATCAAAACTAATGTCCATATCGAGAGGCGCTTCGTCTTCTATTGTTTCTTCTTCTTTTGAAGATTCTGCTTCGGACTCAAAAGATTCGCCGTCCATAAAATCGTCGAGCGAAAGTTCTTCGGTTTCTGATGAAGTTTTAGGTTCGGCACCAGGTTCGTAACCATTGTTTCCAGCTGCAACTGATTCATCAGAAAAGCCGCCGTCCATAAAATCATCGAGAGAGATTTCTTCGCTGTCGCTGAAAGAAACTTCTTCTGAATTGTCTGATTCCTGGTCGTTATTTTCGAGCGCTGCGCTTTGTTCGTCTGTAAATTCTGCGCCAAAATCAGAAAGGTCTAAAGATTCTTCTGAAGTAGTTGAATCTGCAGAAATTTCTGAAAAATCAATATCCTGAGTTTCTGAATCGTCAGAAGAAAAATCAATTGCTTCTTCTTGTGAAGTTTGAGAATCTTCGTCGGTTGCAGTAAAATCTGAAAAATCAGTTGAATCTTCTGAAATTTCGCTGCTTTCTGCAGTAAAATCAGAAAAATCAATAGAATCTTCAGTTGTTTCTTCTTGAGTTTCGCCTGTAATATCAGAAAAATCTATATTGTCTTGATTATCTTGTGGCGCTTCAACCTGTTCAACAGAAACGCTGTCTGTAATATTTGCTAATTCATCATCGCTTAGCGTAGTATCGTCTTCACTTCCAAAATCATCGAGGTTAATTTGATTATCGCTTTCGGAACTTTCGTTAAATATATCTGAAAATTCGGAATCATCAAAATCTGGTAAATCCAAACTTCCTGTATCAAGATTCAGTTCATCCGATGTTTCTGCTTGGGGCTCAGAAACGCTGTCATTCCCTGTGGAATTTTTAACCCAGACACCGTAACTTTCTAGTTCATTTGTATTGTCATCAGATTTACTCATATAATTCCTCTCATTCGGATAGTAATATACTTCTTTATCGGCAGGAGCCGCGAAAAAAAATAGAGTTATTACTATATTATTTTTTTTAATTATAACATAGCTTTTCATTTCAGAAAACAGAAATAATTACCGATATATTAATTATCTATGTATCGTGCTAAGTATCTGGCGGCAATTTTTTTCGGAACCTTTGTTTACGTTTTGCTTTCAATTAGTTTTGGGCAGAACAGTCTTCATTGTTTTAACAAACTTGAAGAGCAAAAACGTGTAATCAGCAGACAAACTTCTGAAATTCAAAATATTAATAGTGAACTTTCTCTTGAACTTGCAGCTTTACAAAATGACCGCGCTGTAATTGCTTCTTATGCTCATAAACTTGATTATGTTAGCGACGGAGAAAAACTTGTAAAAATCACCGGGCTTCGCCCAGCTCAAACAACTCTTTATGATACCGGAACGGTTTTGCGCCACGAAGATCCGGATTTTTTGCCTGAAAGTGTTTGTAAAATTACCGGACTTTGTTTTGCAATTATGATGGCGTTTGCGTTTTTATTGTATGATTTAAGCCGCGGTGAAGTTTCGTTTGGAAAAAACAAAAAGCCAATTGTAACAGGAATTCCAGTTTACGAGCTTCCGCAGATTTAGATTTTCTGATAAAAATGCGCGTGAGCAAACGCGAAGCGTGTGTTTTGCTTTTGCGCAATGCCGTTTTTTTGATTTAGTTGATTCTTGTCCAGGTAACGTTTATGCTTCCTGATTTGTAACTGTCTCCGTCGGGAAGCAAAGTTTCTTTTTTTCCTTTTAACGTATTTGAATCTGATAAAACGAGCGTCCATTTTATTGGGCTAGCCGAAACTGCGGCCGTTAAGGCTACTTGTCTTCGTAATTCCGGATAGAACGACGCGTTTGCGTTTCCTTTTTGAGTTATAACAACTTCTTTTGTTTTTGATGAAAGTTCCACGTTTATATTCATAGAAGCGCCGTTTTTGAAAATTACAAAACCGCGTCCGCCTCGCATTATTACAATTTTGTTGATGTTTTCTTCGCCGCTCCAGGTTCCAGAAAGTTCTTCTGTAGAAGTAATTGCTGTTGCTGAATGAACAGGTTTATCGTGAATCGAAGTTGTAATTACAGTTGCCGAAGTATCATTTTCAATAAGCTGTTTTATTGTATCTTTTAGAACATCTTTAGGTTCCATTAAAATCTTGTAAAAAGAATCATAAACTTTTTCTTTTGAATGTTCTTCATTTTTTGATTTATTGATTACAAAATAAGTTGTTGTCCAGGTATCTGATTTTGAATCTTTTGTGATAAGTGTAAAAAATGAAAGACGGGAATTTGCAAAAGCTGAACTGTCCGGGCGCTCTGAAAGGCAAGGGCTTGTTCTTTTGTCAGAAACCGAAAAATCAGTTATTTCAGAAAGTTGAGTGTAATAAAGGTCGCTTGTCATTTTTGACATATTAGCATCAATTTCAGTTGATACAATGCCATAATAATCAATGCTGTAACTTTGTGCGTTCAGATTGAAGGAAAATAAAGCGAGAATGATGGATATAAATGCTGATTTTTTCAGAAAATCTGTTTTATCCGTCAAATCAACCTCTCAGCTTGCCTGCAAATTCGCGCTGAATTTCGCGTTGTACATCGCGGTCTTTTATAGAAGCGCGTTTGTCGTACATTTTCTTTCCTTTACAAACACCAAGTGTTACTTTTACGCGCCCGTCTTTAAGATAAAAATCCAATGGAATTAAAGTGCAGCCTTTTTCATCTACACGCCTGATAAGCCTTTTAATTTCTTCTGCATGAAGAAGAAGTTTTTTAGGCCTGTCAGGATTGTGATTGAAAATCGAAGAAAAAGAATATTCAGAAATATGAAGGTTCTTTACCCATACCTCGCCGTTTGTAATTTCTGCAAAGGCGTCTGGAAATGAGATGTTTCCGTTTTTTACAGATTTGACTTCTGTGCCCTGAAGTACAATTCCACATTCATAAGTATCTTCAATAAAATAATCAAATCTAGCCTTTCTATTTTCTGCAATAATCTTTCTGTCAGCCATAATTACTTATTATAAAGTATAGTGTTATTGCTTTCAAGTTATGTGTTACTAAAGCACATCTGGCTTATCTTCTTAATAAATAAAAAAACAAAACTTGTGATTGGTTACATATAACTTAAAAAAACGGAGAGGAAGCAAAGACGTTCAGAGTGTATTTCAACCTTACTTCCACTCCGTTTTTTTTAATTTAGATTGTCATAATGCAAAAATCCTGATTGTAAGTATTATTTGTTTGTGATATTTTAAAGAAAAACTAATTTAATTTAAGGAATGAGCTTTGAGTCGTAATGCAGATGTTTTTTCATATCAGTTAAAAAGACAGCGAAATCGCCGCACCGTGCATTTTGTTGTATTTATGATTTGTCTTTATGTTTTTGTAAATTTAGTTAATTCTTTTTTAGTGTTTCCCGTAAGACAGCATTCTGTTTCAATGATTCCTGATGTTTCTGAAAAATCTGTAGTTATGTTTTCGCCAGTAATCAAAAATTATACACGCGGCGATGTTGTGCTTTTAAAACCTCGAGATGACAAAAAGCCTAGTTTTATTGTAAGACAGCTTGACCGTTTTGTTCGTTTTTTTACTGCTCAGCAGATTTCGATTTTGGAAAACTCAGAACTTCCTTCTTCAAAATATCATACAAGAAGAATAGTTGCGCTTCCGGGCGATACAATTTATATGCGGGATTATGTTTTGTATGTAAAACCTGCTGGTGAGCGTCATTTTCTTACAGAATTTGAAATAGTCGAAGAACCGTATAATGTTACTTTTTATGTTCCGCCAACTGAGTGGGATACAGAAATTGGCGTAAAAGGCTCTTTTGAAGAATTTACACTTGGTTCAGATCAGTATTTTGTGCTTGCAGATAATAGAAAATCTTCGGACGATTCAAGACTTTGGGGCGCTGTAAATAAAGAAGATATTAGCGCAAAGGCTTTAATGTGTTATTTTCCGTTCAGAGATTTCAAGATTTTTTAATTGAAATCTAATTTGGGAAGTTATGTTTCAAAAATGTTTCTCCCTTTATGTTCATATTCCTTTTTGTCTCTCAAAATGTGCTTATTGTGATTTTTTTAGTAAGCCTTGCAGCAAATCGTCCATTCCTTTTGGGTATATTCACTCTCTTTGTAATGAAATAAAACAGCGTTTTTTTGATTTTGATGTAAAATCGCTGAAAACTATTTACATTGGCGGCGGAACGCCAAGCCTTTTGAGCAAAAATGATTTTGAAGAACTTTTTTCGTGCATAAAAAGCGCCGCCGCCCTAGAATCAGATTGCGAAATCACAGTCGAAGTAAATCCTGATGATGTTACAAAAGAACTTTTGGAAACTTTGCAAAAGTGCGGTGTAAACAGAATTTCGTGCGGCATTCAAACAATGAATCAAAATTGCTTAAAATTTGTTGGCCGGCGAGCGGATTCAAAAACAAATCAGCGTGCATTAGAGCTTTTGCAAAATAACTGGAAAGGCGATGTTTCTGTGGATTTGATTTCAGCTTTGCCCGGCGATGACGAAAAAAATCTTTTGGAATCCATAAATCAGATTTGCAAAATAAAACCCGCTCATATTTCGCTTTATTCGCTTACGATTGAAGAAAACACCGCTTTGGGACGAGCTTTAGCTCAAGGCACTTTTGATTATGATTTTGATAAAGCTGACAAACTTTGGCTTTGCGGCCGTGATTATTTGGAAAAAAACGGCTACAGCCAGTATGAAGTTTCAAATTTCAGTTTGCCCGAAAAAAACTGCCATCACAATCTTGTTTATTGGAATCATCAAGGCTATATTGGCTGCGGAAGCGGTGCTACAGGAACTGTTTACAACCAGTTTTTTGAAAATGAAGAATCGCAAATTGCAAATGCTGCAAGTTTTGAAAAAGAAGCCGGACTTCGCTGGACAAATACAACCGATGTTGAAAAATACATCAGTTTTTGGAATCAAAATAAAAAAAATCAGTCTTTGCAAAATTATCCGCAAAATTTGGAAAAACTGACTTTAGAAACTTCGCAATTTGAGTTTTTTATGATGGGAATGCGAAAATTAAGCGGAATTACAAAAAATCAGTTTTTCGGCTGTTTTAAAAAGCCGCTTCCGCAAAAATTTCTTGAGCTTTTTTCTGATTGGGAAAAGAAAGGCCTTGCTTTTCAAAAAAATGAAAACGATGATGTTCACTACGCGCTTAATTCAAAAGGAATTTTGTTTTTGAACACTTTTCTCGAAGAATTGCTGTAAATCAATTTTGCCGTTTTATTCTTCAATGCAGTTTTCAAGTGGAATTTCAATTGTAAAGCAGCTGCCGTTTCCTTTTTGCGAAGTGACGGTGATGTTCCAGCCGTGAGTGTCCATAATATTTTTTACAACCGAAAGCCCAATTCCCATTCCTTCTTCGCGGCGGGAATTTGTTCCTCTGTAAAACATATCAAAAATGTGCGGAATATCTTTTTGTGCAATTCCAATTCCGTCATCTTTTATTTGAAATTTTATTGATTTTTGATTTTTTGTTTGGTTAATAAATGCGCAAAGTTCAATAACGCCATTTTTTTTAGTATAACGGATTGCATTGCTGAAAATATTTTCAAAAGAGCGCTGAACTAAAAGCGAATTTAGCGGAACTTTGATTTCTTTTTCAATCTGAATATCAGTTTTAATATTGCGGTCAAAAACGGTGCCTGTAATTTCTGCGTATTTTGCAAAGTTTTTTATGATTTTTGTGATAGAAGTTTGAACCAGCTGCTCTTTGATTTCGTAATTATTCAGTTTCATAAAGTTGATTAGAGTGTCAATCATTTGTTCAAGCTGAATTGTTTTTGAATCTATTAGCCCGAAAGTGTCTTTTATATCATTTGCTTCGCAGATAATTCCGTCTTTTATAGCTTCTGAATAACCTTTTATAACTGCAACCGGCGTTCTTAAATCGTGGCTGATTCCCATAATAAAACGGTTTTTTCGTTCTAAGATTTCAAGCAGTTCGCGGCGCATTTTTTCGAGGCTTTGTAAAATTGCAGTAAGTTCGTTTCCGTGAAGTGATTCGTTTTCGTGCGCAATAATTTCGTTTAAATTTCCTTCTGCAAGCTGGTACGTTGATTTTTCAACGCGTTTAATTGATTTAAAAATTGTTCTTGAAATCAATGTAATCAAAATAAGGCTTGCGATAATTGCCAGAAAAACCGTTAAAAGTAAAGCCGAGTAAAGTGCTTTTCGTTTTTCGTGTTTTTCTCTTTGCCGTGAAACTCGCGTTATAACATAAATTTTTGAATTTTTTAGCGGCGGCGAAGAAAACTGGTAAAAATATTTGCTTGAAGATTCGTTTATAAAATTCCAGATTTTGATTTCTGAAAGATTTTCTTCTAATTCTGGAATCGAAGAATATAAAATTTCATCTGTATCAGAAAGAATTGCGCAAACCTGAACATCTGAAGGTAACTTGCGGATTGAAGCTTTTATGCGGTTAATATCGCTGTGCGTAAAATTTAATTTATCGAGATTTTCAAAAATGTTTGTTCCGGTAAGATAATATCGGTTTGGCGAATAAAAATAACTGTAACAAACAATAAAAAGCGTGCACAAAATTGGAATTGCAATAAGTGTTGAGGAAAGAATTATAAACTGTCTTTTAATTGTCATAAGTCTATTTTATAGCTTCTTTTGAAAAAATATAGCCTTTTCCAAATTCGGTTTTGATATATTTGCATTTTGCAGGATCTTCTTCGATTTTTTTTCTAAGACGCTGAATATAAACTGCAACGGCTGTAATGTCGCCGAATTCAACTTTCCAAATGGCTTTATAAATTTTATCTGGCGAAAGAACCTGGCCTGCATTTTTAACAAGATATTCGAGAACTTCGTATTCTTTTGTAGAAAGCTGGATTTTTTGATTTCCTTTTTTGAGAACGCAGCTATTTAAAAGAATTGTAAAATCGCCGAAGTCAATTGAATCTTCTTTTTCGCAGCAAAGACTCTGGCGGCGCAAAATTGCTTTGATTCTTGCCACAAGAACGCTTGGAGAAAAAGGTTTTGTGATGAATTCATCAGCTCCATAGCCGAGCCCTTTTATTATATCTTCATCAGAATCGCGGGCCGAAAGAATTATTGTTGGCGGAATGTTTTTTGCAAAAAGTTTTTTCATTTCTTCGAGAAAATCAAAACCGCTCATTCCAGGAAGATTTAAATCCAAAATAATCAGCTGCGGAAGCGAATCTTCTGAAAAAGAAGAAAGTGCATCTTCTGCATTAAAAAAGGCTTTTGTTGTCATGCTTTCTTTATTAAGATACATGCAAATAAGTCTTGAAATTGATTCTTCGTCTTCGATTATGCAGATGTAAGGCTCGTTTTTCATTTTATTTTCCCTATTTATAGAATATAAACTAAACTCAAAAAAAATGTACTAAAAATCTTTTGAAATAATAAAAAATTATAAAAATACTCTAAAAAATCCAAAAAATCACCGATTTTTAAGGCAAGAATAAAAATATTAATTGAAATATGAAAAAAAAAGATTATAATTAAAGAGTCGAAATTTAGATATTTTTTTTAACTTAAAATTTGGAAATAGTGCTTCGACAATATCAGCACAAGCGAAGCGCGAATGCCATTGGCTAAGTACTGTTTCTAAATTAGATTAGAAGAATAATCATATTTTGACACATTTAATTATGATTGAAGTAATGCGGTTAGATGGGAAAATTTATTGGGTGAATCCGCACATGATTGAAAGTATGGAATCAACTCCTGACTTGACGCTAACAATGCTGTCTGGTCGTAAAATCATTGTCAGAAATTCCCCAGATGATATTATAAATAAAATAATTGAATACCGAAGAAATATCGGTGTTGAAAGGCAAGAGGTCTTGTAATGGATATAGCAAGTATACTGGGTATTGTTGGTGGTGCAGCCATGATCGTCATGTCTGTATTGACATCTGGTGGTACATTGGGCGGAATCATCGATATCCCGTCTGTATTCATGACTATCGGCGGTTCTTACTTCGCCATGTTCATCGCGTCGCCTTTAAAGAAAGCCCTTGGTATGTTCAAGATTATGGCCAAGGCCTTTAAGGTTCCGGACTTCGGTGAAAAAA
>JAEEGL011780972.1_pt1 | contig 12012 bp, 13 predicted proteins | sample 9134231 | NCBI WGS metagenome assembly JAEEGL01 (sample SAMN16246548, study PRJNA631951) | gut metagenome | biome: gut microbiome; feature: rumen; material: fiber-attached | host: Bos | place: Iran: Karaj | collected 2018-10
CCTTAGCCGAACCGTCCCAACCGATAATTGTGCCGAGGCGCAACTCGCGGTTTTCAACGGTGGTCATATTCAAATTAATTCGATTTGCCATTTGATGTCTGTTTTGATTTTTTACACTGCAAAGGTACGGCGAGTGGAAATTTTTACCAAGAAGAATCAAATGTTTGGAAAAATTTGCTAAAAATGCGGTACATAAGGATTATTTATACGGCATTGGGGCAAAAATTAGGAAATAAAAGAAAATTTCAAAATCCGCAATAGAATTTAGCGAAACACCGTCCTCTAATTATTGCTTTTGTAGATTTTTGCACACGTTTTTTATTAGTCTGCGCTATAATTCAAGATTTATTTATATCTTTGCGGATTGATTATAACTGTAAAAAACAACGCCCCAAAACGTGAGCATCAGGTATTACCATCATAAGGACATCGACTTCGACAAGTGGGAGTTTTGCGTGAGTAACTCGCTGAACGCCTGCGTGTATGGTCATGTGTGGTATCTCAACAACGTCTCGTTGACTTGGGACGGTATCGTGATGGACGATTACAGGGCGGTGATGCCGGTGTTTCGCGACGCCGACAGGATGTACCTGCCTTATGGGATGCTGTGGACGGGCATCTATTGCAAAGATGTACTCACACCACAGGATTGCCAAAAGTTCATAGATTTTATCGACAACAAGTTTAAGAACGTAAACATTGCCTTCGATAAGTATTTTTTTGACAATGTGGCGGTTGGCGGTCGTCTGTTAAAGGAAACCGTATATCAACTTGACACCTTCAGTGGCATCTCAAACGTTGATGTGCAGGAATTGGTGGGCGTGGTCAATTACAACCGTTATACATGCCGCGACCATATTGCGAATACCGTTAAAGCGGTGATATACAGCGACTTTTTAGACATAGACAAGTCGTTGTCTTTTAAGACCGCAATGATGCTCAAAAACCTTGCAAACCGAAGCGTTGTCAATAAGTTTGGCGTATATACCGAACTCTTGGAACGCAGCGTGTCTATACGCGGGTTGGCGTTGGCGGTATATAGCGACAGTTATATCTTCATGCCGTTTTTTGGGGCAGCCAACATGCAGACCGACACGGCGTTTGGACGGATATTGTTGCTGAGCCACATTGTAAACAAGTATTTTGCCCACAAGCCGGGCATCCTTGTGCTCGACCAACGCAAATGCGGCATCCCACCGCAGGCTCTCGAAAAAATGGGCTTCCGCCGTTACAATTATTACCGCTACAAAGTGGATATGATTACCAAATTCACCAATCTCTTTAAGACTAACAACAGACAAACACAATTCAGCGAATGAAAATAGTATCATACAACGTCAATGGAATCCGCGCCGCAATTACCAAGGGCCTTTACAACTGGCTCAAACAGGAACAGCCAGACATCCTCTGCATCCAGGAGACTAAGGCGCAGCCCGAACAGATAGACGAAGTGGAGTTCAAAAGGCTCGGCTACAAGTGCTATTGGTTTTCGGCGCAGAAAAAGGGCTATTCTGGCACGGGCATCGTTACCAAGATAGAACCCAAGCACGTGGAATACGGCATGGGCATAGAGAAATACGACGACGAGGGCCGCGTAATCCGCGCCGACTTCGACGGTTATTCCGTTATATCCGTGTATCATCCGTCGGGTACGAGCGGCGACGAGCGTCAGGCGTTCAAGATGCAGTGGCTCGAAGACTTCACGGCATACGTGGAGAAGTTGCGCATGGATTTCCCCAAGTTGATTATCAATGGCGACTTCAACATCTGCCGCCTTTGGATAGACATCAACCATCCCGAAAAGCACGAAGAAATGTCTGGATTTTTGCCCGAAGAGCGCGAATGGTTTCAACGTTTTGTGGATTTGGGCTATGTGGACAGTTTCCGCGAATTTTGTGACGAGGGCAACCAATATTCGTGGTGGTCGTTCCGAGGAGGCAGTTATCAGAAAAACCTCGGCTGGCGCATCGACTACAACATGGTAACTTACAATCTCAAAGACCAACTCCGCTCCGCCTTCATCCGCCCCGAAGTAAGGTTCAGCGACCACTGCCCGGTAGGAATAGAAATTTTTGATTAATTGACAATGGACAGTTGACAATTTACAATGGAAGGAACAGTAATTAAATCCACTGGCAGCAATTATCTCGTTCGTCAGTCCGACGGCACGATTATCACTTGCAAGATGCGCGGCAAACTGCGTCTCGACGGCAACAAAAGCACCAACCCCGTTGCCGTGGGCGACATTGTGGATATTGACATCGAGGGCGATGGCTCCGTGGGCGCAATCAAGAATATACACTCCCGCCGCAACTGCATCGTCCGCCGCGCCACCAATCTAAGCCGTCAGTCGCAGGTGATAGCCGCCAACATCGACCAATGCCTTATTGTTACTACCATCATCCTGCCCGAAACTCCAATAGAGTTTATCGACAGGTTTCTTGTGTCGGCGGAGGCGTACAAAGTACCGCCGGTACTGGTGTTCAATAAGTGCGACTATTACGACGAGCCGCCTATCCAGGAGGAGTTGCAACACCGCATCAATCTATACACAAAAATTGGTTACCGTTGCCTCTGCACGTCATCTGTGTCGGGCGAGGGCATCGACGAACTGCGCGACCTTCTCCGCGACAAGACTACTTTACTTTCTGGTCGCTCCGGCACAGGCAAGTCAACTCTCGTTAACACCGTGAATCCCGGTCTCAATCTCAGGACGGGCGAGATTTCGATGTCGAGCCTCGACGGCAAGCACACCACAACATTTGCGGAGATGTTTCCGCTGGATTTTGGCGGCTATGTGGTTGATACGCCGGGCATTAGGAGTTTTGGTACGAGCGGTCTGTCCAACGAGGATGTTGCCCACAATTTCCCGGAGTTTTTCAGCAGGCTGAGCGAGTGCCGCTATTATAATTGCACCCACACCAACGAACCTGGCTGTGCGGTGAAGGCGGCTGTTGAAAGCGGCGAGATAGAGCCGTCGCGGTACGAGAGTTACATCTCGATATGCTTCGGCGGGGACGGAAAGTATCGAGAAGGGCGGCGAGGATAATTGATTTCAAAATTTTTAAACCCTCGTCTATGCCTTCTATCCTGCAATCATCTTTGTCTCAGCATTTTCCTCGCTTTTTCCTATCCCAGACAACTTAATCCCCATCACGAGGAAATCGTCTATCTGCTGCCGGTCGCCAATCCATTGCTCCATGGTCTTGGTGATAACAGCCTTCTGCTCCTCCATGGGCAGGGCGCGGTTGGCAAGAATCAACTCCTTGAAACGCTGGGCGTTAAATTTTTCGTTGCTCTCGCCGCCGTATTGGTCGAGGTAGCCGTCTGAAAACATATATATAGAAGTGTTTTCGTCGTACATGAAGTCGTAGCAGGTGAAGGAAACCTTCATGTCGGGTCTCAGCGTCCTGCCACCCACAGAATAATAATTGGCCTTCAATATTTTCAACTTGTCGCCCTGCACTACATAAATGCTGTTTTTTGCGCCGGCAAACTGGAATCTGTTGAGTTTGGCATCCACGGTGCAGAGGCTCATGTCCATGCCGCCCTCGCTTACAGAATCCTCGCTGTCTTGGTTGAGCGCGAGGGTGATGCCCGTGTGGAGCATCGCAAGAATCTGGTCGGGCTTAAAGACATGCTTTATGTTGACAATCTCGTGCAACAACGTGTTGCCAATCATGGAGAGAAACGCGCCCGGCACACCGTGTCCAGTGCAGTCGATGGCAGTAATCACATATTTGCTCTCATAACGGCTAAACCAATAAAAATCGCCGCTCACGATGTCCTTGGGCTTGTAATAGATAAACATGTCGGGCAGCCAACGCTTGATTTTCTTTTCGGGCATCAGGATAGAGTCTTGGATTTTGCGGGCGTAATTGATGGAGTCGGTAATCTGTTCGTTCTTGACGAGGATGAGGTTTTTCTGACACTCAATCTCGTCTTTCTGCGCCTCGAGACGGCTGTTGATGCGCTTAATCTTCCTGAACGCAAAAAACAGCACCCCAAGCAATCCAAGCACCACCGCACCGATAGCGATAAACACGATCACCAGCGTACCCGACACATGCACCCCGTCTTCCAACGGCTCGGCGAGAGCGTCGGGGAACATTGTCAATAGACAGAATGTCAGAGCGTTATATATGACCGCCTTATCCAAAGTCCATACTTTAAAATGATTCTACATAATCTTGTCCATGCCGAAAAAAATCAGCACACCGTACAAATAAAACCTCACATAGCGCGATAGTCCATACAGCAACGTCTGTTTAAACGGATACTTGACCATGCCCGCCGCAAGCGTCGTAGTGGCGAAGGGCAGCGGAAACAGCGCGGCGAGGATGATAATAAGCCCGCCCCATTTGCGGATGCGCACAAAAAATTCGGCGTTGCGGCTTTCGAGCCATTTGCGGAATTTTGGGAACTTCAACGCAATCTTGCCAATCCAATATGCAATCATGCCGCCGATGTACGAAATAGTGCCGAGTATCGTAAGCCAGAGGAACGGCTGCTGAAATTTGTCGCTCCACATGATGAACAAGTCGGGCGGAATCCAGCCCAAAAACGACTCCGAAATCAGGAACAACGTCAATACGCCCGGAGTGTCGTGGCTGAAAATATAGTCTTTTACAATCTGTTCGAGGTTGAAGAAATGGTTGAGCAGCAGCACCACGCCCACGATGAGGGCAATGATTATCAACAGTTTAAGCACAATCTGCCCCATGAAGGAATACAGACCTGTGCGCTTGTTCCACTGATGGCTGATGCGCCACCTCTCGGATAATGAATGAGTCTTATTGTTTGCCATATTTTAATAAAGTTGTAGTTGTGGCTGCAAAGGTAATCATTATTTGTAAACAAAACAACAAAAAAAGGCGCACGTTTCACAACGCCGCCATTTCTACTAAAACCTTATTTAACTTTCACAATTATTCTTTGAAAAGTAAATTACAATAAAAATAACCCAATTACACTGCTATAACGCTGCAAAGATACGTATATTAACACTTTACGAGGTGGACAAAACGCACCGTCAAGGTGGACAAGCGCACAAAAACAAGCGCACAAAAAAGTCCCCCACACAAAAAAAATCAAAAAAACTTGTGAGAGACAAAAAAAACACATATTTTTGGGCAAAATATCCTGAGCCATGAACAACACGATACTTCTAATAATAGACCCGCAGAACGACTTCTGTAACACACAAGGCGCGCTCTATGTGCCAAATGCTGACAAAGACATCAGCCGCATCATCAGCCTCATAGACCGCCACGGCGACAAGATAGACGGCATGATACTCACCGCCGACGACCACCTGCCAAACGACATCTCGCATCCCGCCTTCTGGAAGGACGCGGATGGCGGGCATCCCGCGCCGTTTGCCACCATCACCAGCCAGGACATCATGGCGCACAAATATACCACCACCGCCATCGAAGACCTCAACATCGCCACGCAGTACATCGAGCAACTCGAAGAAGCGCACAAGGCCCACACAATCTGGCCAACACACTGCATATCAGGCACGTGGGGCGCGGAGATAGTTCCCGAACTGCTCGCCAAAATCATACAGTGGACCGACAACTCCAACAAACATTACCAGATATTGCGCAAAGGCTTGTATCCATACACGGAGCATTTTGGCGCGTTTGAGGCGGAAGTGGCATACCCGATGGTGGAGTCCACGCTGTTTAACGCCCCCCTCGCCCGCGAACTCAACAAGTATTCCTCCATATTGCTGGCGGGCGAAGCCAAGAGCCACTGCGTACTCAACACCATCAAGCAGATAATAGCAAAAGCCCCGGAACTCACAAAGAAACTCGTGATTCTGGACGACGCGATGTCGCCGGTAACAGGCTGCGAAACCTACGCCGACTCAACCATCAAAAACGCCCGCGACCTCGGTGCCACCGTATCCGACACCTCATCCATCTTCTCATAACAGAGTATATGTGGCCATTCAACAAAAAACAACAGCAAGACCAGCAGGGCGACACCGAGCGCAGCCTCAACAAGGTGGCGCGACGGCTGAGGTATGCCGCATACCAGTCGCAATACCACTACGACTACGTAACGGGCTACCGCGACTGGAGCAGCCACATATACAACACGCGCAAATTCATCAGCGACTGCGCACGGCGGTGCTTCGGGCGGCGGTCGTGCGTGGTGCTGGGCAGCGGTTTTTGCCTCGACGTGCCGGTGCTGGAACTCAGCCGGATGTTCGACAACGTGTATCTCGTGGACATCTGCCATCCGCGCCGCACCCGTCAGCGCATCAAAGAGACCAAAAACGTACAACTCGTTACCGAAGACATCACAAAAATTGCGGCGGAGGCTCTCAACAGTATCAACCGTTACAAGGATTTTTCGGTGGACATGCTCATCCACTCGCCCAATTACAGTTCTGGCAATTACAGCGACACGCTCAACGCCTTCGACTTTGTAATCTCGGTAAACACACTGGCATTCCTCGCGGACCCCATCACGGCGTACCTCGCACGGCTGAGGCTAATAGACGACATCGCAGCCACTACGCTACAGACTTTTATGCAGCAATACCACATCAGCATACTCCCAAAAGGCAAATCGTGCATCATATCGCCCATCAGTCAGCGGTATTACAACGCCGACGGACTCCAAATGTACGACCACTCCATCGCCTACATCCCCGCCGATGTGATACGCGACCCGCAGTCGTGGACCTGGAACTACTCCAACGACCACACAGGCCGCATAGAGTACGGCGTAAAGGCATGGGAACGCTGACGAAAAAAATTACTAAGTGAAATATGTAAAATTTCGAAAAAAACAATTATATTTGCGCATTAAAAAAACATGGAAAAAACAACACACACACAATATTATAAAATATGAAAAGATTAATTGAAAAAATTACGACAGCATGCCTTGCTGCATCAATCGTCATATTCGCAAGTTGCGGCGGCAATAGCAACAACAACAGCGGCAGCAATGCCCAAAACAACAGCGGCGACACCGAGATTGAATACAACGCCGCCCAGCCCCAGCAGCAGATAGACTTTGCGGCATACGGGCTCGACGAGGACTTCCTCAACCATTACCGCAACCAAGACATCACGGACTTCGGCGACCTGATACAGAGTTTCCCGTCGCCGGTGGAAGTGTCGGCAATCATCCAGGACATGAAAGTGCCTTACAGCGAGAGCCTTCTGCTCGACGCCAACAAGGCAACCGACTTCGAAACATCGTTCAAGAAGTCGCTGGGACTTGGCGTATTCTGCGCCGACCTCGGATACCTCAACGTCTATAACAAGACCGGCGACGTAATCAACTACCTCGTGTCGATCAAGCAACTCACCGAATCGCTGAAACTTGCGCAATTCTTTGAGTTTCAGACGTTGAAACGCATCGCCACAAACAACAACAACCTTGACTCCCTGCTCATTCTCTCCACAATGAGTTACTACAACATGGACACATACCTCCGCAACAACAACCGCGCCGACGTGAGCGCGATGATGGTAACGGGCGTATGGACCGAAAGCCTCTACCTCGCCACGCAGGTATATAAGAAGAAGGAAAACAAGCGTATGCGCGACCACATCGCCAGTCAGAAAAACATCCTCGACGGCCTCATCACTGTTCTCGTGCATTACATGGGCAACAACATCGACTATGTAAAACTCGTCTCCGCCTTCAAGGAACTCTACAAAGCATACGAACAAGTTTCCATCGAGACTGTGGACGGCGAAGACAAGAACGAAATCATTAACGGACAATCGGTTACCATCCAAGGGTCTCACACCATTATCACCGTTTCAGACGACCAGATGATACAAATCTGCAAAGCCGTAGAGACCCTCAGGAAGAAGATTACGGAGGCATTGTAATCTATAATGCACCAAGCAGCGACTGCAAGAATCCCGCTACGCCGCCCAAAACTGCGCCGACGGCTATCAGTTTCCATTCGTCCTCCTGAAAGGCGGGGCGGAGGAAGTCGATGAACTTTTTGGGTGGCAACTCCGACATCTTGCTGCCGATGGTGTTGCGGATGTCCAAAGTCTGCTCCGTGTAAGGATAGATGACACTGATGTACAGCGGCAATTCGTTCATCAGGTTGAAGACTGCCACCGACTTCAATTCAGAAATTTTTTGGTTGGTCAGTACGAGTTTTACGAGCGACGGCAACGAGCGCACCACCTCGTCAACAGCCTTAGACACTTCATCTTCCATGATTTGGCGGGTGAGTTGGCAATCGGGCGAGCGGAAGATGTAGTCAAAAAGTTTTTCTGGCGTCAAGATGCGCGACGAGATGATGTCGGCGTATTTGAAACTCTCTGCGCGTTGATTACGCAAGAAAAGTCCCCAAAACAGAAACGGACCAATCTTCTTAGGCTCGGCGGGTTCAAAAATCATCTTGATTGCCAATACGTTGGTGATATAGCCAATAAAAATGCCGTATGCCACAAACATCAGCCAATGGCTTGTGTACATGCAAGTTACAATCTGCCCCAATCCAAAGAGAAACCCAAGCCACGCGCCCGACGTCTCGATAAAACGGAATTGCTTGCCGCCCAAATCAAGGAAAATCTTGTTTATCAGCGATTTGTCTTCTTTCAATGCCTCTACGGCGATGGTTTTGAGATTGAGGATTTCTTCGATATTATCCTTGATACGGAGCATTGCGTTGCCCACCACGCCGGGCAAAACTTTTGCAACTGCGTTTTCCACGTGCGGTTTTACGCTGCGGCCAACGGCGGTGGAAGCCATTGGCACACGGGTAGTTAGCACCGCATCGGCAATGCGCCGCGACATCGCAAGGAAGTTGTCGGTGCTAATCCTGATTATCTCGCTTACATCGAGCCGCGCAAAAACGTCCTTGGGCTTAAAGAGGTCGCGGGTGAGCAAATCAACCGACTTTTCCGCCATCTTGGTAGCCTTGGACGGAATGATGCCCTGCCACCCCAAAAACGGCCTTATTCCCTTGTAGTCAAGCGGATAAAAAGTCATCTTGATGGCAATGACATTGGTAACGTACCCAATCACGGCACTTATCAACGGGATTAATATGTAGGCGTAAATGTCCACTAATTTTGTATGCTCTTTATTGCTTTATTGTTGAACGCAAAATTAATAATAATCTTTGATTTTCAAAAGCATATTTACATCGCCTTTACAATATCCAAAAATTCGGCAAGGTTGCGAACTTCTACTTTGGGGAAGTTATATTTTTTGAGTTCGTTAAAATGGCGGTCGTTGCTGACGATGTACGTTGCACCTGCAATAATGGCGCAATCCACAAATTTGTTGTCGTCGGGGTCGGCTACAATAAGATTAAAACGGAAGGTAGGATTGATGCGCTCCACATTTGGAGATTCCATTAATTCTTTGAGAACCGTATTGGCAATCAGATTGTTATATCTCATAGCCAATATTTCGTGATATTCAAATAGAATCTCATTGGTAACGCACAATACATATTTGAACGCACGAAACGCTTGCCAAATAGCGTTGTTGTACGTACCTGGCATAATGACATTGATGAGGCAATTGGTATCAAGAACAATTTTCATCTGTAATAAGGTGTCCTTATATGTTGATTAGACCAATCATCCAATGTCTGTTGCGTTATGTTGTTCTCCCGTTGAAAACTGAGCAACAAGTCGTCCGTTTTTTTACGGTAAAATTGTAGCAAAATATCATTCAACTCTTGCTCCTCTTGCTCGGTGTCAATATAAGACATCAAGTTTAAGATGTTGAGTTGTACGGGGTTAAGTTGTTTTGTCGCTAACATTTTATTCTGTTTTTTGTTACGATGCAAATTTAAACAAAAAAAATGAACATGTCAAATTCTTTTTATTCTTTTATTCGTCCCTGTATCTTATACACCACCTGCTGGCTCACCGCGCTATTGGTGATAATCGTGAGATAGCGATCCTGTTTGCCGCTGCGACCATCGGAGTTGAAAACCACCGTTATCGACCCCGATTCGCCGGGCGCAACTTCGGGCGTGTCGAGGCGTACAGAAATACAATCGCAGGCGTTGCGGACGGCGCGGATTTTTAACGGGCTGTTGCCGATATTCTTGTAATTGATGTGGCAGACACGAACCTCGCCAGCGGAAATTTCGCCAAAATCGGTGAAACTGTCGCCGTCAAGCGTAAAAATGGGCGCATTATTCTTGTCCTTATCCGTAAATTGTTCATACACAATGGCTTTTATGTGCAGATTGTAACTGGCTGATTCGTTGATAAGTATCGGCGCGTCAAACTGTACCATATCGTACTCGTCGAGGTTTGCTGTGTTTAAGACGCATTTGATGACGCCTTTTTCGCCGGGTTTTAGGATGGAAGGCTTGGCGGCAATCTGCATACACGGCGGCATATTTTGGGCATCAGGGGAGATTACAATGTTTGCCTTCGACGGGTTGATTATCTCGATTTCCTTGGTGGCGGATTGACCCGCTACTACCTTGCCAAAGTTTAATGTGGTGGCGCGGAGTCGCAAATCCATCATTTCGTAGGGGTACGACGAGGAAAGCGGTTCGGGACGCGGCATCACGTTGCCCGTAATATATAAGGTGATGCTCTTTTCGGTGGCGTTGCAATCCACAATGATGCTCTTTGTAAACGAACCCGGACGGTCTCGCGGGTCAAAACTTACGTCGATGTATCCCGACCTCGACGGCAACACCGGTTCCTTGCTCCACGCGGGTGATGTGCAACCACACGAAGTATGCACACTGTTGATTATCAACGGTTTATCACCTGTATTCTGATACACAAAACGATACTGTACAATGCCACCAAGTTCGCGTATCTCGCCGAAATCGTATTCGAGAGTGTCGAACTTGATAACCGGCTGCGCCATCAATCCGCCGCCGCAAATTACCGTTAATAATATTATCAACAAAAATCTCATAGCCATAAACATCTGTTTTTCACCACCTTGCGGCGGCGGTCTTTCTTATCCAAAAATTATAAGAATGAGAAAGAATTAAAAGAATTTTTTTTCTATTGTTGCAGATAACGTCCGATTTCGTAAATTTCCACGCTGTTTCCGCTGTTGGTTGGCACTACGAGGAGGCGTTGTTCGGGGATGTAACCGATGTCGGCACCGCTAACTCCCTGACGTTTTGACACAAGCAACTGTTGTTTGCCGCTACTAACTACGTATATGTTGCCCGAAACATCCGTTGTCAAAAAATTGCCTTCGTCGTCAGAACAGATGCCGCAGACGGGATAGGCGGTGTATGCAAAAACCCTCATCCTGCCCGCGTTGTCGATGCGCACAATGCGTTTTTGGCAAGCGGCGTACAAATATCCGTTGTAACTACACAACCCCGAAACTCCCGCCAACAATGTATCCGCCGCAAAAATCTTCGCCGTATCACCGTCGATACACAAAATTCTTTCGCACTGAGTGTCAGACACGAACAGCCTTCCTGTGCGGTCTTTTGCCATGTCAAAAAGCGATTTGGCATCGGGTACGTCGATTGTGGAAACGAGGGTGTCGCGGCTGAGGTCGTATTTCAGCACGCGGTTTACGTCGGTGATGTAGAGGTAGCCGTCGTGTTCCAACATTCCTTTTGGCGCGTTGAGGGCGTGGATTCGGAGGGTGTCAACAATGTCGCCATACAGACTCATGCGGCACACGTAGCCGAGGCCGTCCTCGTCAGGGTCGGAGATGTTGGAAACGTACATCTCGTCGTTATTAAACTCCACAGACACAGGCATTTGGAAATAGTTGCTACAAGTCTTTGTGATACGTGCGCCGTCAAAACTCCCCATGCCGTCCATCACTGCCACGCTGACGCTCTCCTTCCTTGGCTCGTGGTCGATAACAGACCATACCACCCAAATCACTACAAACGCCAACACGACGTTAAATACATATTTCCTTAATTCCGAAGTTAAAAAAAAATAAAATCGGCAAAATATTGACAACAAAACAGTTATAATATTTTGCCGTTACAAATATTTCACTTAAATTAGTGCTGCCAAACATAAAACAAAAGTGAAATATGAGGACAAA
>JAEEGL012450777.1_pt1 | contig 12012 bp, 9 predicted proteins | sample 9134231 | NCBI WGS metagenome assembly JAEEGL01 (sample SAMN16246548, study PRJNA631951) | gut metagenome | biome: gut microbiome; feature: rumen; material: fiber-attached | host: Bos | place: Iran: Karaj | collected 2018-10
CAGGCACGGCAGTCAGTAAGAGGCAACGGCAAGCATGGCCGCGACTGACGTTGCGGCATGGTTCAAGCGGCATGCAGTGCTAACGTTTAGAACAATGCAAGTTGGTTGGTGGTCTCCACCTCGAACTTTATGGCCGGCTTTTTTGGGAAGAACGAGTATGTAATCATCGCGGCGAGCGTGTTGGTCAGGAAGTTGGTGAAGCTGCGGTGCCGCGAGTGCTCTATCTGGCACATGGTCTTCAGCTCGTCGTTGACCGTCTCTATCACGGAGCGTTTGCAGAGCAGTATCTTGTCCTTCAGCTCGACCAGGGTGTTCTTCATGTTGCTCTTTATCCCGGTGACGAGGTGTATGCCGTCGATGAATAGGATTTCGGTGAGCTGTTTTGATATGTATCCCTTGTCGGCGTAGAGCTTCCCCTTGATTTTCTTCAGGAAAGCCTCGTCCTTGAGCGGCTCGCGGTCGTCGGTGTTGCCGGGGTGATTACGAAGTTGAGAATCTCGCCCTTCTCGTTGAGCAGCAGGTGCAGCTTGAAGCCGTAGAACCAGCCCATCGTGCTCTTGCCGACCTGCGCCAGCCCCTTGAAGACTTTGTGGCTGTGGATGCGCTTGTTCTTGCAGACGCGCAAAGGGGTGGAGTCCACGTAGGAGATGCCCGTGCACTCACCGAGACAGAACATCTTCAGCATGACGGCCATCGAGAGCGCCTCCTTCTCCATCAGCTCGACGAAGCGGTTGTACGACACCGTCTGTGGGAACTCTCCCCGCATGTGCCGGCACACATAGTGCAGGTAGAAGTGCTTGAGGTTGCGGAACGCGCCGTAGTGGAACAGCACCATGATTGTCACCACCTCGCCCGACGACATCTTCGGCTTCCGCCGGGGTTCCCTCCTGGCCTTACCGCCCTCCTCGATGGCGTAGATTTCGATGGCTTTGTAAAATTCTTTGCAGAAATTGTCCGCGAAATAGAAAATTTCCGTAACTTTGTCCTTGGATAGATTCATGGGAATCTTCGTTTATTTGTTTGGTTTTCAATTGCAAAGATACGAAAATCCCTTGATATGGCAAAGTGTTTTAACACTTATTAAGTGTTAAATTCAACATATTGAAAACACGATAATTTAAAATCGAACTCAGGTTAAGTTCCCTCTCAATTCACTTTTCACTATTCACAATTCACAGAAAACAACATACAGATGAAAAGAATATACAAATACCTCGTACTGGCTGCATTGATGATTGGCCCTTGTGGGATAGTCAATGCACAGCAGACTGTCGACTCGGTGGATGTCATCGACTACGACCTGACCCTTGACCTCAGCGCCGGCAAGCCTTTTGCCGGCAAGGCGGTGCTGACGATGAAGCTGACGCGCGACATTAACCACTTCGCCCTCCAGCTGAAGGGCACCGTCGATTCGATACTGGTGGCCGGCGAGGCTGTCGCCGAACCGATACTGGGAATGATACCCGTCCACGGCATTGAGGCTGGGGTGCCATTCACGGTGACGGTGTTCTACCACGGCGCGGGCTATGTGGAGAACTATGGCTTCGGAGGTATGCACTTCGACAACGACATGACCTACAACCTCGGCGCAGTGTTCCAGGAGACACCCCACTGCTTCGGACGCTGTTCCTTCCCCTGTCGCGACAATTTCAGCGACAAGGCCACCTACACCCTGCGCATAACCTCGAAAACCGGCTGGACGGCCGAATGCAGCGGCGTGCGCCAGAGTGCCGAGGTCGACGAGCAGGGCAGGGAGCACTCTGTATGGCGCATCGACAACCTTGTGCCGACATACATCGTTGGAATAAGCCAGGCCAACTACCACCGCATCGAGCGCACTGTGGCAGGCTATCCACTGACGCTCGGCTACACCACGCAGGACAGCGCTGCGGTGAGCCAGACCTTCGCGCTTCTCGACAACGTTGTCCCCATGTTCGAGCAGTGCTTCGGCCCCTACCGCTGGGGACGCATCGGATATATCGGCACGAAGAAGGGCTCGATGGAGCATGTGAACAACATTGCATTGTACAAAAGCGCAATGTCGGAAATAACCGCCCAGGGCCAGAGCACCATTGCCCATGAGCTGGGCCACGCCTGGTTTGGCAACCTTGTGACCTGCCGCGAGGAGGGCGACATGTGGTTCAACGAGGGCGGCGCGTCGTTCACCAGCGAGGTGGCACGCGAGGCCACGCACGGTCGGCAGTCGTCGGATGCGTACTACCAGGAAAACCTCGAGTCGGTCATCCGCTCGACGCACAAGACAGACTACGGCCTGTATGCCCTGACGGGGATGCCGACCTCCGTCACCTACGGCTCGACGACCTACGACAAGGGCTGGATGGTGTGGCACTCGTTGAGGGGCTATATGGGCGACTCGCTCTTCTATGCCTCGCTGCACCGACTGTTTGCCGACAAGGCTTTCTCCACTGTCGACATGGCCGAGGTGCGCGACTCGATGGGCAGCTACAGCGGCATCGACCTCACCGACTTCTTCCAGTTCCATGTGGCCACCCCGGGCTTTGTAGACTATCATGTCGACTACCGCGGCGGCCATCTGGTTATCAGCCAGCAGGGTGTCTATACCGACAGCCTGGCTCGCGGCAACCGTGTGCCGTTGACCTTCGTGTCGTCCGACGGACAGACCGAGAAGCGCTGGTACACCTTCAGCGGCCGCGACACATCGCTGACCGTCGAGGGACTGCCCTTCGAGGCGGCATACTGCCTGCTCGACCGCGACTGCGAGATTTCTGATGCCGCCACCCGTGGCGAGGTTGATTTGGTCAACGACTCGCAACGGACGCTCAACGTGGTACACATGAGACTGAAGCCCGAGGGCCTGCAGGAGCCTGTACACCTCTATATCGACCACCACTGGGGACGTGCCTACGGCATCGACACCGTCGAGGGTGTGGTGCGCGGAGCAAACCGCTATTGGACGGTCGAAGGAAATATTGACTGGCAGAGCGGCGTGGAGGGACGTTTCCGCTACACCCGCGGCAACAACGCCAGCGCGACCTACGCCTACCTCGACGACGGTTTCTATACCAACCAGGCCACCCTCGACTCGATAGTCCTGATGCACCGCTACAACAGCGGCGAGCCGTGGCGCTGCGTGTCGCGTCGCCATACCGGCACCAAGGAGGAAGGCTTCTTCACCTGCCGTCTGGAACACGGCGAGTACACCCTGGCAGTGGTCGACACGGCAATGGTTGGCATCAACACCGTCCCCTACGGCAACGTCGGCCTCTTCCCCAATCCGCTCCGCAGGGGTGACTCGCTGACAATCAGCGTCCCCGACGGTGTGTACCGCATCTGTATCTACGACGAGTCGGGCCGCCTGGTGTGGCAGCGCGACGGCGTGACTGCACGGAAAAAGATACGGCCAAATCTCAAGAAAGGAACATATTTGGTTGTAATTAAAAATAATTCCGTATCTTTGCAGTCGAAATTGATACAGCTATGAAGAAGATTAAATACCTCATTTTAGTCACATTACTAGGCATTTCCGCTACCGCGGCGGCACAATTTTCGCAGCTCGGCCCGAAGAATGAGTTCATGATGAAGATTGAGGCCGGCTTCCTGCCCTTCATGGGCAACAACGGTCAGCCGGGCGACTACGGCTTCTACCTGAGCAAGTTCCACAATGCCGCCAGCATGAACCTGGTGGCCGGTGTGAATATCAGCCAGGACTGGTTTGTCGGTGTCGGCGTTGGAGGCAATTATTTCTTCAACCTGCAGCAGGGTCTGGCCGACCCGTATATCGGCGCCAACGCCTTTGTCGACTGCGATTTTCGTCCGATATGGCAGGGTGTCATGGGTCTGGACTACCAGCCCGAGACCATCAAGGTGGCACCGATTGTCGGCGGTCGTGCCGGCGGCAGCATGCTCATGGGCGACCCCAACACCTACGGCACGACAATGACTTTCTACGGCGAGTTCTATGGTGGTATTAACTGGTACTACCGCCACGGTCTGCGCAACATGGAACATAACTGGCACTCGTTCTATGCCACCGTGGGTGTGGCCATTATGCAACAAAGTATCTTCCTGCCCCTGCGGATAGGCTGGAGGTGGTAACACTGGAAAAAAACTATGCAGAGTACACGTCAAAATAAAATATGTCGGCTGATACAGCAGGATATGGGTGATATCTTCCTGCGCGAGATGAAAGGCACGCTGGGACCGTCGCTTATCACGGTGACACAGGTGCGTATCACCCCCGACCTCTCCATTGCCCGCATCTATGTCTCAATCATGCCTATAGGCGGTGCCGGCAAGGATGCCTTGTTGCATCTTATACGCGAGAACACCTCCGACCTGCGCCGCCGCCTCGGCCTCCGCGAAGGCAAGCAGCTGCGCATCATCCCCCAGCTTGAGTTCTACCTCGACGATTCCCTCGACTACATAGAGAACATCGAACGTCTTTTGAAAGGTTGAAACTCGAAAGTCTCATAGCTGTGCGCTACCTCTTCGCCCGAGGGCAGAAGTCGGTGGTTCATGCTATCTCCTGGATATCGCTCGGCGGACTGCTTGTCAGTACCGCCGCACTTATTATTGTGCTGTCGGTGTACAACGGCATCGGCGAGCTGACCAAGAGCCTCTTCAACACCTTCGACCCCGAGCTTATCATTGAACCCGCCGAGGGCAAGACGCTCCATGCCGGCGACATCGACCTGTCGAATGTTGACGGGGTGGAATGTGTCTCGCAGATAGTCAGCGAGGCGGCCTGGATAACCTACGGTGAGCAGCAGGCCATCGTCACGCTGCGCGGTGTCGACTCGAACTATGCCGCCATCACCGGCATCGACACCCTCCTCAACGACGGGGAATACTTTTTGAGTTCGGAGTTCAGAACTCGGAGTTCTGAGTTATCCGGGTGCGGCAGCAATAACTCCGAACTCCGAACTCCGAACTACGAACTAATCCACTATCTAGTTGTTGGTGGCGATATATATTACCGGCTGGCGATGCGGCTGCATTCCAACATGCCCGCGGTGCTGCACATCCCCAAGCGTGGCACTACCTCGATGGGCTTCACCATCGACGACGCCTTCAATGTCGCCTACGCCTATCCGGTGGGCAACTTCTTCATCCAGCAGGATTTGGATTCCCGCTATGTGCTGTGCGACGCACAGCTGGTGCGGCAGCTGATGAACTATGCCCCCGATGAATGCACCGCCCTGGCCCTAAAGCTCACCCCCGGCTCCAATCCAAAAAAAGTGAAGAAAGAAATAATTGAGTCTCAATTCACAAATCACAAATCACAATTCACCCCTTCAGATTCACAATTCACAATTCACAATTCACAATTCACAATCAAGGACCGTTACGACCAGCAGCCACTCTATTTCAAGATATTCCGCTCGGAGCGCTTGGGCATCTACATGATATTGTCGCTCATAGTGTTGATTTCGACGTTAAGCCTTGTGTCGTCGCTCTCGCTGCTTATTATCAGCAAGCGGCGCGACATCTTCGTGCTGCGCAGCATGGGTATGCGCGACGTGCAGCTGCGGCGTGCCTTCTTCGCCGAGGGCATGCTCATCTGCTTGGCTGCGGTTGTCTCCGGACTTATTATCGGCTTCACCGTCTGTTGGTTGCAGCAGCGTTTCGGCATCATACGCATGGGTGATGGCAACTTCGTCGTCAGCGCCTTCCCCGTGGCTATGCGTGCCGTCGATTTCCTGTACACCTTCCTCCTGGTGATGACTCTCAGCAGCCTCAGCGTCGCCCTCACCGTCACCCGCCGGCTGTAGTCTTTTAGTTTAAGTTTTCAGTTTAAGTTTTCAGTGTGCCACCCTAGTCCAACTAGTAAAACTAGCCCAACTAGCACACCTTAACCCATTGATTATGTAGGTTGTATGTGTATTTTGGCCACCTAAACGCCTGATTCTCAGCACCCGCTCCGTGTGTGCTCCGTGTCCTCGCCGTGTTAGCTACCCTTTCCATCCAATATAGAAAACGTGTCGAAAACCCCTCACAAAACCAGCTCCGCCGTCGAGGTCTCGGTCTCGGAGAGGCGCAGGCTGTGCAGGCGGGTGCCTTCGGGCAGGTGCGGCTCGAGCAGCGAGGCGAAATAGAGCAGCAGGTTTTCGGTGGTGGGGTTGAAGTCGACCTCGATAAGGTTGCCCTGGTTGGCGGCCAAGGGCGACCCCTTGCGCAGCATCAGGGCATGGTCGTGGCGGTCGATGATATGCCGCTGTACAATCTCTTTCAGCAGATGGAAATCCATCACCATGCCGGAGGCACAATTACCCTCGACGGTTACCTCAAGGTGATAGGAATGGCCGTGCAGGTTGGCACACTTGCCGTCGTATCCGTCAAGGGCATGGGCCATCTCTAAGACGAACTTCTTGGTCAGCAGCATCTTCATAGCTTCATCTTCTCTTTGGCTACCTCGGGAGTGAGGGTGTAGGTGCCGCCTTTCTGCATTTGCGGCAGGTCGAACATCAGGTCGGTCATTATCCCTTCCATGATGGAACGCAGGCCACGAGCACCGAGGTGGTACTCCACGGCGCGGTCGACCACCAGGTCGAGCACCGCTGGGTCGAACTGCAACTCGACACCGTCCATCTTGAACAGTGCCTCATACTGCTTGACAAGGGCGTTCTTGGGCTCGGTGAGGATGCGGCGCAGGGCCTCGCGGTCGAGGGCCTCGAGGTGGGTGAGCACAGGGAAGCGGCCCACCAGCTCGGGTATCAGTCCGAACTTCTTCAAGTCCATCGGCTGCACATATTTCAGCATATTGTCGCGGTCCAGCTCCTGACGTTTCTCGTCCCCCTTGAAGCCTATGACATTGCTGTTCAGACGCGTGGCTATGGAGCGTTCCACACCGTCGAAGGCACCGCCGCAGATGAAGAGGATATTGCGTGTGTTGATGTTGATGAGCTTCTGCTCGGGGTGCTTGCGGCCTCCTTCGGGCGGCACACTGACGTCTGCGCCCTCGAGCAGCTTGAGCAGTGCCTGCTGCACGCCCTCGCCGCTCACGTCGCGCGTGATGCTGGTGTTCTCGCTCTTGCGGGCAATCTTGTCAATCTCGTCGATGAAGACAATGCCGCGCTCGGCCGATGCGACATCATAGTCGGCGGCCTGCAACAGGCGCACCAGCACATTCTCCACGTCGTCGCCCACGTAGCCTGCTTCGGTCAGCGTCGTGGCGTCGGCGATGCAGAACGGCACCTTCAGCAGGCGCGCGATGGTGCGTGCCAACAGCGTCTTGCCGGTGCCGGTCTCACCCACCAGGATGATGTTCGACTTCTCAATCTCGACCTCGTTCTTGTCGCCGTTCATAGCGTTGTATTTCAGTCGCTTGTAGTGGTTGTACACTGCCACGGATAGTACACGTTTGGCAGCATCCTGACCAATGACGTAGAGGTCGAGGAAGTTCTTTATCTCAGTAGGAGTGGGTATCGGGGCGTCGGGGTTGTAGCCCTTGTCGGGATGCTGGTGCTTCTGCTCCTTGAAAATCTTTGCAGCCTGGTCGGAGCAGTCCTGGCAGATATATCCCGAGATGCCGCTGAGCAGCATGCCGGCATCGGATGCGGGTCTCCCGCAGAATGAGCAATGTTCTTCTTGTCTTTTGTTAGCCATTTACAATAGTTGGTTTTTGACGGCATCCTGCCGTATAAATATGAATAACAGTATGGTGAATGCCAGCAGCGACGAGCCGCCGTAGCTGTAAAAGGGCAGGGGGATGCCGATTACCGGCAACAGTCCCAGCACCATACCGATGTTGACAAACAGATGCATAAACAATATGCTGGCCACGGAGTAGCCGTAGAACCGCGCGAATGTAGACCGTTGTCGCTCGGCCATGGAAATAAGTCGCACCAGCAGCACGATAAACAGTGCGATGGAGAATGTCGAGCCAAGCCAGCCCCATTCCTCGCCCACGGTGCAGAAGATGAAGTCGGTGTGCTGCTCGGGTACAAAGTCGGCCTTGGTCAACGTGCCGTTCAGGTAGCCTTTGCCGAAGAAGCCACCGCTGCCGATGGCAATCTTCGACTGGTTGACGTTGTATGCCGGGCCGCTGAAATCAACGTTCTTGCCCAGAAGCACGTCGATACGTTCGCGCTGGTGGTCGTCGAGCTGATTGTAAAGAATGTTGACCGACATGACGTAGACAGCGCATATTGCCAGCACGCCGAGGGTGCGCCACCAGTCCTTGGAGGTGCGCTTGTTGAGCCACACGAACAGGTAGAACACAGCCAGCAGCACCAATATTCCCAGCAGTATGTAGAGGTGGTCCTGCAGCACCAGTGCCAGGATAAAGAGAGCCACCGCTACCAAGCCGATGACCAGGATGATGCCCGACAGCCCTTCGCGGAACAGCGGCAGTAGGAAGGCGGCAAACACCAGTGCCGAGCCGGCATCGTGCTGAAGAAGCACCAGTGCCGCGGGGATGCCCACGAGGGCCGCCGCTATAACCTTGGTGCGCGTTTGTTTCCACTCTATGTCGATGCCCGACATGAATTTGGCCAATGCCAGTGCTGTGGCGAACTTGGCAAACTCTGTAGGTTGGAAGCGGAAGCCGCCAATCTCTATCCACGACTTGCCGCCGTTGACGGTCACGGCCAGAAACAGTGTGGCCACAAGCATCAACATCACGACGCCATATAGGGGATATGCTGTATTTGAAAAGACACGTGGCTCGGTGAACAGAATCATGATGGCAACCACTGCCGCCATGCCAATCCACAGCAGCTGTTTGCCGTGGTAGCTCCCGAGGTCAAACAGAGACACGCCCTCGGTGTAGGTGGCCGAATAGATGTTCAGCCAGCCTGACAGTATCAGCAGTGCCCACAGACCCACGGTCCACCAGTCTATTTTCAGTTTCTCGCGATACATTGTTATCTTCTCTTCGGTTTCTTGACCCTTCTCGTGAGGGGCAGTTTCTGGCAGGGGTTAATCTCACGGTACATCTTCTCGACATCCTTGCGTGCCACCTCGCCGTTGAGGTACTTCTCGATAATCAGACCCGCGATAGGCGCGGCCCATGTTCCGCCACCGCCCTGTGCGTTCTCCACATACACGGCCAGTGCAATTTTGGGGTCGTCCTTTGGGGCGAAGGCGATGAATACGGAGTGGTCGTTGCCGTAGTTCTCAGCCGTGCCGGTCTTGCCGCATACGTCAAGGCCGTCCACACGGGCTCTGTGTCCCGTGCCGCCGGCTACATGCACCACGTCGTACATGCCGTTTGCGGCGATGTTGAAGTATTCGCGCTTGATGCCGGTCTCATGCCGCATCTTGTACTCCTCGTCCTGTAGCGAGTCGGGACCGTAGTAGCGCACCATGTGGGGCGTGATATAATAGCCGCGGTTGGCCACGATGGCCGCCAGGTTGGCCATCTGCAGCGGCACCACCGTCACCTCGCCCTGTCCGATGCTGTTTGAATAAATGTTGGAGAATTTCCAGCCCTCGCGACCGTAGCGCCTGTTGTAGAACGCTGTGTCGGGAATAAAGCCGGTCGACATACCGGTGCGCGGCAGGTCGATAGGAAGCTTTTGTCCGAAGCCGAAACGTAGCATGTACTCGCGCCACATTGTCAAGCCGTATGGGCTGTCTTTGAAGGGGTTCTTGTATTTGCCCTGTTGGATAACTCGTTTGTAGACCTGGTAGAAATAGGGGTTGCAGCTCATCTTGATGGCCTCCTGCACCGAGCGTGCCGAGGGGTGGTTGTGGCAGCCGATGAGGCTCTTGTCACAGGCAAAGCCGGCCTCGGGACCTATTGCCCCCACTTCCAGTGCCGTGACAGCCTGTGCCACCTTGAATATCGATCCGGGAGGGTATTGTCCCATGAGGGCTCGGTTGAGCATCGGCTTGGCCAGGTCGGCATTCAGTTTGGTGTAGTTCTCACCGCGTATGCGTCCCACCAGCAGGTTTGGGTCGTAGCAGGGGGCCGACACCATTACCAACACCTCGCCCGTCGACGGCTCCAGTGCCACCACACAGCCGCGCTTGTTGGCCATTAGGCTCTCGGCGTAGGTCTGCAGGTCGGCATCCAGCGTTGTGTAGAGGTTGCAGCCCTCCACCGGCAGGGTGTCGTAGGCTCCGTTCATGTAGGCTCCTATCTCGCGGTTGTGAACGTCCACATGCATGACCTTCTTGCCCTTGATGCCTCGTAGCACCTCTTCGTAGCTTTTCTCCAGTCCGCTCTTGCCGATATAGTCGCCCATGTGGTAGTAGCTGTCACGTTTCAGGTCGTCGTCGTTCACCTCGCCCACATAGCCCAGTACCTGTGCCGCTATCGGACGGTCGTAGATGCGCAGGGTTCTCTGTGAGATATAGAACCCCTTGAAACGGAACATCTTGTTCTCGAACTTCGCATACTCCTCCTTCGAAATCTGCTTCATGAAGAACGAGGGCGAATAGGGCGAGTACTTGTTGGCCTTGCGCATCTTCTCCTCGAACTCCTCGCGCGTGATATCCAGGCACTTGCAGAAATATGCCGTGTCGAGGCCCTTGGTCATACGGGGGATTACCATTAGGTCGTACACTGCTTCGTTGTGAACCAGCAGTTCGCCATTCCGGTCGTAGATAAAGCCGCGGGCAGGGTAAAGCGTCACATCGCGCAGCGACTGCCTTTTACCCTGCTTCGCATATTCCGGGTTGAACAGCTGCAGCATCGCCAGGCGTCCCACAAAGATGAGACCCACAACGATGAAGACAGCCTTCACCACGTAACTTCTATCGGCGTATTTATTGGACATGACTAACAATCATGGTATGCAGGCGTCTCGCCTGCAGAACCGATGGTGTTGTGTTTACACCAGGTTCATGCTGCGCTTGATGCTCTCAATCTTGGCATCCAGTTCGTCGTTAGCCTTGTCGAAGCACTCTTTGCAGCAGAGCTCACCCTTCACGCCGAAGTAGAACTTGATTTTCGGTTCGGTGCCGCTGGGACGGACGGTTATCTTGTTGCCCTTGTCGGTGAAGAACTGCAACACATTGGAGGTGGGCAGGTCGATGGGTGTTACTTTGCCGGTGATGAGGTCCTTACTTTCGTGGAGTTTGTAGTCCTTGATGCAGACCACCTTCTCGCCGTCGATTTCGGCGGGCGGGTTGCTGCGGTAGTCGCGCATCATCTGCTGTATCTCCTCGGCGCCGCTCTTGCCCTTGCGGACAACGCTGACGAGGCCTTCCTTGTAGAAGCCATACTCTCTGTAGAGGTCGACCAGCACATCGAAGAAGGTCTTGCCCTGTTCGATGGCCCAGGCAGCTATCTCGGCAATCATAGAGCAGGCTGCCACAGCGTCCTTGTCGCGCACGAAGTCGCCAATCATGTAGCCGTAGCTCTCTTCGCCGCCGGCGATGAATTTCTCAAAGCCTTCGAGCTCAAGTATCTTGGCGCCGATGAATTTGAATCCGGTCAGCACATCGTACACTTTGATGCCGGCGCGGTTGGCGATGTCGGCGGGCAGCTCGCTGGTGACGATGGTCTTCACCATGAACTCGTTGCCGGTGAGCAGCTGTTTCTCCTGCCACTGGCGGACAATGTAGTAGAACAGCACGCTCATGGTCTGGTTGCCGTTCAGGAGCATCCATTCGCCGTCGGGACGTTTCACGGCCACACCCACGCGGTCGGCGTCGGGGTCGCTGGCAAACACTATGTCGGCATCGATCTCCTTGGCCAGGTCGACGGCCATCTTCATGGCAGCCTTCTCCTCTGGGTTGGGACTTGGTGTGGTGGGGAAGTTGCCGTCGGGAACAGCCTGTGCCTCAACGACGTTCACATTGGTGAAGCCCAGCTTCTTGAGCATGCGCGGGATGAGCGTGATGCCGGTGCCGTGCAGCGGGGTGTAGACTATCTTTACGTCGTGGTGCTTCTTGATGACCTCGGGGTTGAGTGCGTTGGCTTCAACTCTGTCGAGGTATACATTGTCGACATCTTCGCCGATGATGGTGATATTGGGATTTTCGGACACAGGGATGTTCTGGTTTTCGGATTGTCCGAATATCTTAACATCAGAAAGTCCTTTTATCTTCAGCACCTCTTCGATGACGGCCTCGTCGTGC
>JAEEGL013384199.1_pt1 | contig 12012 bp, 8 predicted proteins | sample 9134231 | NCBI WGS metagenome assembly JAEEGL01 (sample SAMN16246548, study PRJNA631951) | gut metagenome | biome: gut microbiome; feature: rumen; material: fiber-attached | host: Bos | place: Iran: Karaj | collected 2018-10
CAAGCAGGCGCTCAAATTGATCGCCGTAGTCGTTTTTCCGACGCCGCCTTTTTGGTTGGCAACCGCCACAATCTTAGCCATAGTGAAACTCCTCATTTCATCTGGTTATTCGTTCGCCTCAAATAAGTGTTTCACGTGAAACAATCTTATTTGGTGGGTATAGTATACTCTATTGCTCAATAAAATTCAACCAAATCCGCATATATTATATATTAATAAGGAAGGAATCCGGAATGTTTCACGTGAAACATTCCGGAATAAAAACAAATATTGTTAATAATTAGTTATTATTGGTTTCTTAACAAATCCAATATAAAGCGGGTTTTGCAAAATTTGTAGTATTTTGCCGATCTATTGCTGTTATATATCAAGGTTTTGTGCAAACTTTGCGTTTTCGTGTATAAAGTCGCGGCGAGGTTCCACGTTGTCGCCCATGAGGTCAGAGAAGATCTCGTTGGCGGTCGCGGCATTTTGCAGGTCTACTTTAAGGATCGTGCGCGTCTCCGGATTCATTGTGGTCTCCCAAAGCTGCGCAGGGCTCATTTCACCAAGACCTTTGAAGCGTTGGATCGTAATGTTCTTGTCCTTGCGCGACCAGCCTTTTTCAGCGATCTTTGCTTCCAGTTCATTGTCGTCCAGCGCATAGAATGACTCTTTATTTTTCTCACACTTGTAAAGCGGCGGCTGCGCCAGATACAAATAGCCGTTTTCGATCAGCGGGCGCATGTAGCGGAAGAAGAAGGTCATCAGCAGCATACGGATATGTGAACCGTCGACATCGGCATCGGCCATAATGATTATCTTGTGATACCTGAGCTTGGTCTCATCGAAATCAGAACCTATGTTGGCGCCCAGCGCCATGATGATGGGCAGCAGCTTTTCATTGCTGTATACCTTATCTATACGCGATTTTTCGACGTTCAGCATTTTGCCCCAGAGCGCCAGGATCGCCTGATATTCACGGTTTCTGCCAACTTTTGCCGAACCTCCGGCGGAGTCTCCCTCTACCAGGAACAGTTCGCACAGCGCCGGATCCCGCTCGGTACAGTCCGCAAGTTTGCCCGGCAGGGAAGTGGAGTCCAGCGCGGATTTACGGCGGGTAAGTTCTCTGGCTTTTTTGGCAGCTTCGCGGGCACGGGACGCGGTCAGACATTTATCCAGGATCAGGCGGGATACCGCGGGATTTTCTTCCAGGAACTGCTCCAGTTTGTCGCTGACAACGGTCTCGACCAGCGTGCGGATATCGCTGTTGCCCAGTTTTTCCTTGGTCTGGCCTTCAAACTGCGGGTTTTCCAGCTTGACCGAAACGATCGCGGTAAGGCCTTCGCGAACGTCTTCGCCCGCGAGATTTTTGTCCGAATCTTTCAGAAAATTGTACTTGCGCGCGTAGTCGTTGAATACCTTTGTGAGCGCCGCGCGGTAACCGGTGAGGTGCGTGCCGCCTTCATTATTAATAATATTATTGGCGTAGCAGTAGATATTTTCCACGTAGGAATCGTTGTACTGCATTGCCACCTCGACGATAGACGTGTCTTTCTGACCGGAAATGTATATCGGGGCAGGGTGCAGCACGGTTTCCTTGCGGTTCAGATATTCTACATAAGAGATGATGCCGCCTTCGTAATGCAGCGTTTCAGAAACGGGAGCTTCGCCGCGGTTATCGTTGAGAATGATCCGGACGCCGCGGTTGAGGAACGCCATTTCGCGGAAGCGCACCAGCAGTGTATTGTAGTCGAATACAAGTTCTTCAAAGATCTGGTAGTCCGGCTTGAAGGTCGTGGTGGTGCCGTGAGCGGAGGTATCGCCGATTATCTTTACGGGGCAGCAGGTTTTGCCGCGTTCGTAACGCTGGTAATACACGTGGCCTTCACGGGAAACTTCTACTTCGAGGAATTCGGACAGGGCGTTGACAACCGACGCGCCGACGCCGTGCAGACCGCCGGATACTTTGTAACCGCTGCCGCCGAATTTACCGCCGGCGTGCAGTACGGTATGGACAACTTCCAGCGTAGGAATGCCCATCTGCTTGTTTATGCCGACGGGAATACCGGCGCCGTTGTCCTCGACAGTGACGGAATTGTCGCTGTTCAGCGTGACGGTGATGGTGTCGCAGCGGCCGGCGAGCGCTTCGTCGACGCTGTTGTCCACGATCTCGTAGACCAGATGGTGGAGGCCTCTGGCCGACGTGCTGCCGATGTACATACCTGGGCGTTTGCGTACCGCTTCAAGCCCTTCAAGTACCTGGATATCGTTTTCGTTGTATACATGTTCACCGTTCTCGGGCTGCGTTTCGGGCGCGGGCAGTGCGGTGTTGAGTTCGTTTTCGTCCATCAGGATCTTCCTCCGAAGAAGTGTTCACATTTTGCGGCCCGGTGGCCGCGTATCGTTTCAGCGTTTGCGTCGGCTGCCGCCGGAAACGCGCTTGTACAGGGTCATGGTGGAAACGGGGGAGATGTACACGCGGCTGACGCCTTCGGTGTCGGCCAGTATAAAAGACTTGGGCATTTCGCCCCGGTCAACTACGTTCACGGTAAATCCCTCCTCCTGCGATGCCAGCAGGAATTCGGCGGTCGTCTTCATCGTCGTCGCCACTTCCAGGTCGAAGATGCCGATGACGTCGGATTCGCGAATGCAGCCATTATCTCCTATATGTAAATACACAAAAATGCCCCTCGTTTTGTTTTGAAGGCGGGTTTCGGTTTTTATGTACCTTTGTACTGCTAAAAGCCAAAGCGCCTTACAGGGGCAATTATACCACTTTTTTAAAGTTATATCAACTGAATCTCGCCGGCTTTTACAAAAAAGATTTTAGCGTCGCGCTTTACGCTGCCCGGCAGTTCGCCGAGGGAGGCGGTGGTGATGAACGTCTGACAGCCGGCCACGCTGTCCAGCAGCATTTCGCTGCGTTTTTCGTCCAGTTCCGAGAAAACGTCGTCCAGCAGAAGCACGGGGCTGCGGCCGGTCTTCCGGTGCAGCAGCATGATCTGCGCGAGTTTTATTGACAGCACCGCGGTGCGTTTTTGCCCCTGGGAACCGAAGCGGCGCAATTCCATACCGTTCAGTTCGATCTGCACGTCGTCGTTCTGGGGGCCGTACAGGGAATGCTGGCGTTCGATCTCGCGGCTTTTTCGGGCGGAAAGCAGTTCCAGAAACTCGCTTTTTATTGAATTTTGGACTTCCGCGGGGTCAATATCTTTTGCCTCCGCCGTTTCGGGAGTGTCAATAGCCGCGGCGCGGAAATTCGGCACGTATTTCATCGTCAATTCTTCGCCGCCGGAGATCTGCCCGTTTTTTTCCGCGGCGAGCCGCTCGAGTTCGGCGCAGAAGCGGGCGCGTTTTTCGGCAATTGACGCACCGAACGCGGCCAACTGTTCGTTGTACACGTCCAGCAGTGCATCGGCGGAGTCTCCGGAAGCGCCGGTCCTGCCGTAATCGCGCAGCAGAAAATTCTTTTGCGCAAGTGTTTTATTGTATTGCTGCAGGTCAAAATAATGGGACGGATGCAGCTGTGATATTACTATATCCAGCATTTTGCGGCGGACAGAGGGACCTTCGTTGACGATATCCAGATCCTCCGGCGAGAAAATTACGGACAGCAGGCTGCCCATCAGATGACCGAGCTTGCGGAGGTAGAGGCCGTTGACCCGCGCCGCCTTCTCGCCGTTTTCTTTAAATGAAACGGCAATATTTTCCGTAATATCTCCGCCTAGTTCGGCGGAAATGCGGAACTGGTCCGTGCCGGTCTTAATAAGGTCGTTGTCCTTGCTGTAGCGGAAGGAACGGCCTATGGCGCAATAGAAAACAGCTTCGATAATATTAGTCTTGCCCTGACCATTGTCTCCGTAAAAGACGTTTACACCGGGGCTGAATTCAGCGTCGAGGGTGCTGTAATTACGGAAATTTGTCAGGGCAAGCCGTTTTAAGAACATGATTATCTGGTGCGGATAGGCATTATCAGATATGTGAAGGACGGGTCGCTTTCACCGGTGATGATGCAGGGGCTCAGAGGGGAGAGCAGCGACAGCACGATCTTTTCGTCTTCGATCACGCGCAGGCATTCGATAAAGTTTTTGGCGCTGAAACCGATCGTAAGCTCTTCGCCGGAAACACGGGCGCTCAGTTCTTCTTTTACGGCGCCGATCTCGGTGGTGACAGAAACGGTGATGGTGTCACTGCCTGCGAAATTTATGGTGACGGGGAAGCGCTTTTCGTCGTTGATCACCAGAGACGCGCGCTCAAGCGCGTTCAGGAAAACTTTAGTTTCAACAACTACTGAAGTTTTAAAGTCTTTCGGGATCATGCGCTTATAATCGATATAGTCGCCTTTGTAAAGTTTCGATACCATGCGGAACGTATCGGTATAGAACATGATCTGGTTTGCGTTGCAGCAGAACTTCAGCTTTTCGTCGGTGGGTTTAAGCGATTTTACGAATTCGTTGAGGATCTTTGTGGGGACGATCACGCCGTAGTCGTTCTTTTCAGACATTTCGGCGGTCTTCAGCGCCAACCGGTAGCCGTCGATGGCGACGCAGCGCATTTCATTTTCGCGCTGTTCCATGAATACGCCCTGAAGAATTATGCGCTTGTCGTCCTGGCTGGTGGCAAAAGAGGTCTCTCTTACCATGGACTGGAAAACGTCGGATCTGAGTTCGATGGCGTTGTCCGTGTTCAGGAACGATACCGGCGGATAGTTTTCGGGGGAGATGACTTTCAGCTTATAGTTTGCTTTGCCGCTGGAGATCATGAGAATGTTGCCGGTGTTGTCCGTCTCGAGGGAAACATACACGTCGGGAAGTTTGCGGATGATATCGCCGAAGGTCTTAGAATTGACCACGATGCTACCGATCTCTTCGATAATGCCGGGAACTTCATAAACAACGCCGAAGTCGCTGTCGTTGCCGGTGAGCCGCACTTCTTCACCCACTTCGATCAGAATTCCTTCAAGTATGCTGATCGTAGATTTTGAGGGAACAGCTTTTTGAACGATATTGATTCCTTCGATCAGATTATCCCTGTTGCAAGTCAGTTTCATATTTCGCGCCTCCCGCTGCTTCTTCTTTGTTTTATCTTGTTTATATTAGTAATAGTAGTAGGGCCTGTGGATATTGTGGAAAAGTGGCAAAAGTCGTTATTTTATAACACTTTTCGCCTGTGCAAAAGCCTGTTGAAAGAATGCCCGGGTTTTCCACAGTTTCCACAGGGCTAAAATTTGCACAAGTTTTCCACAAAAAGTTTTCCACTTATCCACAATTTTTTGTGGAAAACTCAGCGGAGCACCCCGCTGTTGATGTATTTTTTGAGCTCGTCCATGGTTTTTCGGAGCTCGGGGTTGGTTTCCACCTGACCGGAGACCTGTTCTACCGCGTACATTACGGTGGAATGATCTTTACCGTTGAATGCCTTGCCGATGTTCGGGTACGACATATCCAGCAGCGTACGGCACAGATACATGGCGATCTGGCGGGGAAGTACCAGCTCTTTTGTGCGTTTTTTGGAGAGCAGATCTTCAACGCTGAGGCTGAAGTATCTGGACACCGAGTCAATTATAACACCCTCGGTGATTTCATGCAAACTGTCGTCGGATATATGTTTTAGAGCCTCTTTTGCAAGATTGATGCTGATTTCCTGGCCCTGATGGAGGGCAATGGAGAGGTGATTTATCACACCTTCGAGTTCGCGGATGTTGTCGCCGGTGTAGGAGGCAATATAGTCAAGTATCTCGCTTTCCACTTCCATCGCCTTTTCTTCCGCTTTCCGGTTGAGTATGGCGACTTTCGTTTCATAGTCGGGCGCCTGCACGTCGGCGATCAGACCCCACGCGAACCGCGTGCGCAGCCGGTCTTCAAGAACTTCCAGCTTGCTGATCGGCGAGTCGCAGGAGATGACGATCTGATGCTTGGCTTCGTACAGCGCGTTGAAGGTGTAGAAAAACTCCTCCTGCGTGCGTTCCATTTTCGAAAGGAACTGTATGTCGTCAATTAGCAGTACGTCTATGTTCCGGTACTTGTTCCGGAATTCTTCGTTGGTCTTATGGGTGATGGCGTCAACGAATTCGTTGGTAAACGTTTCAGACGTCACATAAAGGACCTTTTTAGTGGGGTCGTTCTCAAGGATCTTATTGCCTATGGCGTGCATCAGGTGGGTCTTGCCCAGACCGGATTGACCATAAATAAAGAACGGGTTATATGCGTTGCCCGGCGAATCGGCGATGGCAACGGCGGCGGCGCAGGCCATACGGTTGCTGTTGCCCACGATAAACGAATCAAAGGTATACTGTTTGTTCAGATGCGAGTCAAAATTACTGGCTTTGAGCGCGGATTCACGCACTTTCGGGAACTTTTCCTGCTCATAGAACTGCAGATTCAGATAGTTTTTCGTGCAGTCCATTATGATACGCTTGATTATGGCATAGTACTTCTTCTCGATCTGGTCGAGATAGAACGGGCCGGGCACAGTGAAATACGCGACGTTATCGCTGATATCCTCCAGGTTTATCGGCTTTATGAATGATTCAAATTCAGCGGATGATACTTCGTTCTTTATCTCATCAAGACACTTAGTCCAGACGGAGCAGAGCTGCTCATCGGTGTAACTCGATGCTACCATTGCATCCAAGTCCTTTCGTTAATATGCGGGTCAGTCCTGACTGTCCGGACCGTAGAACGTCCCGGAAGTTTTATCATTGGAATATGGCATATTTCGACGGCAGCAATACCGTTAATAAGCGAGAATAGCGGCTGAACTTTGGAGGGCATTGACCGCACAGGCAATCGGCTCAGGGCTCTGCCCGAACGTCCGCCGCTCAGTGTGAGTAAAATATACCAAAGGGCCGTTTTGTTTGCAACAACGGATTTTTTTGAATCCTCTCACAAAAAAAGCAAGATTTCGGGTTTTTCACAAGTTGTTGGGAATTTTTGTGGAAAACTCCACAACATCTTGGAATGTTAATTTTTTATTAAAGCGCTGCCCGCACGCGGGCGAAGGCGCGGTCAGATCCGGCCCATTGCCTCTGAAAATTAACGGATGCACCAGATCGGAAGGGTGCTTTTTCCGGGCGGGACCGGCGCTGTACCGGACTTGCAATTGATCCACGAAATGTACGGATCTCCGTTTTTTCCTGCCGTATAGTAATCTGTAAAAATAACATATTTGCCGTTTTTTGAATTGACGCCGAAGTTGACCAATCCTTCGCCGTCCTGACAGGTCATTTCGCGAATATCGTCCAGGTCAAATCGTGTATTTTGCGTTATTCCGTTGACCGCGCGGAACGCCAGCAGCACCGGGCCGTGATATACGGAAAGCTTTGCGGGCTGACCCGCGCCGGCGATCCAGAAATGCGGCGACATATCAAGGTCGAGGACGACCTCGTCGTCAACGCTCCAGACGCGATCGATCGCGCAGTATGTTCCGGGGACAACATTGACCTGCTCGCCGTTCAGCGTCAAAACGGTGTGTTCGGACCACGACGGGATCCGGAAATGTATCGTCAATTCGACCGGACGATCCGTTTTTACTTTTATATTTATAGTACCGTTTTGCGGATAGTCCGTTCGCTGTGAGATTATTGCCCTGTTTCCGTCCTGTAAAACCGTTTCAAGCGCACAATCGCCGTAATAGTTCAGATAAATGTCGCGGTCGTCGCTCAGGACCGCCCATTCGGCGATCTGCGAAATACCGCGGTTGCCGTTTGCCTGACAGCAGGACATATCCCGGGCGCCTCTGTACGAATGACCTTCCAGCACGGTGCGGGCGGGTTCCCGTCTGCCGTTTGAATCGTTCATATATGTGAAGTTGCGTTCGCCTGCGAGCAGCGAACCCAGCGCCGCGTTGAAAAACGACAGCTCGAGTTCGTCCGCCACGCGCGGATCGCGGGAGATCTTCAGATATTCGGTCGAAAACGCCATCCATGCGACAGTATTGCAAGTCTCGCTGCCCGCGCCGTACGGATCACCGGTAGCTCCTTCGCCGGTCCCGAAACTGCCGGTGTTGTGGCGGTCATTTCCGCACATGCCCCGCCATAATTCATTCAATGCCTGAAGATAGTTTTCTTCTCCGGTTATGCGGTAAAGCGCCGCCAGCGTTTCCAGCGCGTACAGACCCTCCCAGCGCGGCTGACCGGATTCAAAGTAGGCCTTGCCTTCGAGCGCGGCGTTCAGCCAGCCGCAGCAAAGTGTGGTTTTCGAATAAAAGTCGGGATATTTGTCGTTCCAATCGTGGTCAACGATCCTTTTTGCCGCGGATAGGTACCTTTTGTCCCCGGTCTCCTCGTAAAAGAGCGCAAACGCATGACCGACAGCCAGGTTGCACTCCGCCCAATTCTGGGCCGCCAGCGAGATTCCGCCGGCAATGAAGTGATCGTAAATATTGTCAAGCGCCCGTTTTGCCGTATCAAACGCGGCGCGGTTGCCCGTGACCTGATACCAGCGGTACAGGCCGTAGATACAATGGTATTGCCCCCAGGTATCCCACTTGCCCCAGCTGCCCTGCGCCGCGTCGGCCTCATACCGCACGTCCGCTTTCCACGGGCCCAGGTATCCGTCGGGTTTCTGGACCGATCTCAGTTTTTCCGCGAAAGCGTCGCCAACGCGTTTGGTTTCCGGATCATTATTTAGGAGATAAGTCTGGGCAATGCCGGTAAGGAGTTTTCCGGGAAACTCGCCGTGCCACATCGTCCGGAAGACCGAATCGTCTTCCGGATATTCAAAACCGTCGAACAGTCCGGGATCATCGATCAATACCGCATGCAGCCAGTTGTTCTCATTCGCGGTCAATATTTTGCCGACGGCGCCGTCAAGGTGCATATTAGTCAATCGATTTTGAAGCGTGTTCACTTTGATTTCTCCTTTCGGCCCGGGGAATGCCGGCGTGTGCGCGCAGCCGACCGGCGCGGTGGTCAATACTCCCGCGATAATAACTGTACACAGTGCTTTAATGATCAGATTTTTCTTATTTTTGTTCATTTCAACGCTGCTGCCGTTTCTTTTTGTCTGAAAACTGCGGGTTAAGTATACTTTATCGCGGCGGGCAAGTCAAATTTAGTGGTTGAATCACCTGGTTGATTGCTTGCAGCGCTGCCCGGGATCGCTCATTGATTGCCGGCAGCGCTGCCCGGGATCGTTCGTTGATTGCCGGCAGCACTGCCCGGGATCGCTCATTCAACCGGGCTATCGCTCATTTTTTGAAGCAGGCTGCATCAATTTCTTAAAAAAAGTGAAACTTGACGGTTTTTTGAGAAAAAGGAGGCTTCCGGCGCCGGCGTTCAATCCCGGAAGGCACAAATTGTGTCTCAGATGAGACAGTTTTAGTAGTAAACAACAGTTTGAAAGTAGTTTTAAGGTCATAAAACGCTTCTGTAAGCGCTTTATCCGTCTAAAACAGGCTGGGAGAAGGAGCCGTTTTCTCAAAAATGAGCGATTTTTCACCTTTTTTAAGAAATCGGCAAAGCAGAGTCTGCGGTTGCAGTCGCAGCTGCATGGCGCGCTGCCCGGGAGCGCTCATTGATTGCCGGCAGCACTGCCCGGGATCGCTCATTCAACCGCGTTCTCGCTCATTTTTACCCGACGATTTTCGATTTTCTCAACAAAAAATGCAATATCTGTTTTTTTGTGCCATTTCATGCTCATTTTTCAGCCCGCGGCGGGCATGCACGAGATCAATTATGGTTAATTTCCTCTTTTTGAACCACTTTTTCCTGCCTCGTAGCACCTCTGCAGCACTTCAGGCATGCTTCGGGGAGCAACAGAGGCGCTTCGAGGAGCTTCAGAGGTACTTCAGAGAGATTTCAAGCGGCTTCCGGAGGTTGACGCATGCATCTGACCGGTCAGAGAAGGCGCCCGGAGCCGGCGCACAATCAGATGTTGTCCCGGAGCCGTCGCCAGGCATTGCCCGGTCAGGCGCCATGTCATGCGCTGTCCCGGACGATCGGGACCAGGCAAAGATCAGTCGATCCGTTGACTCTGCTCAAATAAGATTGACGCTTTTTCCGCTTATTTGCAATTTGCCCCCGCGGTGTGGTAAACTACCGGCGTAGAATGGCTGTGAAAGGAAGCCGCAGGATGAAGTCGAGAAAACTGGAATTGTTCATATGCATATCTTGCGGAATTGCGGTCATAGGGTTCATTTTTTTCACAACGAAGCCGTCGGAGCTGGCAAAAGCATTGTCCGAGCTCAGTGTGCTGCCGCTGCTGGCTGCCGTGCTGTGCATGGTCTTTTATTGGCTGGGCGAGATCCTCACGGTGCACATATTGCTGAAAAAACATTTCAGGGACCAGAAATTCGGCGATTCGGTCTGCCTGACCATGGGCGGACTGTATTTCGGCGCCATAACGCCGTTTTCATCCGGCTGCCAGCCGTTTCAGGTGTACTACCTGTCGAAGAAGGGCAGGGACGTGGGCACGGCGGCCAGCGTGCTGCTCGCTAAATTTATCGTGTATCAGTGCGCGCTGGTGGCGTTGTCGACCACGCTTCTGATCCTGCGCCGGAAATTTTTCCACGCGGCGGTGCCCGGGTTTTACCGGCTGGTGCTCGTTGGTTACGCGATCAATCTGGCAATATTGGCTTTTCTGATCTTTTTAGGTGTTTTTCGCGGCATTGCCGACAATATCTGCCGGTTTTTCATTAAGCTCGGCGCAAAGCTCCGCATTGTCAAAAAGCCGGAGGATACGCTGAACAAAGCGGAAGACGCGCTGGAAATGTTTCACAAGACGTTCCGCGATATGCGTAAAAACGTGCCGGCGCTGCTGCTGGCGTTCGCCTGCTCGGTGATGGAACTCGGCGCGTTTTTCTCCGTTTCTTACTGCGTGTACCGCGCGTTCGGACTTAACGGAACGGACCTGATCACGATCGTTGCCGCACAGAGCTTCGTGCTGGTAATTGCCTCGTTCATTCCGATCCCGGGCGCCGGCGTAGGCGCGGAAGAATCATATTACTTCCTGCTCCGGAATTTCTATCCGGAGGAAGGGCAGATCAAGGTCGCAATAATAATATGGCGGCTTATAAGTTACTATTTGACATTGCTCACAGGTATGTTTTTCGCGATGCACATACGGCGGGTGAAGGATGCCGCGGCTAAAAAGGCGCTTTCCGAAACCGCCGGCGCGGAGGCGCCGGAAGCACCGCAAATTGAGGAGGACAATGATAATGAAAATAGGGTTGTTTAACGACTCTTTCCCGCCGACGATCGACGGCGTTGCCAATACGATGATCAATTACGCGCAGATCCTGCACGGAATGGGGGACAATGTGACCGTGGTCACCCCTAAATATCCGAACGTAGTTGACGAATACCCGTTCAGCGTGTTCCGGTACAGTTCGATCTCCGCTAAATTTGTGCGCAACCTGCCGTACCGCGTAGGCAACCCGTTTTCCCCGGTCACCGTGCGCAAAGTGTACAAAATGGGCTTCGATATCATGCACATCCACTCGCCGTTCGTGTCGTCGCTGCTGGTGAACCAGGTGCTGGATATGAGCCACAAAGAGATACCGCTGGTGATCACGTATCATACTAAATACGACGTGGACATCAAGCGCTACCTGGCCGCGCGCAACCTGCAGAGGCTTTTGGAGCGGATCATACTGGGCAATCTGAAAAAGGCGGACGAGATCTGGGCCGTGTCAAGGGGCACGATCGACAGTCTGCGCGCGCTGGGATACAAGGGTGACGTACAGATCATGCCCAACGGCACCGATTTTCCCAAGGGCAAAGCGCCGCAGGCGGAGGTGGACGAGATCGACCGCGTGTACCGCACGGGCAATGAAGAATTGGTGTTTCTGTATTGCGGCCGCATGATGTGGTACAAAAATCTGAAGATCATCCTGGACGCGCTGCAGATACTCAAGAACGAGGGCGTCAATTACAAGATGTTTTTTGTCGGCGATGCGCCGGACCGTCCGTCGGTGGAGGAGTACGCCCGGAAGCACGGTCTGATGGACCGCCTGATATTTACCGGCGCGATAACCGACCGGGAGAGGGTGCGGGCGTTTTTCAGCCGCGCGGATCTGCTGCTCTTCCCG
>JAEEGL014177569.1_pt1 | contig 12012 bp, 6 predicted proteins | sample 9134231 | NCBI WGS metagenome assembly JAEEGL01 (sample SAMN16246548, study PRJNA631951) | gut metagenome | biome: gut microbiome; feature: rumen; material: fiber-attached | host: Bos | place: Iran: Karaj | collected 2018-10
AAATGCCTATTTGTGTACAGAAGGACCTGCCGGCGCGGGAGATCCTTGAGAATGAGAATATATTTACGATGGAGCCGGAGCGCTCCAGTCATCAGGACATCAGACCGCTCGAGATATGCATACTCAATCTGATGCCCATAAAGGAGGACACAGAGCTGCAGCTCCTTCGGTCCCTGTCCAATACGCCTCTTCAGATCAACGTGACTTTCATAGCTATCAAAAGCCATGTTTCCAAGAATACTTCAGTAAATCATCTGAATCAGTTCTATACCACCTGGGATGAGATAAAGGGAATGAAGTACGACGGTATGATAATCACCGGCGCACCTGTAGAACTGTACGAGTACGAGGAAGTGGATTACTGGGATGAGCTGGTATCCATATTTGAATGGACCAAGAGCAATGTCACTTCGACGCTTCATCTCTGTTGGGGAGCGCAGGCGGCGCTCTATCATCACTACGGACTCCAGAAGCATACCTTTGACAGCAAGCTTTTCGGGGTATACAGGCACAGGGTTCAGAACAGGAAGGATCCTCTCGTCAGGGGCTTCGACGATCTTTTTTATTTCCCACATTCAAGGTATACGGAGGTTCGGGCAAAGGATATACACAACTGCCCTGAGCTTAAGATCCTGGCTGAAGGGAATAACAAAGCGGGGGTCTGCCTTTGCACCGCCATGAACGGCAGACAGGTGTACGTATTCGGCCATCCCGAGTATGACAGGCTGACTCTAGGGTCGGAATACAAGAGGGATCTGGAAAAGGGACTGGATATATCCGTTCCCATCAATTATTATCCTGATGACGACCCGGAAAACAAGCCGATGCTGCTGTGGCGCAGCCATGCGAACATACTCTATACAAACTGGCTGAACTATTACGTATATCAGAATACACCATATGATATAGGCGGCATATCGGACAGCATATAACACAGGCGGCATATCGGATTAGGAGGACATAATGGGCGGATTTTTTGCGGCTGCATCTAAAAATGATTGTGTTTTTGACCTGTACTTCGGTACGGATTACCATTCTCATCTGGGCACCAGAAGAGCGGGTATGGCGGTACATGACAGTAAGGATGGCTTTAACCGGGCGATCCATAACATAGAGAATTCGCCTTTCCGTACCAAGTTTGAGTCTGATTTCAACGAAATGCACGGTAACATGGGCATAGGATGCATATCGGATTTCGAACCTCAGCCGCTGATAGTCAGATCCCACCACGGGACCTATGCCATAACCACTGTAGGTAAGATAAATAACGTCAAGGAACTCAGCGATTCCGTCATAGAAAAGTCCGGTACTCATTTCCTTGAGATGAGCGGCGGCTCCATCAATGCTACGGAGCTTGTGGCAGCTCTCATAAATCAGAAGGACAATATCATAGACGGCATCAGACATGCCCAGGATACCATAGACGGGTCCATGACCATGATGCTGCTGACTCCCATGGGGGTTTACTGCGCCAGAGATAAGATGGGACGTACGCCCCTTACCATCGGTGTTAAGGATGACGGATTCTGCGCTTCCTTTGAGAAGTTCGCATATCTGAATCTTGGCTACAGGGATTTCAAGGAACTTGGCCCCGGAGAGATAGTGATCATGACTCCGGAGGAGGTAAGAACCCTGGTAAAGCCCGGAGACAAGATGAAGATCTGCACCTTCCTGTGGGTTTATTACGGCTATCCTTCATCAGGCTATGAGGGAGTATCCGTGGAGGAGATGAGATATAACTGCGGAAGTTATCTGGCAAAAAGAGACGGCATGACAAAGGCAGATGTGGATATAGTGGCCGGAGTGCCCGATTCGGGAACCGCCCATGCAGTGGGCTATGCCAATGAATCCGGCATACCCTTTTCAAGGCCTTTTATAAAATACACCCCCACCTGGCCCAGATCTTTTATGCCGACCATCCAGTCCAGGCGTGACATGATAGCCAGGATGAAGCTGATACCCGTTCATGAACTTATAGACGGTAACAGGCTTCTCCTTATAGACGATTCCATAGTAAGAGGCACCCAGCTCAGGGAGACTACCCAGTTCCTCTATAATTCGGGAGCAAAGGAGGTCCACGTGAGACCTGCCTGCCCGCCCATCATGTACGGCTGCAAATACCTTAACTTCTCCAGATCCACCTCGGAGCTTGAGCTTATAGCCAGAAGGGTGGTCAACAAGGAAGAAGGCCAGGATGTAGAGAGGGCCGTGCTGGATGATTATACAAATCCCGATTCCGACAGATACAAGAAGATGACCGAGGAGATCAGACGTCAGCTGGGATTTACTTCCCTTGCCTATAACAGGCTTGATGACATGCTGGAGGCCTGCGGTATAGACAAGGATAAACTGTGTACTTATTGCTGGGACGGTAGAGAATGAAACTAAAGCTCAAACAGGTATTTAACCGCGATTTTATAAAGGAGCACTGGGGGGATATCCTCATAGGCTCTGCAGTTGTGCTGGAGATACTGCTGCTTTTTTATTACAGTATCTTTCATCTGCAGGATTCCTTTGATCATGATTTTGCAAAGGTCATAAGACATGTGATCGAGATGGGAGACCATCACACCCTGTTCCTGAAGGATTTCGACTACATGAGTCAGGGAGAGATGGACGAATCATCCCTCATAGCCCTGCCGATATACATGCTCACAGGGAATGTATACTTGGGATACACTCTGGCAGGCATCATAAATACACTGCTATATGCATGGGTGCTGTGGAGACTTATGGACTTCATGAAGCTTAAGGCGGCATACAGACTCTCAGCCATGGGGATGATATTCACGGCATATGAGTTCGGTATGCTGGAGTATACCAACATGCTTTTCTTCGCAGCAGGGTATTACATCTATAAGGTTTTGGCGCCGCTGCTGCTTTTGATCATACTGTGCAGTGATTTCAACGACAAATGGAAGGTTTCCGATATCATATTTTCGGTGCTGTACGGTCTGTTGGTCATCTTTACCGGACTTGCCAGCGGGACCTACGTCCTGGTATGCGGCATGCTCCCCATATTTGTCTGCCTTGCCGTATGCATGATCTGCGGCGTGGCAAAGAAGAGATACTTAAGATGGGGACTTCTCATGGCGGGCTCCTCCATAGTGACAGTTGTATGCATGAAGATAGGACATCATTTTGGCATATATGCATACAGCTACGACGTCAAATCCATCGATGATATCATACCTGATCATCTGAATACTCTTGTAGAGGTACTGAAGGTCTTTCATTCCCTGTTCGCTCCCTATGGCAGAACTCCCTTTGATATAGAGGGTATCGCGGGAATGCTCAGATTCCTTATCGCCATCATAGTATTGCTTTTCGGCATGCTCTCCATAGGCAGGTTCTTCTGCCTCCGTATGTATAACAAGGTCATCACCGGACACAAGGAAGAGATGGAGGGGGATTACGCCTCAGAGCTCATCTCAAGCAGCCTTTTCTCCATATTCCTCTGGAATTTCATACTTGTCTCACTGCTGACATACTCGGCTCCGAGATATCACATCATAGGTGTCATACCTTTGATGATATGTGCATGCGCCAATGTCCAGCATCTACTGAGGGATGACAAGGTCACCATCCTGCCGAAGCTGGCGCCGGCAGTCCTTGCTCTGTTCCTCATATACGTGAACCTCTTCAGCTGCTATGACGGCCTCAGAGGTTATTTCCATTATGAGGATCATAACCAGGATAAGATCACTGCCATCATAGGCTATATGGATGAGAATGACATAGATACGGTATTCACCATAAATGATACGGATTTTGCCGAAAAGATAAGGATGAGAGCCCTGGATAAGGTGACTGAGACCTATGAGACGGAGAACGGCACCATCCATAATCATATCTATTACCATTCCGAGCTGGACCGTTCTGCCTTCACTGCAAGGAATCTTATAGTTGCCAGCGAGGGAAGCTTTAATCTTTGTCCCGGGTACGTAAAGGACAACTATGAAAAGACAGCTCAGTTTGAGGATCTGAATTTCTATGTGTCCGATAACTGTCCCTTCGACGGATTGACCGGATTCCCATTCTGGGATCATTCCATCGATCTGCCCACCGCTCCTTATACCCAGACTGTTTTGGGAGAGCTTGACGGCAGAGGCTACCTTACGGCAGATGCCGATGAGGTGGTGCTGCTCAGTGCTCCCATAGAGAATGAGGGCAAGGACAGATTCCGTATGGTATTCCATTATGAGCTTAAGGATGCCGAGGCTTCTCTTGATCTGTACAGCGGAACGGACATGCTGACATCGTACGAACTGGATCCCGATAAGGACACTCTGGAGATAGATTTCCCCGGAGAAGCCGGTACATATGCCTATGCCGTCAGAAAGACAGGCGGAGACAGGATCATCATCAAAGAGACGGAATTTTTTAAAGTGAAATAAAAGAGACTCGACCTTGCCTTGGGGTAATACGGGGACTGGTACACGAGTAAATGGTACAGGAGGAGGGTGTTTATGCGAAAACTAAGTGTTAAGGGTAACATGAATGAGAGGATAGACGTAGTACTGCGTAAGTTCCGCTCCAGGATGGTATCGTATCCGCCGGGTATGTGTCCTTTGGCACTGTATGATTCACTGCTTCACATATCCATGAATCAGTCATGCGGCAAGTGCGTACCCTGTCGTGACGGACTGGTGGAGGTGGAGCGTCTGCTTCAGACCATATTAAACGGGGATGCCACTCAGGATACCATGACGAAGATGGTGAACCTCTGTCATATGATCTCCGAGACTGCTGACTGCGCGGTGGGTGTGGTGGCAGCCAATCTCATCCTTGACAGTGTCAGGGAATTCGCCGATGAATACGAAAGTCATATAAAGCATAAAAGGTGTGTGGATAACGCAAGACAGACCATACCCTGTATAACCCTGTGCCCGGCACATGTGGATGTGCCCGGATATATATCCCTTATCGCAAAGGAAGACTATGCCGGAGCCATCAACATGATCCGTGACAGGAATCCATTCCCTACTGCCTGTGCTCTGGTGTGCGAGCATCCCTGCGAGAGAAAGTGCCGCAGGAATATCATAGACGAATCCATAAACATCAGGGGACTTAAGAAGTTTGCCATAGACCAGATCAGCGCCGATCAGGTCAGCACCCCTCCCCGTAATGTTTCAACGGGCAAGAAGATAGCCATAGTGGGCGGCGGACCTACGGGACTTACGGCAGCTTATTTCCTGTCACTTATGGGGCATAAAGCTGTAGTCTTTGATGAGCATGCAAAGCTCGGAGGCATGCTGCGCTATGGTATCCCGGAATACAGGCTTCCCAAGGAAAGACTTGATCAGGACATCAAGGCGATCCTTTCTTCGGGAGATATAGAAGTCCGCTTAAATACCAAGGTAGGCAGGGACATTACTCTGCCTGAACTTAAGAAGAAATACGATGCCGTATATCTGGGACTTGGGGCACAGCTTGGCAACAGGATGCCAATGGAGAACGCTGATGCCGGCAATGTTATACCTGCCGCCGATTTCCTGCAGGACGTGGCCAACGGCAAAGCCATGGATCTCACAGATAAGAATGTGGTCCTCATCGGCGGAGGAAATGTGGCAATGGATGCGGCAAGGACGGCCGTAAGACTTCATGCAAAAACCGTTCATCTGTTTACCAGAAAGAGAGATGACTACACCGCACTTCCCACAGAGATGATAGGAGCCATGCAGGAGGGAGTAAGATTCAGGACATTCTTAAGCTTTCTCCATATAGAGACCGATCCGGACACAGGCGGAGTGAGTGCGGTATGGCTTCAGCCTGAGATAGTAGGAGAATATGATAACTACGGTCTGCTGACTACAGAGCATTCCTCCGAATATCCCTACAGGTTTAAGTGTGACGTGCTGATCCTGGGCGTCGGACAGAGAGCGGATGTGGCATATTTTGAGGATGAGGGCATCCCGGTAGAGAGGGGAAGGGTCCTTGCGGATGAGATGTGCATGGTGAGGGATACTCCGGGTATCTTCTCAGGAGGTGACTGTGTCACCGGGCCTTCAACTGCCATCAATGCCATAGCTGCAGGCCAGGTGGCTGCCTACAACATAGACGAATATCTGGGATATCATCATAAGGTGGTCTGCGAGGCCAAGGCTCCTGCGGCAGTACCTAATAAGTGCATTCCTACGGGCAGGATGGAGATACAGGAGAGGGATCCCTTCGAGAGACGTAAGGACTTTGAAGAGGTGGAGAAACCCATGACCTATGAGGAGGCCATGCGTGAGGCAGGAAGATGCTTGAGATGTGACAGCTTCGGCTGCGGCTCCATGGAAGGAGGCAGGTGCATATGATCAATATCACTATCGACGGTAAAAAGATACAGACCGAAAAGGGGCATACGATCCTGGAGGCAGCAAGAGAGAACGGGATAGATATACCTACGCTGTGCTATATGAAGGATGTAAATGAGATCGGATCCTGCAGACTCTGTATGGTAGAGATAGAGGGTTATGATTCCCTGCTGGCATCCTGTAAGACCTTTGCGGAAGATGGCATGGAGATCAGCACGGATAATGAAAAGATCAGGGCATACCGTAAGGAGATGCTGGATCTTATATTATCCAATCACAACGTAGACTGCATGAGCTGCAAGGAAAACGGAGTATGCAAACTTCAGAGCCTTTGTAACAGGTTAGGGGTGGAGCGCACTTCATATAAAGGATCAAGGAGAGAGATAGAGAATAAGCTGCCGCTCCTTGGCGACAATCCCTATATAACCTATGATCCCAGTAAATGCATCCATTGTCAGAGATGTATCAGCGCCTGCAACCGCCAGTCGGTAAACGGTACCTTAAAGAGCGGCAGGTCCGGTATGTTCCATATAGTTGAGGCTCCTTTTGGCAAGGATTGGAAGGAATCCGGATGCGAGAGCTGCGGTAACTGCGTGAATGCGTGTCCTACAGGGGCTCTCAGCATGAAGAGGAGAGACGGATACAGGGAATGGGAGACAAGGAAGGTGCTTACCACCTGTCCGCACTGTGCTACGGGATGTCAGTTCTATCTGGTGGTAAAGGGTGACAGGATAGTGAATACCGAGCCCTACGACGGACCTTCCAATCACGGCATGCTATGTGTCAAGGGAAGATCGGGAAGCTTTGATTTCGTCTCATCTGAGGACAGACTTACACAACCCCTCATAAAGAACAGGGAAACAGGAAAGTTCGAGGAAGCATCCTGGGAGAAGGCCATAGGATACTGTGCGGAACAGTTCATGAAGATCAAGGCGGAATCCGGCGGAGACAGCCTTGCGGGCTTCGCCTGCTCCAGATCTGCCAATGAGGACATCTACATGGTACAGAAGATGGTACGTACCTGCTTCGGTACCAATAATACGGATAACTGTGCCAGAGTCTGTCATTCGGCTACGGTGGCGGGACTTGCCAAGACCTTGGGCTCAGGAGCCATGACCAATCCAATATACGATATCACTCACGATGTGGACTGCATCATGCTGGTGGGCTCAAATCCGGAGGAAGCTCATCCCGTGGTGGGTATGCAGATCAGACAGGCAGTGAGCAGAGGTACGAGGCTCATAGTCATAGATCCCAGAGATATCGGGCTGTCCAAATATGCGGACATCCATCTGAAGCTGAGGCCCGGCACCAACGTTGCCTGTGCCAACGGGATGCTGAACGTGATAATAAACGAAGGCCTTACGGATGAGAAATACATAAGTGAGAATACCGAAGGCTTTGAGGAATTAAAGAAGATCGTTGCCGATTATACTCCGGAAAAGGTGGGGGAGATCTGCCATATCGATCCCGATATGTTAAGAGAGGCAGCAAGGATGTATGCCGGTGCAGCCAAGGCTCCCATCATATACTGTCTGGGTGTTACGGAGCATTCCACCGGAACAGAGGGCGTTATGAGCATGTCAAATCTGGCTCTGTCCGTTGGCAAGATAGGCAAGAGCGGATGCGGAGTGAATCCCCTGCGCGGACAGAATAACGTACAGGGTGCCTGTGACATGGGAGCTCAGCCTACGGATTATCCCGGATATCAGAAGGTGGATAATGATGAGGTCAGAAAGAAGTTCGAGGAGGCCTGGGGAGTATCTCTGTCACCCAAGCCCGGACTTAAGGCAACGGAAGTATTTCCTGCAGCCATAGAAGGTAAGATAAGGGGACTCTATATCTGCGGTGAGGATCCCATAGTATCGGATCCGGACACGAAGCATATAGTAAAGGCGCTGGAAAGTCTTGATTTCCTGGTGGTGCAGGATCTGTTCATGACAAAAACCGCACGGTATGCCGATGTGATCCTGCCTGCAGTCAGCTATGCGGAGAAGGAAGGAACCTTCAGTAATACGGAGAGAAGAGTACAGCGTATCAGAAAGGCAGTCACCGTGCCCGGTAATATGAGGCTTGATACGGACATCATAACTGATCTCATGAATGCCATGGGATATCCTCAAAAGAGACTGACGGCCTCCCAGATAATGGATGAGATAGCTTCTCTTACACCCAGCTTCCACGGCATATCCTATGAGAGACTGGACAGGGGGGAGAGTCTGCAGTGGCCTTGCAAGGATAAGGACCATCCCGGGACCCCCATCATGCATGTGGGTAAGCCGGCCAGAGGAAAGGCTTTATTCTACCCGGCCGAGTTCAAACCCTCTGCAGAGCTGCCGGATGATGAATATCCCCTCATCCTCATGACGGGCAGGATATTGTATCAGTACAATGCAGGTGCCATGACTTTAAGGTCACAGGGCCTTAATGAGATGGCAAACGAAGGCTTTATAGAGCTTAATGTTAAGGATGCCAACAGGCTTTATATAACCAACGGTGAGAAGATCGTGGTAAGGAGTCGCAGAGGGGCCGTAACAGCCGTTGCAAGGGTGGGACGCAAGGTGTCCGAGGGTGAGACCTGGATGCCCTTCCATTTCCCGGATTCTCCCGTAAACAGGCTCACCAATGCGGCGCTTGACAGCTTTGCAAGGATACCCGAATACAAAGTGTGCGCAGTTAAACTGGAGAAGATAAGCGAATGGGAAGATACGGGGATCTGACAGGGATATCTCTGGAGGAAGCCTTATCAAGGATAAACGGAGCATGTAAGGTTACATGTGAAGAGATGATCGTCCCGCTTGGTGAAGCATACGGGATGATAACATCAAGAGACCATGTATCAGGGATCGATGTGCCATCCTTCCCGCGCTCTGCCATGGACGGATATGCGGTGAAGGCTTCGGATACTGCAGGTGCAAGCCATGACAGTCCGGTGCCCCTTAAGGTAATCGATGAGATCAATGCCGGTGAGGTGAGCCGTTTTTCTTACAGCGAGGGCACTGCTATCAGGATCATGACCGGGGCTAAGATCCCGGAAGGATACGACAGCGTGGTCAAACAGGAGGATACAGATCAGGGAACTGCAGAAGTTCTTATTCATCAGGAGATATCTGCCTACATGAACTACTGTCCTGTGGGCGAGAACATGGCTTCAGGAGATATGGCAGTCCCTGCAGGTACAAGGATCGGCAGGATAGAGGCCGGACTCCTTGCAGGATGCGGCTTCGGAGAAGTCCATGTGAGAAGGCCCCTGAGAGTCGGTATCGTATCCACGGGCAGTGAGCTTACAAGACCCGGAGAGAGCCTTGCGGAGGGCCGGATCTACAACAGCATATCCTATATGATCGCATCCTCGGTAAGAAGCCTGGGCTTTGAGGTTTCATACGACAGGCTGTGTCCCGATGAGGATGATGTGATACGGGATGCCCTTCTTGAGGCACTGGAGGCGTCTGATATAGTGATAACCACCGGCGGAGTGTCTGTCGGGAATAAGGACCTGATCCACGGTGTCCTTGACGACATAGGGGCCCATAAGCTTTTCTACAGGGTTTCATTATCCCCGGGAAGCCCCACTGTTTTCGCTCTTTATGAGAACAAGCCGATACTGTGTCTGTCGGGCAATCCCTTTGCGGCTTTGGTGAATTTCGATCTGTATTTTCACGAGGCGGCGGCCTCCATTATGGCGGCGCCTTGTCTTGGACTTAAGCGGGAAAAGACCATAGCCGGAGCTCCTTATGAAAAGGTGAATAAGATGCGACGCATCATACGTGGCAGATATGAGGGCGGTAAGGCCTATCCCGTTGGGAAAAAGAACAGATCCTCTGTCTTTTCGGATATGACGGAGTGCAACTGCTACATGGACATCCCTGCGGGACATACACTTGGTGCGGGAGATGCGGTAGAGATATTGCGATTTCTCTCTTAGGATACTTCAAGCATCTGATCCGGTAGTGTCAGACACCTGATCCCGTGATCGGACAGTGCTCTTCCGGGGTGACCGTAAGAACTGCATAATGATAATAAGGGGATCATTCGGATAACGATAAAAAGCGTTACAGAAATATATGAAAAATAAGAACATCTCCGTGGGCATACTTGCCGGGGGCAAAAGCTCCCGCATGGGTAAGAACAAGGCCCTTATCGAAATAAATAACGTACGCATCATAGATTCTCTCATTGATGAATTCTCATCCTTTGCAGAGGTCATCGTGTCTGCCGGGGAAAAGGGTGTCTATGAGGATACCGGTGCTTTGGTGGTTTATGACGAGAATAAGGACATGGGCCCCATGGAGGGTATCAGACAGGTCCTTGCATCTTCAAAGTCCGAGTATGTCTTTATCTGCGCTGCCGACATGCCCTTCATGAAGAAGGAGATAGTGCAGTATATTGCAGGTTATATCTCTTCGGATCACGACTGCTATGTCATAAGGAGCGCTGACAGGATCGAGCCTCTATGTGCCATATACAAGAGATCCCTTATTCCAGTGATAGAGGAGTTGATGGCCAAGGGCAGATTAAGGCTCAGAGAGATCCTTGACAGCGTTAACACGAAGTACATAATGCTGGATAACACATGTTTTGATAAGAAATGCGTAAGGAACATCAATACGAAGGAAGAGCTTGCTGAATTGCTGAAGCCTTATGTTTTCTGTGTCAGCGGATTCAGTAACAGCGGTAAGACAGGTCTTATAGTAAAGCTTATCAATGAATTTATTATAGACGGGTACTCGGTCAGTGTGTTAAAGCATGACGGCTGCGACTGTTATACGGATGTGCCTTGCAGTGACACGGATCTGTATACGAAGGCAGGAGCGGTCTGCTCGGCTGTATTTACGGATACCAGATATTCCCTGCATGTTAAGAACAGCAAAGGTGTGGAGGAGATGCTTGGCCTTATAAAAAGTCAGGATCCTCCGCCGGATGTGGTGATCATAGAGGGAATGAAGGCTTCCGCTTATCCAAAGATAGTGATGCAGCGCAAGGGAGCGGGAAGAGGAGACTTGAGTCACATCCCGCCGGATGACAACACCATATGCACAGTGACCGATCAGATATCCCCTGAAAACATGTCACATCCCGTATTCGGGTATGACGATGTGAAGGGGATATATTTATGCCTTAAAGAGTATTTTGACATGATGACAAGCCCTGACGAAACCTGACGGCAAGATGGGTTGGACATGAGCTGATGGGCCTTGACAGGATCTGACGGTTTGGAGTGACAGATTATATGAAATTGATAAGGACAGAAGATGCGGCAGGAAGCGTGCTCTGCCATGATATCACAAGGATAGTCCCGGGTGTTTCCAAGGGACCGGTATTCAAGAAGGGCCATATAGTAACGGAAGAGGACATACCTGTGCTGCTTTCCGTAGGCAAGGAGAATCTATACGTATGGGAGAAACAGGAGGGGATGCTCCATGAAGATGAGGCCTGCCTGATCCTTAAGGATATAGCAGCGAAAGACCTGAAATACATGGAAGCGTCAGAACCCAGCGAGGGCAAGATCGAGATCAGAGCGGCAAGAGACGGACTCCTGAAGGTTGATACGGATAAGCTTGATGCCGTTAATTCCCTGGGAGAGATGATGATAGCCACAAGGCATGGCAATTTCCCTGTTAAGACAGGGGATAAGCTGTGCGGCACCAGGATAATACCCCTTGTGATCGAGGAGGAGAAGATGAACCGTGCCAGAGAGATCGCAGGATCA
>JAEEGL014289647.1_pt1 | contig 12012 bp, 10 predicted proteins | sample 9134231 | NCBI WGS metagenome assembly JAEEGL01 (sample SAMN16246548, study PRJNA631951) | gut metagenome | biome: gut microbiome; feature: rumen; material: fiber-attached | host: Bos | place: Iran: Karaj | collected 2018-10
AAATAATTGGTTATGTTTTAATTGGATTACAAACATTTAACAGGAAGTTTTGAAGCTGTTGAATTAAGAGATGGAGATAGTTCAAGACATTTTGGAAAAGGCGTATTAAAAGCAGTAGAAAATGTAAATACAATCATAAGAGATGCAATTATAGGAATGAATGCTTATGACCAAGCTAAATTAGACAAAACATTAATAGAATTAGATGGAACTGAAAACAAGGCTAAACTTGGAGCAAATGCAACACTTGGAGTATCACTTGCAGTTGCAAGAGCAGCAGCTACATCTGTAGGAATGGAACTTTATCAATATATTGGAGGACCAAATGCAAAAATTCTTCCAACTCCAATGATGAACATTTTAAATGGAGGAAAACATGCAGATAATACAGTAAACACACAAGAATTTATGATAATGCCAGTAGGAGCAAAATCATTTACTGAATGTATGAGAATGGCTGCAGAAATATATCACACATTAAAGAAAGTATTAAAAGAAAAAGGATTATCAACTGGTGTAGGAGATGAAGGTGGATTTGCACCTAATTTATCAAGTGATGAAGAAGCATTAAAACTTATTGTAGAAGCAATCGAAAAAGCAGGATACAAACCAGGAGAAGAAGTATGCTTAGCACTTGACGTTGCAAGTACAGAAATGTATGATGAAGCAAAGAAAATAGGAAAAGAAGGAAACTACTATTTCTGGAAAACTGATGAATTAAAAACTCCAGATGAAATGATAGATTTCTTAGCCGAATTAGTTGAAAAATATCCAATAGTTTCTATTGAAGATGGTTTAGCAGAAGAAGATTGGGAAAATTGGAAAAAGTTAACAGATAGATTAGGAAACAAAATTCAATTAGTTGGAGATGACCTATTTGTTACAAATATAAAAAGATTACAAAAAGGATTAGACAACAAAACTGCAAATAGCATCTTAATAAAACTAAACCAAATTGGTACTTTAACAGAAACATTAGATGCTATAGAGTTAGCTAAAAAGAACGGATACACAGCTGTTGTATCACATAGAAGCGGCGAAACAGAAGATACAACACTTGCAGATGTTGCAGTTGCAACAAACGCTGGACAAATAAAGACAGGTGCACCATGTAGAACAGACAGAGTTGCTAAATACAATAGACTTTTAAATATTGAAAGTGATTTAGCAGATGTAGCAATTTATGCAGGAAGAAAAGGATTAAATAGATAGTAAAATGAATTAGCATATTGATAGCTTTATATGGCTTGCAATGTGCTTTTTCTTGCAAAATTAGGAAAAATATGGTATAATATAAGGTGACACAGGGCAATAGCCCATAACAGCATTCACAGGAGGAAAACAGGATGAGAAAATTTGTTGTTATTTGTGCAGTAGCATCTTTGATGATGCTTACCCTTGCAGCGTGTGGCAGTCATATCGATGACGGACCCAAAAAGTCCGAATTCGATATGATAGAGGAAGTGAGAAATCACGACCTCGGCACATATGTGTCTGACCGGTACGACACTATGTACGTCTTGGGAGTAGAGGATGAGCTTTGTCTGCTTAAGATGCCTGGCGTAAACCAGTACATATTGGCAGATAACCCTGACAAGGGTAATCACTTCTATGAAGAGGTGATTATTGAGAAAGACCTGAAGCCTGTTGGGGCTTCGGAGAAGTACATCTTTTTCGAGGATGTATCGGGTCAGAAATTCGCAGTAATGCGAGTTAATGACGTCAAAGATGTTCGAGTAGGAGAAGGAATACTTATGGGGAATGATGTCTCCACTCCTTTCTCCGAACTCCACGAGGAAGAGAAGGAATACATCCCAATCTATTATGAGACGGATAAAATTCCTGAGGCGGCAACAACAGATTGACAAGAAGAGTTCCCTAATCATTCTAATAGAGTGATTAGGGAACTTTGCTGTATAATATTATTATTTTTGTTGAAATAAAATTTAAAAAGTTATATAATATGCAATAGTAAAAGATAATAATTGCAAAAATAGTAGAAAAACACAATAAAAAATTCTGTATTTAAGAAAGGATGAAAAAATGATAGAAATTTCAACTTCAATTTTAAATATGATAAAAGGAAAAGAATCAGAAACAATTTTTGGATTAGAAAAAGCTAAAACAGATTATTTCCATATAGACGTAATGGACGGAAAGTTCGTAAAAAATGATACATATAATACTATGTTAAATTTAAGTTCATATATAAAAAGAATATCAAATTTACCTATGGATGTTCACTTAATGGTGGAAGATGTAAAAAAGGGTATAAATGATTTTTTAAGCATAGAACCAAATATAATTACATTTCATTTAGAGGCATGTAAAAATGAAGATGAGGTATTTGAATGCATAAATCTCATTAAGGAGAATAATAGTAAAGTAGGAATATCTATAAAACCAAATACTCCAATTGAAAATGTATATAAGTTTTTACCATTTGTACATATGTGTTTAGTAATGACAGTTGAACCCGGAAAAGGTGGTCAAACATTATTATCTGAAATGGTAGATAAAATAAAAGAATTAAAAAAGTATGTGGATGAAAATAATTTAGAAATAGACATTGAAGCAGATGGTGGAATAAATTTAAACACATGTGATGCTGTAAAAAATGCAGGAGCTAATATTTTAGTTTCTGGAACTGCAATACTTATGGCCAAAGATTATAAAGAAATAATAAATGAATTAAAAAAATAATAAAATTATTATTGACGTAAAACAAAAAAACTATTATAATTAGTTTATAAAATTTAAAGGAGGAATTTTTTTATGAAAAAGTATTTATGCGAAGCAATAGGAACAGCCGTATTAGTTTTATTTGGTTGTGGAACAGCTGTTGTAACTGGAAACATAGTTGCAATATCACTTGCTTTTGGTTTATCAATTGTAGCAATGGCTTATGTAATTGGAAATATTTCAGGATGCCATGTTAACCCTGCAGTATCACTTGCTATGTTAATAAATAAAAAAATAACTGTAAAAGAATTTTTATTTTATGTTATAGCTCAAGTAGTAGGTGCATTTGTAGGAGCTGGAATTTTATACTTTGTTCTTAATTCATGTCAAGCTGTATCACAAGCTGGAGGAATTTCAGTTGTTGGATTAGGTGCTAATGGATTTGGCGATGGTTCTACACTTGGAGTAAATATGATAGCTGCTCTAGTTGTTGAAGTTATATTAACATTTGTATTTATATATACAATATTAGGTGTTACTTCAGATGAAAAAAAATCTTCTGTAGCTGGAATTGTAATAGGATTAACTCTTACATTTGTTCATTTAATTGGAATCAATTTAACAGGAACATCTGTTAACCCTGCAAGAAGTTTAGCCCCAGCAACTATAATGGCAATAGTAGGAGATACTAAAGCAATTGCTCAAGTTTGGGTATTTATTGTTGCTCCATTTGTTGGTTCAGTATTAGCAGCATTTGCATATAAGTTTTTAAATAAAGAAACAAAATAACTATTTTTATAAAAAAGTCAATAGAGGTTGTGTTTTTGCAATTTTTATTGACTTTTTAATTTTTTTATGAATATAATTGAAGTATTTTATGCACTATGATATAATCGAACAAAGAGAGGTAATAAATAAATGATAGATAAGATGTCAATAAATGAAAAAATTGGTCAAATGCTTATTGTTGGAATGGATGGAAATAAAGTTAATGAAAGAATAAAAGTTTTAATTGAAAAATACAAAATTTCTGGAGTTATCCTTTATAAGAAAAATTATAATAATTATGATGAAATGATAGCAGTAATAAAAGAATTAAAAAAGCTTAATTCCAAAAATAAAATACCTCTATTTATTGCAATAGACCAAGAAGGTGGGAGAGTTAATAGAATGCCACCAGAATTTCATAATTTATATAATCCTCTAAAACTATCAAAATTAAAAGATATCAATGTGATTAAAGAGGCTGGAGATATTACTGGTGAAATGCTTCAAAAAAGTGGTTGCAATATGAATTTTTCTCCAGTTTTAGATATATTGAGTAAGAAAACTACAGAAGCTATAGGAAATAGATGCTATGGAGAAAATGCTTACAATGTATCTAAATATGGAACAGAAGTAATGAAACAATTGCAAAAACATAATATAGTATCGGTTATAAAACACTTCCCTGGCCAAGGAGCCTGCAAAGCAGATTCACATTATTTGTTACCTAGTATAAAAAAGATAGAAAATAATAATATTGAGCCTTTTGTTTCAGCAATTCATAATGGAGCAGATATAATGATGGTAGGACATATGATTGTAAAAAATATAAGCAGAATATATCCCGCTTCTCTATCAAGAAAAATGATAAAAAAGATAAGACTAAAATATAAGTTTAAAGGAGTAATTATTACAGATGATTTAAAAATGAGAGCAATAAAATATATTTATGGAACAAAGGACGCTTTAAAAAAGGCAATTTACGCAGGAAATGATTTAGTATTATTTAGATTTAATAAAAAAGATGAAACTGATGCAATAGAGATGCTAATTAAACTTGCAAATAAAGGAAAAATAAAGCAAAGAAGAATTGATAGAAGTGTAAAAAGAATTATAGAATTAAAACAAAAATATAATATTTCAGATAATATAAATATAGATGGATGTAACATTGAAGAAATAAATAGTAGAATTGATAGTATAAATAGCAGAGTAGACAATTATAAAGCTGAACTGTAACATGTAACTTGGGAAAATTACAATTTAGGACTTGACAGTTTTCAATAAATTTTATATACTATAAGGGTAGAGAAATATATTTAATAAAATAAATAATAGTCAATTTTATATATATATTTATTTGCACATTGAAAATTTAATAAGAAAGAGGTGTATGATTATGAACACAACATTAATCATTATCGCAACTTTCTTAATCTCAATAGCAATTGGAATTTTTCTTGGGTTTACTTTAAGAAAAAGAATTGCTGAATCTAAAATTCAAGGAGCTGAACAAGAAGCAAAAAGATTAGTTGATTTAGCTAAAGTAGAAGCAGAAAATATGAAAAAAGAAGAAATCATCAAAGCAAAAGAAGAAATTATGAAAGATAGAAATGAATTAGATAAAGAGATTAAAGAAAGAAGAAGCGAAGTACAAAAACAAGAATCTAGAATGATTCAAAAAGAAGAAAATTTAGACAGACGTTCAGATAATCTGGAACAAAAAGAAAAAGGATTAGAAAAAGAGTATGAAAGTTTGGAACTTCAAAAGAAAGAAGTTGATGAGATTTTAGAAAAACAATCTCAAGAATTACAAAGAATTGCAGGATTAAGTGAAGAGGATGCTAAAAAATACTTATTAAATCAATTAGAAAAAGAAATAAGTACTGAAAAAGCAAAATTAATCAGAGACTTAAATCAAAAAGCCAAAGAAGAGGCAAACAAAAATGCCAAAGAGATAATAAGTTATGCAGTACAAAAATGTGCAGCAGATCATACTTCTGAAACTACAGTTTCAATAGTAAATCTTCCAAGTGATGATATGAAAGGAAGAATTATTGGTAGAGAAGGAAGAAATATAAAGGCATTAGAAACTTTAACTGGAATAGATTTAATAATCGACGATACACCTGAAGCAGTAATTCTATCAGGATTTGATCCTTTAAGAAGAGAAGTTGCAAGAATTGCTCTTGAAAAATTAATTGATGATGGAAGAATTCATCCAGCAAAAATTGAAGAAATGGTAGAAAAAGCCAAAGAAGAGCTAACTCAAATTATAAAAGATGAGGGAGAAAGAGCAGCGCTAGAAGCAGGAGTTAATAATTTACATCCAGATATTATAAAATTATTAGGAAAACTTAAATATAGGACAAGTTATGGACAAAATGTTTTAAGTCACTCTATAGAAGTATCAAATTTGGCAAGAATTATGGCAGAAGAATTAGGACTTGACCCAAAAAGAGCAAGAAGAGCAGGTTTATTACATGACATTGGAAAAGCTTTAGATCATGATATGGAAGGAACACACGTACAAATAGGTGTAGATGTTCTTAAAAAATATAAAGAAAATCCACTTGTTATAAATGCTGTTGAAGCACACCATGGAGATGTAGAGCCACAAACAATGGAAGCTGTTCTAGTACAAGCAGCAGATGCAATATCTGCATCAAGACCTGGAGCAAGACGTGAAACACTTGAAGCATACATAAAAAGACTTGAAAGTCTTGAAGCTATTGCAGATTCATTTGATGGAGTTGAAAAATCATTTGCTATTCAAGCTGGTCGTGAAGTAAGAATAATTGTTAAACCAGAAAAAATAAATGATGATGAAATGGTTGTTTTAGCAAGAGATGTTTCAAAGAGAATTGAAGATGAAATGGAATATCCAGGACAAATAAAAGTAAATGTAATTCGTGAAAAAAGAATTGTAGATTACGCAAAATAAATAAGAAAAGAATTTTAAAAAAGTTGCAAAGAAATTTGCAACTTTTTTTGCATTTAAATATTAACAAGAAATTACATTTTGCCATCATTTTTAATTGACTTTTTTTAATATATGATATATATTTTATATGACAATTTATATAAAACGAATTTAGTTATTAACCAATAGAGAGGATATTAAATGAGAGCTAAGTGGGAATATTTAAAAATAGATAAAAATAAAATAAAGAATTTACAAGAAAAGTATAGTATAAATAAATTATTAGCGACTGTATTGGCAAATAGAGAAATAGAAGATATAAAAATATATTTAGAGCCAACAAGGTATGATTTTCATAATCCTTATGAAATGCCTGATATGGAAAAAGCAGTTAACAGGATAATACAAGCTATAGATAAAAAAGAAAAGATAATAATTTATGGAGATTATGATGTAGATGGAATTACAAGTATTACTGTATTAAAAAGTTTTTTTAAAGAATTAAATATAGATGTGGCTCAATATATACCAAATAGACTTAATGAGGGATATGGACTTAATAAAGATGCAATAAAAAGTATAGCAAGTCAAGGATATAATTTAATGATAACTGTAGATTGTGGGATTACTGCAGTTGATGAAGTAGAATATGCTAAAAGTTTAAAATTAGATACAATTATAACAGACCATCATGAGCAAGCTGAAGAAATTCCTGATGCAATAGCAGTTATAGACTGCAAAAGAAAAGACAATAAATACCCATTTAGAGAATTAGCAGGAGTAGGTGTTGCTTTTAAATTGTGTCAAGCTCTTTCGCAAAAATTAGAATTAGATGAAAGCAAATATCTAAAATTTTTAGATATTGTTGCTTTAGGTACAATTTCAGATATTGTTCCATTAAAAGACGAAAATAGAGTTATCACAAAATTGGGCATGATGCTTATAAAACAAACCAAAAATTGTGGACTTGTTGCATTGCTTAATATGTGCGGATATAGAAAAATTGATTCAACAGCAGTTTCGTTTGGAATTGCGCCAAGAATTAATGCATGTGGAAGAATGGGATGTGCATATGAAGCTTTAGATTTACTGCTTTCAACCAATATGAGAGATGCGACAGAAAAAGCTAGAAATATATCAAAATATAATAACGATAGACAAACTTATGAAAAAATTATTTATCAAGAAGCAATAGAGCAAATAGAAAAAGAACATTTAGATGAAAAAAATAGCATCGTTTTAGGTGGAGATAATTGGCATCATGGAGTGGTAGGAATAGTTGCATCTAAAATTACAGAGCTTTTCTATAAACCATGTTTATTACTTTGTTTTGAAAATGGCGAAGATATTGGAAAAGGTTCAGGAAGAAGTATAGAAGGATTTGATTTACATGAAGCTTTGAGCAAATGCAAAGATGTACTGGAAGGCTTCGGTGGACATAGTATGGCTGTAGGTCTTAACATAAAAAGAGAAAATTTAGATAGACTGAAAGAGAAGTTTGAAGAAATTGCAAGTAAAGCAAGTATTCAAGAAATGCAACCAACAATAACTATTGATAGTGAACTAAATATAGATGAAATAAATAAAGAAATGGTTCAAAGTTTAGATTTATTAGAACCATTTGGAGAAGGAAATAAAACGCCAATTTTTTCTTTTAAAAATTTAAAAATAGATTCAATTAGAAGCTTAACTGAAGGAAAACATTTAAAATTAAGTTTAAAAAGTAATAGTACATATGTAAATGCGATTGGATTTAATTTAGGACATTTAGCTAATGAATATAGAATTGGTGACAGAGTAGATGTAGTGGGTAATATTGAAATCAATTCATTTAATGGAACAGATAGTATACAAATTAATTTAAAAGATATGATGAAAACTATTTGAATTTGGATATTTTATAGCATACAATAACAAATACAAAAGAATGTTGAATTGGAGGGGAAAGAATGCCAGAATTAAAAGAAATAACAATACAAGATATAATTTCTAAGAAAAAATCAATGTCTAGAAGAGTTGATGTTAAATTTATAATGAAAGCATATAATTATGCGGCAGAAAAGCATAAAGATCAGAAAAGAAATTCTGGAGAACCATATATAATACACCCTTTGCAAGTAGCATATACTCTTGCAGAAATGGGACTTGATGAAAAAACAATAGCTGCAGCTCTTTTACATGATGTAGTTGAAGATACAGATTCAACACACGAAGATATAGTAAAAGAATTTGGAGAAGAAGTTGCTGAAATGGTTGAAGGAGTTACTAAATTAAGTACAATTCAATTTGCATCAGTTGAAGAAAAACAAGTTGAAAACTATAGAAAAATGTTTTTGGCAATGGGAAAAGACATTAGAGTAATTTTAATAAAGCTTTCAGATAGACTTCATAATATGAGAACACTAAAATATTTAAAAAGAGATAGACAAATTGCAATTTCTAAAGAAACAATGGATTTATATTCTCCTCTTGCAAATAGACTTGGACTATATTCAATTAAAGCAGAATTAGATGACTTAGCATTTAAATATTTATATCCTGAAGAATATAGAGAAATAGTAGAAGGTATTAACAAAAAAAGAGAAGAAAGATTAAAATTCTTAGATAAAATAATGGAAGAAATACGAGTTATTCTAAAAAAACACAGAATAGATGCAGAAGTAACAGGAAGAGCAAAACATTTATATAGTATTTACAAGAAAATGCAAAGAGATAATTGCACTCTTGACCAAATTTATGACTTATTCGCTATGAGAATAATTGTAAATTCTGTAAAAGACTGTTATGCTGCACTTGGAGTGGTTCATGAACTATATAATCCAATGCCAGGAAGGTTTAAAGACTATATTGCTGTTCCAAAGCCAAATATGTATCAATCAATTCATACAACTTTATTAGGCCAAAAAGGAACACCATTTGAAGTACAAATTCGTACATGGGACATGCATAAAGTTGCAGAATTTGGTATCGCTGCTCACTGGGCATATAAGGAAGCAAACTTTTTAGGAATTGGAAAACAAAATGTTAAAGTAAAACAAGATGATTTAGCATGGCTTAGAGAAACTATAGAGTGGCAAAAAGAAATGCAAGACCCACAAGAGTTTTTAGAAACTTTGAAAACAGAATTGTTTGAAGATGAAGTATATGTATTTACACCAAAAGGAACAATAAAGGTTCTTCCAAAAGGTGCAAATGCAATAGATTTTGCATATAGTATACATGCTGAAATAGGACATCATATGGTAGGTTGTAAAATAAATAGTAAAATGATGCCAATACTTACTCCTCTAAAAAGTGGAGATATTGTAGAGATTATTACATCAGACAATTCTAAAGGTCCAAGTATGGACTGGTTAAAATTTGTAAAAAGTTCATCGGCAAGAAACAAGATAAATGCTTGGTTTAAAAAAGAAAATAAAGAAGAAAACATAGAAAAAGGTAAGGAATTAATAGAAAAAGAGGTTAAAAGAATAAGTATCGAATATGCAGATTTATTTAAACCTGAATATATAAAACCAATGCTTGATAGATATAAATATGAGAATTTAGACCAAATGTATGCAGCTGTTGGATTTGGAGCAAATACTGCAACTAAAGTAATAGCTAGAATGTTAATTGAATATAGAAAAATTCATCAAGAAAATGACATTGAAGAAGATATAAAAAAATTAGCAACAGAAAAACAAACAAACAGAACTAAAGCTTCAAGTAATGGAATTATTGTAAAAGGAATTGATAACTGTTTGGTTAAACTTTCTAAATGTTGCAATCCACTTCCAGGTGACGAAATTGTTGGATATATAACAAAAGGAAGAGGAGTATCTGTCCATAGAAAAGATTGTATAAATGTTAAAGAACTTATAAAAGAAGAAAACAGAATGATAGACGTTTCTTGGGTAGAAGAAGAAAAAATATCATATCAAGTAGACATTGAAATTGATGCAAATGATAGAGCAAATTTATTATCAGATATAATTTCAGCACTTGGAACAATAAAAGCACACATAATTGCAGTAAATGCTAAAGCTAATAAAGACAGAATAGCAATAATAGATTTAACAATTGAAACACAAAGTTTAGATGATTTAAACAATATATTAAAAACACTAAGAAAAATTGATAGTGTATATGAAGTAAAGAGAAAGAAAATATAGTGGAAAAAGGGACGATTCTCTTTTCCAATCTTAAATAATATAGAAGAATAATTTTATTTTTTCGCTCAGCACCGTTTTAATTCTGGCTCATACAAATTCTATTTTAACATTTTATGGTGCCTCCTTATAAATTAGTAAGGAACTCCAATTTTATGTTAAAAGAATTTGTAATTCGCTTCATAAAAAGTCTTTCGCTATAAAATAAAATTATGCTTCTAGTTAAGTATTAATATAAATATAGGAGATGAATTTAAAATGATACTTAAGAGAATTAAAATTACAACATGGATAGGAGACCCAACAAATTGTTATATAATTTGTGACGAAGAAACAAAAGAAACAATGGTAATAGATCCTGCTGGAGATGTAGATACAATAATAGAAATGTTAGACATTTTAGAAGCTAAACTTAAATATATCTATATAACTCATTGCCACGGGGATCACATTGGAGGAGTTACAGAACTAAAAAATAAAAAAGGTGGAAAAATATTAATTCATAGATTTGATGCAGAAGGTTTGAATGATATTAATATTAATTTAACAGAAATAATTGATATGCCAGAAATTGAATTAGAAGCGGATTCGAGAGTTGATGATGGAGACTTACTTCACCTTGGAAATATCGAGTTTAAAGTAATTCACACTCCTGGACACACAATAGGTTCTTCTTCACTATACTGCGAATCAGAAAAATTATTAATATCTGGAGATACATTATTTAGAGGAGCATGGGGAAGAACAGATTTACCAACATCTAGTTTTATGGATATAATTAATTCTATAACAAAAAAACTTATGGTTTTGCCAGATGAAACTATTGTTTATCCAGGTCACCGGAAAATCAACTATGATTGGAGAAGAAAAACCTATTTATTTAGAACTAAAGCCTAGAGGATATTAGAATGAATGATAATTAAATATTAATTTTTCAAAAATATATTAAATAAAATTCAAAAAGCCCTTGCAAAGAGGGTTTTTTTGTGGTAAAATAGTAAAAGTTAAAAATAAAGGAAGAATTTAACTACCTTACTCACAACTTTAGATTGTGGGTTTTATATCCAAAAGGAGGTGTAAATAATGAATAAATACGAAAGTGTAATCATTATTGATCCTAATTGTACTGAAGAAGCTGTAAAAGCTTTAGAAAGTAGATTCACAGGGTTAATAAATGAAAACGGTAAAGTAGAATCTGTAGAAAATATGGGTAAAAAAAGATTAGCTTACGAAATCAAAAAGAACAAAGAAGCTACATACATGTTAATAAACTTTGAAGCTAAACCAGATTCAATAGCTGAGTTAGAAAGAAACTACAGAATCACAGATGAAATTTTAAAATTCATCGTTGTAAGAAAAGAAGACTAAGAAGAAGGGGCCTTTTGAAAGGTGAGTGATAATCAATGAACAAAGTAATTTTAATGGGAAGATTAACAAGAGATCCAGAAGTTAGATACACACAAACAAGCAACACACTTGTTGCATCATTTA
>JAEEGL017245557.1_pt1 | contig 12012 bp, 15 predicted proteins | sample 9134231 | NCBI WGS metagenome assembly JAEEGL01 (sample SAMN16246548, study PRJNA631951) | gut metagenome | biome: gut microbiome; feature: rumen; material: fiber-attached | host: Bos | place: Iran: Karaj | collected 2018-10
GTTAATGTTGAAGTTGAAGGCATTCCGGCTATGATTAAGAAAGCCGATCTTTCAAAAGACAAAGAAGGTCAAAACCCCGAAAACTATCACGAAGGCGATGTTTTGGAAGCAAAATTAACCTCCGTTGACAGAAAGAACGGTAAACTTGGCGTTTCTGTGAAAGCTTTTGAAATCGAAGAAGAAAAGAAGGCTTTGGAAGAATATGCAAATTCCAATGACGGAAACACTTCTTTGGGCGATGCTTTAGGCGAAGCTTTGAAAAAAGCCAACTAACAGGCCTTAAGTAAAATTAAAAGAACCGAGCTTTTGCCCGGTTCTTTTTTTTATATCTCATTTTGGCTTAAAATATCTTTTAGCGTTTGAGCCGATTGGCGCAGCTTTTGAGCTTCCGCCTCATTTAATTGAATCGGCACATGCGTCTCAACGCCGTCTTTACCGACGATGGCCGGCATACTCAAGGATATGCCCTCAATGCCGTAGTCACCGTGCATCATCCACGAGATTGGCAAAATGGATTTTTCATCGCGCATAATCGCTTCGCAAATACGCTTAACGGACATCGCGATGCCGTAATAAGTTGCCTTTTTCTTTTCAATAATTTCATAAGCGCTTTTTTTAACATCATTTGCAATCTTTTCCATTGCTTCTTCATGATGAAAATGACCGCGCATTTCGCAAAATTTGTTAAGCTCAATGCCCGAAACATTAGCCGACGACCAAGCCGCAATCTCTGAATCGCCATGCTCGCCGATAATAAAGGCGTGAACGCTTCTCGGGTCAACGTTCAAGTGATTGCCGAGCTCATATTTTAAGCGTGCCGTATCTAAAACCGTGCCCGAGCCCAAAACATGATTTTCGGGCAGTCCCGAACATTTGATGGCAACGGTTGTTAAAATATCGACAGGGTTGGCAACGACAAGCAAAATACCATGAAAACCGCTTTGTTTAATTTGAGGCAGAATAACCTTAAAAATCGAAATGTTTTTCTTAACCAAATCAAGCCGTGTTTCCCCCGGCTTTTGATTAGCCCCTGCCGTTAAAACAATTAAATCGGCATCGTTAACATCATCATATCCGCCGGCATAAATCTTAACGGGTTTGGCAAACGGCACACCGTGGCTGATATCCAGTGCTTCGCCCTCGGCTTTGCTTTTCTCTGAATCGATTAAAACCATTTCGGAAAACAAACCCGATTGCATCAGCGCAAAAGCGCTCGCCGCGCCGACAAATCCGCAGCCGATAATGACGACTTTTCGCCCTTGTTTGCAGTTTGAACAATTTTTTTGCATATTTTTTCCTTCTTTTTATTTTCACTTATCCTAAAATGTAATCGATTTAAAAAAAAAGAAAAGAGATTTTTTTTAATCTTTTGTCTGCATGATAAAGAAAATATGCTTGAAGTTTTATCAAAACCGCTTAAAATAAAGCAAATAATAAGAATAAAAACAAGGAGAAAAATATAAAATGTCAAAAATACTCGTTACTTCGGCTTTGCCTTACATCAACGGTGTGCCTCATCTAGGGCACATGGTCGGTTGCTTGCTTCCGTCTGATGTTTATGCAAGGTTTATGCGAATGATGGAGGAAGACGTTTTATATATTGTCGGCACGGATGAACACGGCACAACCTCCGAAGTCGGTGCTTTAAAAGCGGGAATGGATGTTCAAAGCTATTGCGATATGAACCATGAGCGCCATTATAAAACCTACAAAGATTTTAATCTGTCGTTTGACTATTTCGGACGCACATCTTCCGAGCAAAATAAAGAAATGACTTATCAAATCTTTGAAGCGTTGGATAAAAACGGCTTCATTGAAGAACGCACGGTCAAACAGGTTTACTCGATTGACGATAAAATGTTTTTGGCTGATCGCTACATCACGGGGACATGCCCTCATTGCGGCTATGAAAAGGCAAGAGGCGATCAATGCGAAAACTGCACCAAAGTTTTGGAGCCGACCGATTTAATTAATCCTAAAAGCACAATTTCAGGTTCAAGTAATTTGGAAGTAAGAGAATCAAAACACCTTTTCTTAAATCTGCCGAAAATTGAACCAAAGCTTAGAGAATGGCTTAAAACAAAAGAGGCTTTTTGGCCGGATGTTGCTTATTCAATTGCGTTAAAATGGCTTAAAGAAGGTTTAGAGCCGCGTTGCATTACGCGTGATTTGAAGTGGGGATTTCCCGTTCCCAAAAAAGGCTATGAAGACAAGGTTTTTTACGTTTGGTTTGACGCGCCGATCGGCTATATCGGTATCACAAAAGAGTGGTCTGACGAAAAACCCGATGAACGCAACTTCAAAGATTGGTGGTTTGGTGGCGATGATGTTTACTATGTTCAGTTTATGGGCAAAGACAACGTGCCGTATCATGCTATCACATTTCCGGCAACGCTTTTGGGAACAGGCATGAACTTTAAAAAAGTGGACTACTTAAAAGGTTTCAGCTACTTAACTTATGAGGGCGGTAAATTTTCAAAATCAGAAAACAGAGGTGTTTTTGCAGGCGATGCCATAGAAGAATTGCCGGCTGATTATTGGCGCTACTTTTTGATGAGCAACGCACCTGAAAGCTCTGATTCAAGTTTTACGTTTGATCTGTTTTCGGGTGTTGTCAATAAAGACTTAAACGGTGTTTTGGGAAATTTCGTGTCGCGTGTTTTGAAAATGACCTCTTCTAAAATCGGTAATACCGTTCCTCTAATCGGTGAATGGACTGATTTAGAAAAAGAACTTGCAAAGAATCTTCAAACGCACATTGATTTATATTTCAAATATTTCAAAGTTCTTGAGTTCAGAAAAGCCTTGGCAGAATTACGAGCCGTTTGGGTTGAGGGCAACAACTATATTACCGCGGCAGAACCTTGGACGGTTATTAAAGAAGATCCGGCGCGTGCGGGAGCTATCTTAAACGTATGCATCAATTTAATTCGTATTTTCGCGCTGTTGAGTTTTCCGATTATGCCGCAAACATCCGAAAATATGATGGCGCGCTTGAACTTAAAAATTGATGAGCACAAAGGTCTTAAAGATTTTGATGTTCAAAAAGAGCTTGTTTTCTTTAAAGGCGGTGAATCTTTTGAAGTCGGAGAGCCTTTGTTTGAACGTATTTCGCCTGAACGTTTGGAAGAATTAAAACAAAAATATGGGAGTGCTGAATAATGGAGTTTGAGAGTTTAAAAAGCTTGCGCTTACACGGATTTTCAAAGTTTTTACACGGGCTGTTTTTGCTGATAACCTATCCTTTAAGGCATCCGTTCAAGTTTTTGTTGATAGTTGCTTTGTTGATATTGTTTGCCTTTTTATTTCTGAATGAAGACAATCCGAAATTATTAAACAAAATAGAACAAAAAAAAGATACGGTTTTTAAAGAAACGCCTGTGGCAGACGCCCAAACGGCGCCGAAAAAGTTCGGTAAAAAATTTGCTTTAAAACATGCGGAGCCGGTGGCTCAGGAAACAGAAAAAAAGCCGGAAGAAAGCGAAGCCGTTGAAACGAAAGAAGAAACGAAATATCAGGTTTGGAACATAAATAAAGAAGGACAGGCGCAAGCTCCGAAACAAGAGCAAGTGCTTGAAGAAATCAAATCTTTAACCGAAGTTAAAAATATTGAAACACAACCTCAAGAGAAAGAATATTTATCGGATACCGATTGCGTCAATTGTTTGCCTTTGAAAGAAAAATGCACAAATTGTGTGCATCTTGAACCCGAAATAATTTCGGGGCAGGCGATCGTTTACGGACCGACGGAGCTTTATGTTGCTGACACATATTTATATCTCTACGGCATTGAATCTGACCCGCTCAAATATGATGCGGAAAAAGCAAAAATTTATTTGCGCGAATTAATCAATTCAGAAAAGGTTGAATGTAAAGTTGTACTCAAAACGACGGAAAATATACCATCGGCAATATGTTTCAGGGCAGACAAAAACATTAACAAAAGTATGGTAGAAGCGGGTTTCGCGGACAATACCGCTTTTTAAGGAAAAGGAAGATGTGGCAACCTGTTTTAATGATAGACGGTTTTATCTTAAGCATTTTGGGCTTGAGTATGTTTCTTCCGGCGGGGCTTGATATGTATGATTCCGGAGCAGAGTGGTCGCCGTTTTTAAATGCGGCTCTCGCGACGCTTTTTATCGGCATTTCGCTTTTTTTGGCGAACAGAAACAAAATTGAGCGATTATCTTTGAGACAAGGTTATTTAATTACGGTGTTCAGTTGGGTAACGGTTGCCGTTTTTTCAAGTATTCCGTTTGTTTTAACGAAAACGGTGCCCGATATAACCTCGGCGTTTTTTGAAAGCGTTTCGGGCGTAACGGCAACGGGGGCAACAATTATGACAGATGTTGAAATTTTACCGCGTTCGATTCTGCTTTGGCGCTCAATGTTAAACGGATTGGGCGGTATCGGGATTGTTATTTTTGCAATAGCGATGTTGCCGTTTTTAGGCATCGGCGGTATGCAGATGTTTGAACGCGAAAGCAGTGATACGACAGATAAGCTAATGCCGAAATTTATAGATGTGGCGAAATGGATTTTAGCGGTCTATTTAAGCCTTGTAACATTGTGCGCCATCAGTCTTTATTTTTGCGGTATGGGGCGCTTCGACGCTCTCAATCATGCGCTTTCGGCGGTTGCAACAGCCGGCTTCTCCACAAAAAATGACTCAATAGCCTATTTTAACAGCGCCTCAATTGAGATGGTGTTGTCTTTATTTATGGTTTTAGGTGCGTTGCCGATGACATTTTACATTATCTTGTTTAAAAAACACGAAATGGATCCGCTGCGTCTGAGCCAAATCAAATATTTTTTAACATCGGTTTGTGTGTTCAGTTTAATTTTGGCTTTGTATTTGAGCTTGAGCAACCACATCCATTTTTTAAAAGCATTGCGTTTAAGTTCGTTTAATGTGATTGCGGTGATTACGACAACGGGCTTGTCTTCGGCGGATTATTTGGATTGGGGCGTTTGGACGGCTGTTTTCTTCACGCTTTTGTCGCTTCACGGCGGGTGTATCGGTTCAACGACGGGCTCAATCAAAGTGATGCGTTGGCAGGCGCTCAAATCATATTTCCACAAGGTTTTACTGTCATCAATCGAGCCAAACCGCGTTATTCCGGTGAAAATCGGCGAAGTTTCGATTTCTGAAAAAGCGATAAGTTCCGTATTTGTTTATATCATGTCATTTTTGGCATCAATCGCGGTTGTTGCCGTTTTGCTTAACTTTTTGGGTTATGATTTTACGACTTCGGTAACTGCTGCCGTTTCGAGCGTTACCAACACCGGACCGGGTGCGGCAAAAGCGATCAGCGCATCAGGAAATTTTGCATTTTTCTCCATACCGGCGAAATACATTTTATGTTTTGCCATGATTTTAGGCCGGCTTGAAATTATGACCGTTTTGGTGGTTTTAACCAAATCTTTTTGGAAGAAATAATTTTTAAAAGCATAAAGAAAAAAAGAACCTTTTTGACGGTCCGATAAAATCGATTTTTCTTGACTTTTTGCGAAAAATGTAGTAAACTCATAAATATAAGAAACAGGAGAAAATGTTTCTTAAATATTTGTGTTTCTATGGAGGAAGAAAATGATAAAAAAACTTTTGATTTTATTTCTGTTTTCTGCGCCTTTTTATGTAAACAATGCGCTTGCCGAGCCAACGAACACATATGATAGCGAAGGTCGGGTGATCAAAACGATTTATGACGATGGAAGCTATGACGAATATTATTACTACAGAAACGGTAGCGGATACAAGAATACTTACAATGCGGCTGGTAAACGTACAGGGTATTACGACTATTATACAAAAGACGACTTTGACAACAACAGCCCTGGATCCCAAAGACTTTGGACTTATGATTTAAACGGAAACCAAACATCCGAGGCGTATTATTGGTCTAAAGAAGCCATAGAAAACGATATTCCCGATTCTAAGAGAGAAACAACCTATGATAGCCAAAATAACCCGATTGCCGGTGCAAATTATTCGTATGGCACATTAGAAAACAAATGGACAAGCTCATATAGCGCTGAAAAGAATGTTTGGATCACAGAAAGCTACGACACACCGGAAGCTCTTGAAAGCAATACGCCGAGCCGTTACAGTATTTATGGAGATGATGTAAGTATCGAATATGACGGTGAAGGAAATTTATTAGGTGTCGGTGGCGATGTCTTTGAATATGATGATCAGGGAAATATATCTGCCTATGGTTGGCAGCTTTGCTAAAGGAGAAGAAAAATGAGAAAAATACTTTTACTTTGCTTGTTATTCACTCTTTCCCTGCCGTCGACAGTCTTGGCAGAACAGCGGATTTATTGTGGGCGCCACGATATTGTCTATAACGAAGACGGAACAATTAGCGTATGGCGTTATGAAAATGAAACGGTCTACGATTCTCTAGATGATTTCTTCATGGAAAAGTATGGCTTTATTCCCTCAAGAACACTTGGAGAAAGCGGCTATGCCGATTTAACATCTTGGAATAGAGATTCCTCAAGCAACAACAGTTCATCTCATAAACAACGCGGGCGCTTGATATATACGATCCAAGAAGCAAATGAAGTTGCCAAAGACGGTACGACCAATAAGGTTCGTTTAAGATATAAATAAAAATTTCATACTAATAAAAAGCCGAAACTACTTTCGGCTTTTTATTTCTTTCAAAATATAAACTCTGACGGCAGAAGAAAGAGAGCGTGTACCGCGTTTGCTGTCAACTTCGGTAACAATATCGCTGACACGCCTGTTTTGAGTTTTCGCAATTTCTTTTAAGGTGTCATAAAACTCATCTTCTAAAGTAATGCTCGTTGTGTGGCGCTTGGCAATTAAAACAGATATTTTTCTCATTTATTTTTTCCGAAAACTGTCGATTGAAACAACTTCAGCGGGTTTGTCATTGGTTTTTTGAGCTTTTTCGACATCCATATCTTCTAATTTTGAAACACGCTCGGTCATTTCAAAACTTAAGCCGAATTTGGCAAACGGATCGGCAAAATAGGTAATGGCCTGAAACGGAATAACAAGCTTGTAAGGCACGCCGCCGAAAACGAGCGTAACCGAGAATTTATCGTTGCTGACGGACAAATCCGAAAATTGATGTTGCAAAACAATGGTCATATTTTCGGGATATTGAATTTGAAGCATTCTCGGAAGCTCAACGCCTTCAAAATTTGTCTTAAAGGTGATATAAAAATGATTTTCGCCGGGCAAACCCTGCGTAGAGGCTATTTTTAAAGCATCTCTGACAACGCCGAGCAAATTATGGCTGATGAGCTTATCATAATTGATTTCGTTTAAAATATCCGTCATGTTAAAACCTTAAATTTCAATAGCATAAATGTCTTTAACACGCCAACCTTCGCCGAGCGGTGTCAAAACATAAATAATGCGACCTTGGCAAAGACCGAACCAATTGCCGTCGCAGGTGCTGTCGGTATGAATTTCAACCAAATCGGCGCTGATCGGTTTGATTTTAACAATTTGGAACGACATTTCCGTCGGCCGTTGCAAAGCTTCATCGGTCATAAAAATAAATTTAGGAAGCTTTGAATCGCGGCAACCGTTAAAATCCGGATTTAAGGTGCATTTGACGGCAAACTCAACGGCGCATGCCATAGGTGAATTTAATTTGCACGAAGACGGCAATTTGCCGGCTTTATAAAGATAAACCTTATCTTCAAAAGTTTTAGCGGCAATCTTCGGGTTCAAATCGCTGACGATAATCGGTTTGGAAACATAAGTCTTCCACTTATAAAGACAAACCAAGATAAGCATCATTAAAACAAAAGAAATCAGAATTTTTTTATACATCAGCTTTATCCTTCATCAATTAAAAAACATATCTTAAACCGACAGTATATTCCGCCGTATGATCAATATTTGAAATATGATCAAAGTTGATATATCTGGCAACGCCCCTCAAAGCAATATGAGGTGTCATTTGATAAACGAGGCCGCCGCCGAAGCGATAGCCGTAACCTTCGTCGGAAGTGTGTCCGGCGGAAAGTGTCTTTTCTTTCAAAACATAAAAACCGGCGCCCGTTGTGGCAAAAGCCTTAAAGTTCAAAAAGGCGGGAGTATAGGCAAAAACATCAAGCCCGTAAGCGCGGTAAGACGTTTTGTATTTTTCCGATTCGTTTATCTTTTTTGATTCTCTGCCGACCTGTGTATAAAAAACTTCGGTGCCGAAATAAGCGTTATAACTCGTGCCGATATTAAAACTGGCACCATAATATTGAGGGCGCAAAGAATAAGCTTTGGCCTTGTTATAAACGGCATCAAGACCGACATAGGGTGTATATTCGTTTTCTGCCGAAGCCGAATGGCTGACGAACAAAAGTCCTAAAAGTGCAATTAAAAAATATTTATTCATATTTTAAGCCTTTCTTTAATTGATTTATAACTTTTTTATATCATAATCAAACAAAAATAAAGTAAAATTTTGCTTTAATCCTTGTTGTCGGAACATTTTTGTGATATAAACAATAAAAGAGGGTATTCAAATGAGGAAAATAAAAACGGATAAACAAGACGGACGCACGATGATCGAAAGCATTGCCTACATCATGGTGATGATTACGTTGACCGTAACGGTGGCGATGGTTGTCAACAGCGGTTATCATAAATATGAGTGCAGTGTGATCCAACAACAACTGACCGATTTGAAAAAAGTGATTATGCAGCGTTATGCGGCAGACGGTCAATATGCAAATGTCAAATGGGACGATTTGTGCGCTGATGGCGTTGGACCGCGTTCTTTGATGCCGACCAGAGTTTGTGAAAAAGATTCTGAAGGAAATCACTCGTGCCACTGTGCATTCCAAAAAGGAAAACATGCTTTTGACGGTCCTGTTTCAATCGGCAAAGGCGATTGCGCTTCCGAAGGAGAACAAGAATATTGCCAAACATATTGGATTGAGTTTGACGAATTGCCGGCGGATGTATGCGCACAGCTTGCTCTGAAAGCATGGGATGTAACCGAAGGCTCCGATTTGGAACGTATGGTTGTCAATACCAAAATATGGGGATGGGGCTATTCGCCGATTGTAACAGAAGGAGGAGCAAAGCCGCTTCCCGCCGTGGTTCAAGATGTAAGCGAGCAGTGTCAGGACGGATATGTTAACAAGATAAGGTGGTATTATAACTAAATATTGTTATTATATTGCTTAAAAATGTTGAAGTCTGAGCCGTAAACTGTTAAGCTGAATTAATTTATAAAGGAGAAAGCCAATGGTCGATTCGATTATATTACCGCCGGATTATAAACCTTCTAAAAAAGAAGAGTATATGTGCGATATGCAACTTGAATATTTCCGTCAGAAATTGGAGGCATGGAAAAAGTCTTTGGTTAACCAGTCGGAAGACACGCTTGAAGATTTGCGTCAAGGCGGGTTGAATCAGCCTGATGATATTGACAGAGCAGCGCTTGAAACAGACAAATCTCTTGATTTGCGCACCAAAGATCGCGCCCGTAAACTGATTTCGAAAATCAACGAAGCTCTTGAGCGTATTGCAGACGGCACATACGGCTATTGCGAAGAAACCGGAGAGCCGATCGGTATCGAGCGTTTGGAAGCCCGCCCGATTGCAACGCTTTCAATTGAAGCGCAGGAACGTCATGAGCGTATGGAAAAAACATACGACGATGAAGCTTAAAAATGGTATCTCAAACAAAAGATTTTATATTAGCCTCGGCATCGCCTCAGCGTAAACGCCTTCTTGAACAGATAGGTTTTGCGCCGAAAGAGGTTGTTTCGGCAGATATTAATGAGCAAGAAGAAAAATATGAAAAACCTCTGGAATATGTGCGCCGCATGGCTCGTCAAAAAGCTCTTGCCGTATCTGATTTAAGAAAAAACGAAAACATTTTGGCTTCTGACACAATCATTACGGTCGGTCGAAGAATTATTCACAAATCAAAAACACCGGAAGATCAAGAAAAAGTGATGCGTCTTTTATCGGGGCGCAATCATAAGGTTGTGACGGCGGTTTGTTTGATAGATAAAAAAGGCAAAATAGCCGACCGCGTTGTTACAACGCGTATTTCGATGAAACGTTTGTCCGAAGAAGAAATTAAAGCGTATGTCGCGAGCAACGAATGGGTCGGTGTTTGCGGCTACAAAATCGAAGGTTTGTTGGCAGGTTTTGTTCGTCAAATGGTCGGTTCGTTTACGGGCGTTGTCGGTTTGCCTTTGTATGAAACACGAAATTTAATATTAGGAGCAGGTATAAGATGAAAGCAGATACAATCGTTTATGAAAAAAAAGAAAATATTGTTCGTTTAGCCGTTTTGTGTGAAGGAAAAATGGTTGAGTTTGATACGTTTAATACAAGCTCTGCCGTTGAGGGAAACGTTTATTTAGGGCGCATCGCACACAAATTAGAGCTCGCAAGCGGAAATACGGCTTTTAAAGTCAATATCGGCGATACGGTCGAGGCTTTTTTAAGCGCTTCCGAACCTGACCTGAAAGAAATCAATATGTCGGAAGGACAAAGCGTTGTCGTTCAAGTTACACAGGAAAAACATGCGGATAAAGGCGCGAAGGTCGTTCGGAGTATCCAAATTGTCGGAACAACGGTTGTTTATCGCCCGTTTAGAATGGGGGTTGAAGTTTCTTCAAAAATTACGGATAAAGAAAAAATAAAAACATACCGCACAGCCGTTTTTAACAGCATTAAAGGCCAAGAGGGCTGGGCTCTTCGCACGGCGGCCGTTGACTTTGATGTTGATACGGTTTTGGAAGAAATGGTTAAATTGCGCGGTATTTATGAAAATATTCGTGTTCGTGCGCGCAATGCCTCAGCGCCGGCGCTTCTTTACACAAGGGAAGATCCTTTGTATGAATATATTCGCCGTCACAAAGATGAGCTGACAAAGATTGTTGTTAACAGCCACAATGTTGAAAATGAGGTTCAGGGCTTTATTGATATTAATGTGGTCTATGAAGCAAACCCGTTTGAAGAATATGGTCTGGAAGATCAGTTGGTCGAGGCGTTGGAACGGAGCGTTTCGTTAAAATCGGGCGGAAAAATACATATTGACCAAACAAAAGCTTGTGTGATGATTGATGTCGACAGCGGTTCAACAAAAGAGGGCAGCAATGTTTACGATTTAAATAATGAAGCTGCTGAAGAAATTCTTCGTCAAATCAGGTTAAAAAATCTGTCAGGTAAAATCATTATTGATTTTGCGGGTTCTAAAGAATATCACTTTATGAAACCGGTTATTGAAATTTTGGAAACGGGCTTGGCGGATGATCCGTGTCGCGGACGTGTTTTAGGGTTGAGTAAAGCCGGAAATATTGAAATTTTGCGTCAGCGCCGTCGCCCTTCTTTAATTGATATGTATACCGAAGAATGTCCGACATGTCAGGGTTCGGGCAGAGTTGAAAAATAATGGTTAAAGTTCATAAATGTCCGATATGCGGTGTTCAGACGGATAATGAAAAATATCGTCCGTTTTGTTCAAAACGCTGTGCCGATGTCGATTTGGGGCGGTGGTTTTCGGGCTCTTATGCCGTTCCTGCCGAAAATTTGGACGAAGCCGACTATGAAGAGCTTGAAAAAGAGTTGAATTCTCAAAAAACAGAAAACGAAAACAGATAAAGTTTTCAAAATTAAACAATTCTTAAATATCTTGGCGCTAAAATCCCTTAAAAGCTTTTTAATTTTTTAAGGTTAACCGATATGAATTTACTCAAACGTATTTGTTTATGTTTATCTGTTATTGCTGTTTGCGCCATTGCGGCAAACGGGTCTAAAGCTGCGACATGGATTTCTGCGGAAGGTTTTTATTCGCTATATAATTTAGCGGCAAGGGGCGATGTTCAAGGCTTAATAAATTCCGAATTGCCGATTGACGGTGTCAATCGTGATGGCGATACGGGTTTGTGTTATTCCGTTCGTCGTCGTAATGCAACGGCATTTAATGCTTATCTTGATGCGGGTGCTGATCCGAACGCGGAATGCACGAAAAGAATTCTCGGTTATGCCGAATTTGTTAA
>JAEEGL010983951.1_pt1 | contig 12011 bp, 13 predicted proteins | sample 9134231 | NCBI WGS metagenome assembly JAEEGL01 (sample SAMN16246548, study PRJNA631951) | gut metagenome | biome: gut microbiome; feature: rumen; material: fiber-attached | host: Bos | place: Iran: Karaj | collected 2018-10
CATGCTGAGGCTCGAACTCAGGACCCCATCCTTAAAAGGGATGTGCTCTACCAACTGAGCTACATAGTCCCAAAAAAATTTAATTTTTCTTACTTACTTCAGTGACCATGCTGAGGCTCGAACTCAGGACCCCATCCTTAAAAGGGATGTGCTCTACCAACTGAGCTACATAGTCTAACCTAAAATCGAAATATTATGGATAAAAAACCATTTCAAATAACACTCGGAGTTGGTCTTTATTGTTCTTGTTTTATTAAGAACCCCGTCCTCCGTTTTTGCGATGCAAAGGTAGAGTGAATTTTTAAATCTGCAAAATTTTTTTGCACTTTTTTTTCTAATATTTTTAATTTTAGCCTCTAACATATTAATTATCAGGAAATAAAAAATTGAAAAAAATGTACATCGAAACCTTCTAATTAAAAAAAAGAAAAAAAGTTGAAAATTTTATTGCTGTTATAATAAAAAATATTACTTTTGCGCTGTAAATTTATTTATCGGAACTAAATTAAATTATTAATAAATAATATATACAATGAAAAAGCACAATTTTTTCGCAGGTCCTTCGGTTCTTCCCGACTATACGGTAGAAGAGACTGCAAAGGCAATCATGGATTTTAACGGAACAGGTATTTCGCTTATGTGTATGTCTCACAGAGACAAATCATTCGATGCCGTTATGAACAGAGCCGTTGAACTTTTCAAACAGGTTCTTGACATTCCCTCTGGTTACTCCGTAATTTTCTTGGGCGGCGGTGCAAGTTTGCAGTTTGCTATGGTTCCGATGAACCTTTTGCGTTCTAAAGCTTTTTATGTTAATACCGGTACATGGGCTAACAAAGCTGCTAAAGAGGCTAAACTTTTCGGTGAAGTAGATGACCACGTTTCAAGCAAAGAGGCTAATTATACATACATTCCTAAAGGTTTTGAAATTCCTAAAGATTGTGATTATATGCACATTACAACTAATAACACAATCTACGGTACTGAAATCCTCGAGGATTACAATTCGCCGATTCCCGTTGTTGCAGATATGAGTTCGGATATTTTCTCTCGTCCGTTAGATGTTAGCAAATACGGTCTTATCTACGGTGGTGCACAGAAAAACCTTGCTTGTGCAGGTGTTACTTTTGTAATCGTAAAAGACGAACTTTTGGGTAAAGTTGATAGAGCAATCCCGACAATGCTCAACTATCAGACCCATATCGACAAGAATTCTATGTTCAATACTCCTCCGGTTGTTCCTATTTATGCCGGTGTTAAAACTCTTGAATGGATTATTCAGAACGGCGGTGTTAAAGAAATGGAAAAACGCGCTATCGAAAAATCTACAAAACTTTACGACGAAATTGACCGCAACAAATTATTCAAAGGTACGGTTCAGAAAGATTCACGTTCGAGAATGAGCGTATGTTTTGTTATGAACGAAGAATACAAAGATTTGGAAGCCAAATTCTTAGACTTCGTAAAAGCAAGAGATATGGTCGGCTTGAAAGGACACCGTTCAGTAGGCGGTTTCAGAGCATCGCTCTACAACGCACTTCCTATGGAAAGCGTAGATGCTTTGGTTCAAGCAATGAAAGATTTTGAAAAAGAAAACTAATTTTTAATGCATAATTCATAGTGCATAATGCATGATGAATAATTTAATAAAGAAAATGAAAATATTAGTTGCAACAGAAAAACCGTTTGCTGCCGCTGCTGTAAACGGTATCAAAGATATAGTTGAAAAATCGGGTAACACTTTCGCTTTACTCGAAAATTATACTGACAAAAAACAATTGTTGGACGCCGTTGCTGATGCTGATGCTCTCATTATCCGCTCTGACAAAGTTACTAAAGAGGTACTCGATGCCGCTAACAACTTAAAAATCGTTGTTCGTGCTGGTGCTGGTTATGATAACGTTGATTTAGAGGCTGCTACGGCAAAAGGTGTTGTTGTAATGAACACTCCGGGTCAAAACTCTAACGCTGTTGCCGAACTCGTTTTCGGTCTTTTGGTTTTCGCTGTAAGAAACTTCTACAACGGCAAATCAGGTAGCGAACTCAAAGGCAAAAAACTCGGTATCTTGGCTTTTGGTCAAGTAGGAAGAAACGTTGCAAGAGTTGCAAAAGGTTTTGATATGGACGTTTATGCTTACGACGCATTCTGCCCGAAAGAGGTTATCGAACAGGCAGGCGTTAAAGCAGTTGATAATCAAGAGGCTTTGTTTGAAACTTGCGACATCGTATCGCTTCATATTCCCGCAACTGCTGAAACCAAACAGTCAATCAATTACGCACTTTGCTCTAAACTCAAAAAAGGCGGTATCGTTATCAACACCGCAAGAAAAGAGGTTATCAACGAAGACGAATTGATAAAACTTATGGAAGAACGTACTGATTTGAAATATATTACCGACATCGCTCCTGATAAAAACGAAGAATTTGCCGCGAAATTTTCAGGCAGATATTTCTCTACACCTAAAAAAATGGGTGCTCAGACAGCGGAAGCTAACATCAACGCGGGTCTCGCCGCGGCGAACCAGATTGTTGACTTTTTCAAAACCGGCAATAAAAAATTCCAAGTCAACAAATAGAATTGTATTACAAAATAGAAAAGGGAGGCCGGAAAAACCTCCCTTTTTTGTTAATTTTTGATAACTGCCAAAAACTTCTAACTGTTTTTTGTAGTTTATAAAAAAAATCAAACCATGTCAATTGTAAAACCGTTTAGGGGATTGCGCCCCGATAAAAAAATCGCAGAAAAACTTTCATGTCTGCCATACGACGTTATGAACTCGAAAGAGGCGGCTAAAATGGCTGAGGGTAATCCCTACTCGTTTTTGCACGTTACAAGGGCGGAAATTGATTTGGACGAAAACATTGACCCTCATTCTGAGGTTGTTTACAACAAGTCAATCGAAAATTTTAAAAAGTTTCAGGATGAAAAATATCTCGTAAAAGATTCTGATCCAAAGTTTTACATTTATGCTCAGACGATGAACGGCAGAACTCAATACGGAATTGCAGGTGCTGCTTTTTGCGAAGATTATCAAAACGAAATTATCAAAAAGCACGAATTCACACGCCCCGACAAAGAGGACGACCGTATGGTTCACATCAGAGAAATTAATGCTAATGCCGAACCCGTATTTCTTTCGTATCGTGCTGTACCTGAGATAGATGCAATTGTTAAAAATATCGTTGAAAATCAAAAACCGGAATACGATTTTATCTCTAACGACGGTTTCGGACATAAATTTTGGGTTATTGACGACAATCAAACTAATCAAAAAATCGAAAAGCTTTTTGCGGAAAAAGTTCCTGCACTTTATGTCGCTGACGGTCATCACCGCACGGCAGCCGCTGCAAGGGTCGGTATTGAGAGAAAATCTCAAAACAAAAATCACACGGGAGAAGAAGAATACAATTATTTTTTGGCCGTGATTTTCCCCGATAACCAGTTGAAAATCATGGACTACAACCGTGTCGTAAAAGATTTGAACGGCCTTTCGGAAAAAGATTTCTTAGAAAAACTTTCAAAATCGTTTGAAATCACCAACAAAGGAAAAGAAGTTTATTCTCCGCAAAAACTTCACGAGTTTAGTATGTATCTCGGCGGAGAGTGGTTTAAACTCTCGGCAAGAGAAGGCACTTTTGATGATTCCGACCCGATCGGAAGTCTTGATGTTACCGTTTTGACAAAGCAAGTGCTTGAACCTCTGCTCGATATAAAGGATTTAAGAACTTCAAAACGTATAGATTTTGTAGGCGGAATTCGCGGTCTTAACGAATTGAAAAAACGTGTTGATTCTGGCGAAATGAAATGTGCCTTTGCACTTTATCCCGTTAGCATGGAGCAACTTTTGAACATTGCCGATACGGGAAACATTATGCCACCGAAGACAACTTGGTTTGAACCCAAACTTCGTAGCGGCCTCGTAATTCATACGTTGGATTAAGAGAAAAAAAATAACTGCGGAAAGCGTAAAAAAAAATCGTAGTTACTACTAAAAATAAAATTTAAAGTTTTTAAGATTATGAAAAAGTTTTTGTTATTGGCGGTAGCCGCAATTTTAGTCGCGGCGATGATTCCGACGGAATGTGCCGCTCAGAAAAAATCGAAAAAAGAACTCAAGGCCGAGGCTAAGGCTGCGGCTGATTCTATCGCACAACTCGAAGCTTCACTTGTAGACGGCGTTGAAATGACATTCAAATATACCGACCACAATTTCGGAACTATGGAAAGCGGTTCTGACGTGTCATACGTTTTCGAGTTTGTTAATACCGGCAAAGCGGATTTGGTTATTACCAACGTTTCGACTTCATGCGGTTGCACAACTCCTGAGTGGACACATGAGCCTGTGCCGTCAAAATCAAGAGGGTCTATAAAAGTAAGATACGACTCCAGTAGAATCGGTAGTTTTTCAAAAACAATTACCGTTCATAGTAATGCATCAAATTCCCCTGTCGTGTTGTCGATAAAGGGAAATATCATAGTTAAACAGAATTAAAAAAATATGCCTAAAATATCAAAGACGGGCAAAATTATGCCTGCCTCCCCGATTCGTAAACTTGTTCCTTATGCTGAACAAGCTAAAAAAAGCGGGGTGAAAGTTTATCATCTTAATATCGGACAACCTGACATTCATACGCCTGAAGTAGGTCTTGCAGTCCTTAAAAAATATGACGGAAAAGTTGTCGAGTATTGTCATTCGGCAGGTTTGGAAAGTTACAGGCGTGCGCTTTCAAAATATTACGAAAGCATAGGTATTGAGGTCAATTACGACCAAATAATGGTTACTTTCGGTGGCTCGGAAGGTCTTATATATGTGTTAATGAGCTGTTTAGACCCCGGTGACGAAATGATTGTCCCCGAACCTTTTTATACAAATTACAACTCGTTTGCAACTATGGCGGGCGTAAAAGTAGTCCCCGTTCCTTCAAGTTTTGAGAACGGTTTTGCATTGCCCCCGATTAGCGAATTTGAAAAAAAGATAACACCGCAGACCCGTGCAATTATGATTTCTAATCCTAACAATCCCACAGGCTATCTTTATAGTATGCAGGAATTGTTGCAAATCAGGGATTTGGCTTTGAAATATGATTTGTACGTAATTTCTGACGAGGTTTATCGCGATTTTTGTTATGACGGAACGCGTCATATTTCGATAATGCAGATTAAGGGCTTGGAAAATCATGCAATTTTAATTGATTCAACTTCAAAGCGTTACAGCGAATGTGGTATTCGTGTTGGTTTTGTTGTCACCAAAAATCAAGACGTTTTGAATACGATTATGAAATTTGCTCAAGCAAGATTGTCGCCGCCGTATTTCGGACAGTTAATCGGTATGGCATCGCTTGATACTCCGCAAGAATATTTTCAGGAGGTTAGGGCTGAATACGTTAAGCGCAGAAATTGTTTGATTAACGGTCTTAATAAAATTCCGGGGGTTCTCTCGCCTATGCCCAAGGGTAGTTTTTACACGATGGCAAAACTGCCGATTGACGATTCTGAAATTTTCTGCCGTTGGATGTTGGAAACATTCCGTTATGAAAATCAGACAGTTATGATGGCTCCTGCAGCAGGTTTTTATGCAACTCCGGGTCTCGGTCGCGACGAAGTACGTCTTGCATACGTAATTAACACCGACGATTTAACCAAAGCATTGAAATGCTTGGAAGAGGGTTTGAAAGAATATCCGGGATATACGTTGCATAGATAGTATTAAGACAAAAAATATGTTTTAGGAAAGAACCGGACTTGAAAAAAAATTTTTAAGTTCGGTTTTTTTTTATTCGTTTATAATATTTTCAACTTTTGATTTGATTTGTCCGTCATAAAAAATGGTCGTTATTTCATCACCTTTTGAAACCGATTTTACGCCCGTGATAATTTCTCCTGAAGAATTCTTCATAACAGCATAACCTTTTTTGAGGATATGTTTTGGAGAATTCATTTCAATTTTGGTTTCGATTTGCGTTAAAACGTGCTTTTGTTCGGTTATGACACTTTGTATGCGCTCTCCGATGCGTTGAATACGCATTTTATCATTCATTCTACGACGTTCAAAATTGATTTTGAAATTATTTTTGATGTTGTTTTTAACGGTTTCCAATTTGCTGAGCCTTAGCGGACAAAAGTTTTTCAGATTGGTTATAAATCTGTAACGTAATTCGTCCGTTTTGCGCTGATTATAATTCAATAATTCTGTTAAACGTCTTTTTATACTTGAAACGGTTTCGTTTAACGAGGTTTCGCACCATAAAGTTCTGTCTATCAAGAATTGAGCAACGGCTGTCGGGGTTTTTAGATGCGTATGAGCCACCAAATCCGCAACCGATTCGTCCCTTTCGTGTCCGATTCCCGTTATAATAGGCAGAGGAAACTGACATATATTTTGACAAAGAATGTAAGAATCAAAACAATTTAAATCCGTTTTGCTGCCCCCGCCTCTTATTATCACAACGCAATCAAAATCTTCCGGAGAATTATAAATATCTTCTAAACTTTTGATGATTGATTCTTCGGCAGTATTTCCCTGCATTGAAGCTTCAAAAAGGCGGGTGTAAAATTTATAACCTCTTGGATTACTATTCAACTGATTGCAAAAATCACCGTAACCTGCTGCTCCTGAAGAAGATATAACGGCAATGCGTTTTATCAGCAGCGGCAAATCTTTTTCGCGGTTCATGTCAAACACTCCGTCATTTTTGAGTTTTTCGATGGTAATTTTTCTCTGCATCGCAAGTTCTCCGACAGTATATTCCGGCAAAATGTCCGAAATGTTGAGACTTAAACCGTAAAGTTCATGAAAACTGACTTGCGCTTTCACCATTATTTTCAGACCTTGCTTTAGGCTGGAGCCCGTAACGCTTTCAAAATACGGTTTTATCATTCGGAATTTATTTGCCCAAATTGTTGCCCTGATTTGCGAGAGTATTTGATTGTTGTCAAGCGGAGATTTTTCTATTAATTCCAAATAAGCATGCCCACTTCTGTTGATTGTAATCGACTGAATTTCAGCTATTACAAGATAAAAACGCGAAATATTTTCCTCAATTGTGCGGCGTATAAGACCCGTTAATTGAGAAAGGCTGATTGCTTCTTTGAAATTTTCATTCATAATTTTATTCTTCTTCTATTACGAAAACGTCTTCGTCTTCGGCTTTCATATAATATTGCTCACGGGCAAATTTCACGAGGTTCTCGTCGCTGGTTTTCAATTCGTTGAGCATTATCGAATAACGATCTATCTTTTCAAGATAAAATTTTTTCTCTTTTTCCAAGCGGTGCGACTCCACAATGTCCGAAATCGACCTGCACAAATTGTTTTGGTCGAAAAATAAAACCCATATCACAAAAAATGCTGTTACCCAATGGTATTTGTATTTTCTAACGTGAGCAATAAATAATTTTATTTTCGGTAATATGCTTATCATTTTGTTTTTTTTCTATAAAAAACTACTGGTTGCAAAAGTAAATAAAAATTACTTTTTATCCAAAAAAATTGCTGTAAAAAAGCTCTGATAAAAAAAAAGAAAAAAAACTTTAGAATTTTTTTTTTCTTTGAAAAATATTTTCTTACTTTGCGATGTGAAAAGAAAAATTAGATAATAAAAAATGATGAATTTTTCTACATATAATTATTGGTGGTGGCGCTTGCGGAATTTTAAAAAATCGTGAGGCTTGTCACTTTTCATATTTTTTATTTGTGAATTAATTTAAAAAAAAAGAAAGGTCTGTCGAACTCACGGCAGACCTTTTTTAGTTGAAAAAAGTATAAGAAAATGTCAACTGTATTAGACGAAATTGTAGCAAACAAAAGGTTGGAAATCAGCGAATTGATGAAACAAATTCCTGTTTCTGAGTTGAAAGACGAACCGTTTTTTTCTCGTGAGACTTTTTCGCTGAAAAACTCCTTAAAAAACTCTTCAACGGGTATTATTTCGGAGTTTAAACGCAAATCACCTTCTAAAGGTGATATTCATCAAGGCATTGAGCCAAAGGAGGTTGTGCCGCTTTATGAAAAATACGGATGCTCTGCGGTGTCATGTTTGGCGGATAATAAATTTTTTGGCGGCAGTTTTCATGACGTTGTTCAGGCCAGAAAAAATCTTGAAAAAACACCGCTACTTTTCAAGGAGTTTTTAATAAATCCTTATCAACTCTATTTGGCAAAAGCCTCTGGTGCCGATGCCATTTTGTTGATAGCCGCTTGTTTGGAAAAATCTCAGTGTCAGGAACTTGCGTTGGAGGCAAAGGAACTCGGACTCAACACTCTTTTGGAAATTCATTCAGAGGACGAGCTTTCCTATTATGATGAAAGTTACGTAGATGTTTTGGGCGTTAACAATAGAAATTTGAAAATTTTTAAAACCGATGTTGAAATTTCAAAAGCCATTGTTAAAAATCTGCCTGAAAATGCTGTAAAGATTTCAGAATCAGGAATTTCCAAGCCAGAAACGGTGGCTGAATTAAAAAAACTCGGTTTTAACGGTTTTCTTATGGGCGAAAATTTTATGAAAGAGGAAAATCCGGGTTTAGCTCTTAAAAGTTTCATTGACAACGTTTTAAAACTTTTATAAGATGAAAATTAAAATTTGCGGTTTGAGGGACAATTTCTTGGAGGTTGCAGCTTTGAAACCTGATTTTCTCGGATTGATTTTTTATGAGAAATCGCCGCGTTTTGTTCCGCAAAATGTTGATAATCAGTTGAAACAAAAAACTTTCGGCTCTCAAAAAGTCGGAGTTTTTGTTAATGAATCCGAAGAAAAAATTTTGAAAATTATTAAGGAATTTAACCTTGATTTCGTTCAACTTCATGGCAATGAAACGCCGGATTTTTGCGAAAAAATTCGTGAAAAAATTCCTGTTATCAAAGCATTCGGAGTTTCTTCAAAAGAGGATTTGTATGCTGCACAAAAATATTACCAAAGTGTTGATTATCTGCTTTTTGATACCAAAACTTCAGGTTTTGGCGGTTCGGGCAGAAAATTTGACTGGAGTATTTTGAATGAAGAGGAAATCCAAAAACCTTTTCTGCTTAGCGGTGGAATAGATTTGGACGTTTTAGACGAAATTAAAACATTGAAAATCAAAAATTTAGTCGGTGTAGATTTGAATAGCCGTTTTGAAATTTTACCGACGTTAAAAGATATTGAAAAATTACAAAAAGCAATTAAAATTTTACAATAATGAATAGAATAGAAAAACTTTTCCAATCAGGAAAAAAAGACATTTTGTCAGTTTATTTTACAGCCGGTTTTCCGAACCTTGATGACACTGTAAAAATTATTAAATCGCTTTCAGACCATGGTATTGACATGATTGAAATAGGCGTACCGTTTTCAGACCCGATGGCTGACGGTCCTGTAATTCAGGCGAGCGGTCAAAAGGCCTTAAACAATGGAATGAGTCAGAAAGTATTGTTTTCACAATTGGAAAACATTCGTCAAGTTACTGATATTCCGCTTATTATGATGAGTTACATTAATACGGCAATGCAGTTTGGTTTTTCGGATTATTGCAAAAAATGTGCGGAAGTAGGAGTGGACGGTTTAATTATTCCCGACCTTCCTTCAGAGGTTTATCTTTCTGATTATAAGTGGTTTGTGGAAGAAAATTCGTTGGATTACATTCAACTTATTACCCCTGAAACCTCTGATGAAAGAATCCGTGCTATTGACGATATGAGTCGTGGCTTTATTTATATGGTTTCGTCGGCTTCTACGACAGGTGCACAGCAATCTTTTAGCGAGGCTAAACAGCAGTATTTCAGCCATATAGAGAGTATGAACTTGAAAAATCCTACGCTTGTAGGCTTTGGCGTTTCCAATAAGGAAACTTTCAGAGCGGCGGCAGACCATTCAAGAGGATGTATTGTCGGCAGTGCGTTTATAAAACTTTTGAGCACTTCAAAATCAATTGACGAGGCGGTTGAAACATTGATAAGAAATTTGAGAGGATAAAAATTTTTATTCAAGTTTCGCAAGTGATTAAAACTTTGTTTTAATTCTGTGGATATTAAAGTAATTCACTTGCGAAACTTGAGAATTTTGTATATTTTTGTCAATAAAAAAAAACGGAATTATGACACAGATGATTTTGAACATTGAAGATGTAAGCCTTGTTGCGAGTTTGAAAGAAATTTTGGGTGCAATAAGAGGTGTTACAATTGACAAACTTATTGTTAATGATGTTGAAGTTGAGCTTGAGAAGAAAATGATAAAAGAAAGCATCGAACTCGGTTTTCAACAAGTGAAAGAGGGAAAGTTCGCGGGAAAGAATCTTACTTCCCTTGACGGATTGATTAGTGAATTAAAAGCTGAAATCTTGTAGCATAATGGTAACGTTCAATTACACCGAGGAATTTTTGCGTCAGGCCAAACGATTGGCTAAACGTTATCGTTCGTTGCCGGAAGATATTGACAGATTGCAACATGAATTAATGGAAAACCCCGAATCCGGTGTATCTCTTGGCGGCGGTAAGCGTAAAATACGTCTTGGAGCAAAAAGTAAGGGCGGTGGAAAAAGAGGTGGCTTGAGAGTTATAACTCTTAATGTTGTTGTCGAAGTCAATGATACTTGTGTAAATCTTATAACTATATATGATAAGAAAGAAATTTCAAATGTTTCTGATAAATACATAGATGCTATAATAAGAAATTTGAAGTGATTTTTTTCTTTAATTTTCAATGAGTTGAAAAAAAAATGCAAATTTTCTTATTTTTTTAACAATAAATTAAACAATCATTCGTTTTTTATGTGTAAGTTTGCTGCGTGATACATGAGTTGCGCGTATAGCAGCTTTTCACTAAAATTAATTTATTAACAAAGTTTTAAACTTAAAAAACGTTTTAAAAAAATGAAGAAAGTATTCAAAACAGCGGCTTTTATGCTCGCAATGGGTCTTATGACCTCAACATTTACCGCTTGCGGTGAAGACGATGAAAACGAAAACGGTGACGGTACAGGTACAGGTTCTGTTGATGAAGTTTTGAAAAGTAATGGTATTGTAGCACGTGCTCAGACAAGTGGTAAAGTTATCATTGATGGTTCAATTACTTCAAACAAAAAAATCAAATGGTTTGGTCTTTCATCTACTGAATCTAAGGACTGTGATATAGCTAACTGGAGTGATGATGCACAACAGAAAACCAAAGATCCAGAAGATGGTAAATCTTTTACTCTTACTCTTAGTGGTAAAGAAGTTTCAATGTCTGAATTTCCTTGTTATTTGACAATCAAAACCGATGGTAAAAAACTTTATGAAAAAGTAGGTGAAGAATTTACTTTCAAATTGGGTGATAAAAATTCTCCTGTTGCTTCGTATGGTTCTTTGAAAGATAATACCACTTATAAGCTTGCTGATTTTTGGGATGGAACAAAAATTACTGATGTAGAAAAATTCAAAGCCCTTGATGTCGTTTTAAAAGATGGTAAATATTTGAAACCGATTTCTGAGGCTACTTTCTACCAAACTGCAAAATCTAAAAATGATCCTGCATTGGCTGAGGGAACAAAAAGTTTCATTGGTGATGGTACAATTGTTTCAGCTAACAATATTATTGCTCGCGTAGGTGATGGTGCTGCTGAAGAAGCTGCTGATGGTAGTAAAACTGTTACTTTCTCTGGAGTTGCTGTAGGCGTTAAAGGTTCTGTTACTGTTTCTGTTAAAGATTGCGAAGCATCTTTGAGCAAATAGTTTTTAGACGAAGTTTTTAAACACAAACAATATTAAAAAAGTCCGTAGTGAAAACTGCGGACTTTTTTTGTTGTTTGAAAAAGATTGGTTATATTTGTGCAGAGTTGGAAAAAAAATAAAAATGATTGATTATGAATGCAGCAACATTAGAAATAAGGAAGAAAATAGACAAGCGGATAGCAATTTTATCGCCTGAACAACTTTATGGGTTATTATTTTTATTGGATTCGTTTATTACGGTTCCTCCTGTTTCTCCTCAGGAAAATGTGTCTCTCAAGTCTGACAAAGGTCTACCGCCCCGAAATCCGAAGTATGGCGGTCGCA
>JAEEGL011108592.1_pt1 | contig 12011 bp, 7 predicted proteins | sample 9134231 | NCBI WGS metagenome assembly JAEEGL01 (sample SAMN16246548, study PRJNA631951) | gut metagenome | biome: gut microbiome; feature: rumen; material: fiber-attached | host: Bos | place: Iran: Karaj | collected 2018-10
GTGAAAATGCTGTTTTAAATATCCATGGTGGCGAATATGAAGGTAACACTCATACTCTTTATGCAGAAAATGGTACTATTAATGTTTATGATGGTGTGTTTAAACTGACAAATGCCGATACTGCAGATAGGGATGCCAATGGAAACCTTAAGTTCCTGCTTAACTGTCTTGATGCAAGTTACACCGCAGGTACCGCTAAAATTAACGTCTATGGTGGTAAGTTCTATGAATTCAACCCCGCCGTTTCTTATGGTGAGCCAAGTGGTCCCGTTAGTTTCGTCGCTGAAGGATATCACGTTATCGAATCAGTTGAAGATGGTAAGAAAGTGTTCACTGTTGTTCCGGACAGTAATGGTGGAGCGAGTGAAGATTACACACCCGGTGGAGAAGCATAACGATAAGTAATACTTTTTAAAATTAGAGCAATACTTCGGTGTTGCTCTTTTTTTATTGCTCAAAACTATTTATCTTAGTATTATATACATTTTTATACCATGCAGAAACTTATTTTAACAGAGCGACAAATTGAAGAAATAAAAAAGAAGCATAAGCGAAAGAAAAAAGATTGTTCCGCTATGGCTCAGGTCGGTGGTAAGGTTAATTCCGGTATCATGATGGGAATTACCGGTGGTGGAATATTTGAAGAAGGCGCAGAACCGGAAAAAGATAAATTTAAAATCGGGGCTGAGATGAACGCACCTATAGGTTGTGTATACTATCACGCAGTTAATGAATCGCCGGATATAAATTATTATGGACAATCGTATCGAAATAACAATGCAATACCATTTATAAGTCTTGGTGATGGTAAGATTTATTTGGGTAAGCCGACAAAAACGCATTATGAAATCATTGAAAAACTTAGCGAAGAATGGGAAGATGAGCATGATTTTGAAAAAGAAAATGGAGTATCGGACGTTGCCACAAATGATTTTAATCCGTTTGAAGAGCTTCTTGACGAATGGAGTGATGGGGATTATGAAGATATTTGTGACACCAACTTAACTGGACGGTATTGGAAAGATACAAACATCATTTCAGTGTGGAAGACGCCAATAAATGATAAAGGTAAACTCTATAAATTGGTTGACTTTTTAACTAAAAAAAATGTTATAACGGATGTAAATCGCTTGCTTATTGATTATTGGGATAAAAACAATTCATATGATGTAGATAACAATGACGATGATGCGATGTTGATTCCGTATGCATGGTTTAAGAATGGAACGTTTAATAATTTATTTTCTGATTATAATATAAAAAGGATAGGCAAATACTCTGATGATGTTTTTATCGTGGAAACAGATGATGATACCTTTTTTGTTACATTTAATGGAGAAATAATGACCGCCAGTGAATTCCAAAAAAGAAACTATGGAATTGATATAGATTTTTCGAAAGAAGATGATTTCCAACCCGCTTATTCTGTTTCTTTGGAGGAATCCGTTAATAAAGATTTTGATTTGACTAACGAGATACATTCACTTATGTCATTCATATCCAATAAAATAAACATTAAACCATATCCCGAAATACATCTTAACAATGATGACCAGGATGGTTTGTTTATACGTACAGGATATTATGAGCCAAAAAAGAAATCAGTAACGTTATTTGTTAAAGATAGGCACCCGAAAGATATACTAAGAAGTTTATCGCATGAGTTGATTCATCATAATCAAAATCTGAGAGACCCTGAATTCGATTGGGGCGGTGGCGGTGATTTGGAAGAAGATGACAGATTAAGAAAACTTGAAGGTGAGGCTTATCTAAAGGGAAATATATTATTCAGAGAGTGGACAGAGGCTGAAAACAAAAAGAAGAAAACACTAAACGAGTCAAAAAGAAATGACGAAGGAAAAGTTGTCCCTGAAAAATGTAATAAATGTGGTGGAAAGGTTGTTGTGCAAATCCATGGTGAACCGGTTTATGTGTGTGAGAAGTGTGGAAAATATTTTGGTACGATGCCATTTTCCGATAAATTGAATGAAAGCATTGACATTAAAAAAGCATTGAAAAACCTTAAAAAACGCAGAGACCCGGATAACATAGAGAAATGGGATATTGATGAAGGTGTCGACAGGAATACAATATATATGATGATATATGCAAAAAACACCTATGGAACAACAGAAGATTTTGATTCGGCTGGATTTATCTTAATTAATGGTGAACTTCTTAATTTTGGGAATTACGATGATATATATAGGCAATCCCATGGCGCGTTAGACCTTAAGGGAAAAAATTTCAGAGATTTTATCAATGCAGGAAATATAAGAGTTAACCCGCAATCACCAGGAATTGAATTTTCTAAGGAACCAACGGAAGAACAATATGAAAAAATATCAGAAATGGTAAGACATTACTTAGATAGAGGGGTGTTTTATATAGATTGTGTTGGTACCGGTGGGAACAATATATGGAATAAAGAATATCACGAACAAGAAACACAGAATATTAATGACGATATAAAGGCATATTTCTCTAATGGAATAATACCAAAAGAACGCGGAAATGATGTTCTTATGGGACATAGTTTGAGGGACTTTTTAGAAGAAAGTGATATTGCAGAACTTGAAGACGCTGATGTTGACCTATCATCATTCAATATTAAAAAACACTTGAACCCCAAGTTTTGGAAAGATGGTCATTTGGATAGCAGGATTAGATTGAAACTTCTGGATATAGCAGATGCTGTTATGCAATACATTGACGTTAGTTGGTTTGACCCGGAAGACGTTATAATGACTGGAAGTTTGGCGAATTATAACTGGAACAAAGAATATTCCGATATTGACCTTCACATTTTGATTGATTTTGATGATATTGATAGTGATAAGGAAACCGCGAAAAAGTATTTGGATAAAGCAATGAAGGCTTGGAAATCCGAACACGGTAACATAACGATATATGGGTTCCCTGTTGAGGTGTATATACAAGATGCGTTTGAGCCACATGCTTCTACCGGTGTATATTCAATCGATAAGGATAAGTGGATTATTAAACCGGATATTGACAAACTACGTAAAGGAAAGATACATAAAAACAAGGTCAGGAAAATGGTAGCGTTCTACGGCACTAAGATTGATAATTTGTGCGACATGTATAATGAAACAAATGATGACGAATATCGTGTCAGAAAACTCGCCGAAAAGGTTGATAAATTGTTTGATGCAATGAAAAAAGAGCGTAAGAAAGGACTTAATTCATCAACAAGTGAAATTAACGACGGAAATATCATGTATAAGGCATTAAGAAGAGCAGGATATTTACAAAAAATTATTGATTTGAAACATAACGTATTTGATAAAATGCATTCGTTGTTAAAGGAAGAAAGTGAAGAGGGTTTTAAAGCATATATGATGGTTGGTATACCTGGTGCCGGAAAAAGTACTTGGATTAAAAACAATATGCCGGATTTACCCGTTGTTTCAAGAGACATTATACGTGCTGAAATTGGTATGTGTGGTGATGGTGAAAAATGTGTTGGAAGTAGTGAGGAAGAGGAAGAAGTGACCAGAATAGAACGTAAAAGGATAAAAGAATATTGTTCTAAAAGACAGAGTTTTATAGTTGATGACACAAATACGAATAAGAGGTTCCGTAAATTAATGGTCGACTTCCTTAGAGAAAATGGTGCGAGGGTTGTATTTGTACATTTGAATACTCCGCTTGATGTTTGTAAAGAAAGGAGGAAAAATGATATTCCGTCTTCTGTAATGGATAGAATTGGGAAAAGATTTCAACCACCGCAAGAAGACGAATATGACGAAATAATTAATGTTTAAAACGTTAAAAATTACTTTTTTTCGTTTTATGAGATATTTATTAGAAAAATAAGAAATAATTTGTAACAAATTCTATAGAAAATGGCAGATAAGTTCAATGAACAACTTGACAGAATGAAGGCTCTTATGTCTTATGGTCAGGTGAATGAAAATACAAAACCGGTTAACAACTATTCAATCGAATATCGTGCCGAGGCCGCTGATGGTAAAACGTACGGTATCATCAGAGAGTGCAACAGATATTATATCAAGAGGGCACAAACTGGTAAAGAAACAATCGCCGAGTCATATGAATATCTCGGTGGATGGGCTAACAAGAAGGATTTCGAGTACAACAGTTATCCTCAGGCTTATAAACAGTTTGAGTTAAAGATGGCTTCCATTAACGAGGCTTTTGATGCTAAAGTTGACACATCAATCTTAAGTCCGTTTATGAAACAGGAACTTATGACTGAAGCATCTGAAAGTATGCAGAAAGAAATTGCACGTCAGCGTCAGATTATGTACAATGCAGGTATGATTATGAATGAGTCTAAGGACTACGCTGTCAAAGGCGGAGAGGCATGTCATACAGACCAACCTGAAGCAGAAACCGGTAAGAAAGGCGACAAAGTTGAAGATAGCAAAGATTCAAAAGCCAATCCTGAATATGCAGGAAGCAAAACAAGTGGTGTCGACAAGAAAGCAGAACCGTTCAAAGAAAATCCTACAAAATCAAAAGACCAACTTAAAGAGGAACTTGATACTGACTTTGATTCAGGGCTTAAGAGTTTTGGTTCGGTTGAGAATGGTGAAGCAGATACTGACCACAACAATGACCCGTTCACCGAAAATGTTAATGAGGGTGAATGCTGCAGTAAATGTGGTAAATGCCCTTGCGAGTGTGGCGAAACAGATGAATGTGGCAAACTCTGTGAAGACGATGAAAAAGAATGGGACGAAGGTCTCCCCGCATCGGCCGGTGTTGGTGAAGCAGATACTGACCACAACAATGACCCGTTTAAGGAAAACGTTAATGAGGGTGAGGAAGATGATACCGATTTTGACGCAGGACTTGATGATGAATTCTCCGAAAAAGAAAATAACGGTGAATTTGATGACAGTGCACTTGGTGATGACGAATTAGAAGGCTCGGATGAGGAGTTTGAAGAAGAACCTGAAGATGAATTCGGTAATGAAGAAGATTTTTCCGGCGAAGACTTTGGTGATGAAGATGGTGATTTTGAAAATGAAGTTGATGAAGAAGACCCGGATTCATTAAGAGCTGAGATTGAAAGACTTCAGGCAAAACTTGATGCACTTGAAGGTGGTGAAGAAAGTTTTGAAGAAAAACCCGAAAATGGGTTTGATGATGAAGAATACGGTGACGAAGATTTTGAAGAAGAACCCGAAGGTGAGTTTGATTCCGAAGAAGAATTTCCTGAAGACGATTTTTCTGACGAGGAAGGTGACGTTGAAGAATGCGGAATTAACCCCCTTATGGAAGCAAAACGTGCTAAAATGAACAGTATAGTTGAATCAGTCGTTGCTAAAATCATCAAGGAGAAGAAGCAGAAAATTAACGAAGACGAACTCCATGTATTTGGAAAACATCCAGGCTATCGCAAGAAACCTATGGAACTCCCTAAGACCGGCGAAGATAAGAATCAATGGGGCCGCGACTGGAATGATGAAAGCACTCATAGTGAAGAACCTTTCGGACAGAAGATTGGTGATGGTGACCCGTTCAATCAACTCGTAGACGCAATCACCAAAGACGTCATGTATCAACTTAAACATGGTGCTCAAATCGAAGGCGAGGATAAAAAAAAAGCGGAATAAATGAGTCGTTAACCGAAGACGACCCTAACGCAACAATGCAAGCACCAGTAGCAGGTCAACCTATGGACCCGGCCGCTGGTGCTTCTGTTATGCAAGACCCTAACGCAATGAACGCAGCACCTATGGACCCATCGATGGCACAAACAGACCCTAATATGGCAGTTGACCCGAATGCGATACCCACTGAAGACCCTATGGCAAACACCGAACAAACACCTGAAATGGGTGCTGTGGAAGATGAACAGGGAATAAGAGATGCTATTGCCCAAATGGGATTAACAGGACAAGAAGCCGATGCCGCAGAAGGATATATTAAGTATCTTTTAAAAAATCCTTATAATGATGAAGTTGCAAATGACGTTGAAAGTGTGCCTGTGGAAGACCCGAATGCAACGCAGCAACCGATGATGGAAACGGTCGTGTTTAAAAAATCACAATTGGAAAAAATAAATGAAGAGTTCGCTTGTGCACCACTTGACCAACCGGAAAAAGAGGACAAAGAAACTACGTTAAAGAAAAAACCCGGATACAAGAAAAAGTCCCCGTTTAGTCCCAAAAAATTTAACTAATACTCAATGAGAAACGAACAAAAACCTACCCTTTATGGGTGGGTTTTTTTATATTAAAACGATATTTATAGTAATAAAAGTGTACATATATGAAAAAAATCATCATATCTAACAAACAACTAGATGAAGCAATGACGATAGTGCCGAAAACCAATAATCCGGCCGACATTGCAAATATGGTAAATACGGGCGACACGATGAAACAACAAACAATCGTTAACCCTAATAGCAACATTAATTCTCCCGTGAGCAAGAAAAACATATCTATAACAAAAGACCCTACAGGAAAATACAATCCAAACGATATTAAGGCAGGGATGGAAAAACTTGGTAAGGAACAAGGAAGTTTGACATTTGTTCCAACAAGGGATACGTTAGACACATCCACTACAAACACCATTCTGGAAAAAGCCTATTCAAAGAAGCACATTGAAGAGGTTAGAAAATCCAATGGTAGGGTTATGACCAAGAGGGAACTTATGGAATCGTGGGGTGTTGCTGGAAACGGAACGATTAATGACGTTTATGAAATAATCAACAACAAGAAGAATGAGTATCAGAACAAATTTCAGAAAGCGATTGGTTCGTTAACACAATTGGAGGAAGAGATAAAGAACGCAATCAATGACATTAAATCTAATCTTGAAGACCTTGGAATCAACGTTACCGGAATGGAAGTTGAATGCAATGATGATGATTTTGAAATCTTTGTCAAAACGGACTGGGTATTGAAAGGTGATGATTATGATGAGAACGAAGAAGATTATAGAAAATACAAATATTTGGCAAGTGTAACGGGTGCCGAATTCAGTTATTATAGGGCTCAACAAGGATACAAAACCCATTATGCAAACCAATATTCATATGTACACTTTGGTTTAGAAGATGACAAGAACCCTTATTTTAAGATTTGGGGTGATATCCCTGACATGAACGTAGAAGACAACGAAAGATATTAAAATGAGCAGGATTATCATAACTGAAGAGCAAAAGCATAATATAGATTTACTTTTGGAAGACAAGGAAAGTAAAAACCTTGCTAAAGCTAGACACTATATTGTGGCAAATGGTTATTCTTCAGAACAAGCACGACAAATGGTTGATTCCATCAGGACTGATATTCCTAATTCAAGACTCCAACAATGCAAATTCATTCTTGGTGTTGCAAGATTATACCTTGATGGACAATTGTCTGATGGACAAGCAATTGCAGCACTTAATAAAACCATCAAATACATTGCATCAGATGCTCATGTTAATGAATATGACAATAACCTTAACAATGAATCATTACAGGTATTGGTTAATAGATTCAAGGGGGTTGCAAAAGATGACTTGCAACAGTCAATGGATAAATCCAATTCAAGACAATTAACTGTAAATCAGGATTATAACATCATACCTATTGATAATGCTGAAGAAGCAGCAAAATATAGCAAATATACATCATGGTGTATAACCCATAATGCTAATATGTATAATTCTTATACACATAATGGTAGAGGTAGGTTTTATTTCTGTTTACGAAACGGATTTGAGAAAGAGCCAAAAGTTGATGGTGAAGGGTGTCCATTGGATAGTTATGGATTAAGTATGATTGCAGTCAGTGTTACAATGGAAGGTGAAGTCAATACCATCACCTGTCGTTGGAATCATGGTATGGGTGGCAATGATAACATAATGACTATTGAACAATTGGAAGATTTATTAGGTAGAAATTTTTACCAAACATTCAAGCCATACAGTAGGGAAGAATTACACGCAAAAGGCATTATCTTGTTTGATGAAGTGCAGGAATTGCTGGACTCTGGTAAAAAACCTGAAACTGTATTTGACGTTGTAGATAATTTTAATGAATGTTTTGCAGCCGTTAAATTAAATGGTAAATGGAATTTCCTTAATAAAGAAGGAAAATTACTTAGTAACCAATGGTTTGATTATGCTGATTATTTTAGTGAAGGTTTTGCCAGTGTTAAATTAAATGATAAATGGAATTATATTAATATAGATGGACAATTACTTAGTAACCAATGGTTTGATTATGCCGATGATTTTAGTGGTGGTTTTGCTATTGTTATGTTAAATGATAAATGGAATTATATTAATAAAGAGGGACAATTCCTTAGTAACCAATGGTTTGATGATGCAGCGGGGTTTAGGGATGGTTTTGCTAGAATTCTATTAAATTATAAATATAATTTTATTAATAGAGAAGGTAGATTAATAAGTAACCAATGGTTTGATGATGCATATAATTTTGGGGATGGTTTTGCTAGTGTTTATTTAAATGGTAAATGGTATAAAATAAATCAGAAAGGTGAAATTGTTGAATCTAAAAATAGAAATAAGAAAACCATTGTAATTACTGAAGATAAACTTAAATTGTTGAAGGAGAGTGTTCTGATGGATACTCTCCCTGATGATATTGTAAATGCGGTTATGAGGAAGAAGACATCTCTCGGAAATAATCCGGCTTTACCGAACATATTTGACGAAGGTTTTTTAGAGAGAATCGTCAATAAGGGTTTCAATTCAGCAAAGGAAGCGCTGGTTGATATCGGTTCTATAGATGATGTTGAAGAAACTGAACCATCAGCAGTATTGAACCGGTTAATATTGAACGCCCAAAAACGGGAAGAAAAAATACGTCCGCAACTGGAAAAGATATGTTATAATTATGTGACGTCTTCATTTAATGTTCCGGATATGGATGTTGAATTGATTATATCATTGTGTGAAAAAGTCGACACTTCAAGGACCTCGATAATTCTTGACCCCATTGACGGTGATGATGAGTTCGAATTCGCTGATATAGTTGATGCTGAATCCATAAAAAGTGAAGTTTATAAACGTAGATTACTTGACGTACTCATCATGGGTGCTTCATTAAAACTAACTTCAAGTATAAAGGATTATGTGTCAGATATATATGAACTTGACCCCGTTCTTCCTGACCTTTATAGAAAAATACTTGCGTTAAATCAGTACCTATTATACACAAAAGAAGACCTTGACCTTACCGAAAAAGATATGAAACAATTGGGTACGGTTGAGGTTACAATCGGGAATGATATAAGAAAAAATAGGATTGAGAGTCAGGGTGTCGTCTTTCCGATTTTGCTTTCCGAAACATTAAGGGGTTTCATGGAACTATTCATTTCTCATGGATTACCGGATGACTTGGATAGGGCAAAACAAATCATTGGTAAATCCGATTTCCTTAAAAATGAACCTTGGGATATGAGATTAGGTCCTTCATTATGGGAAATATTTTCAGATACGTTTGAAGACCTTGATACAACAACATTGCCTTATGTATTATATATTATAGCAAAACTTCCAGTTAACAAATTTAACAAACTGTTTAAAAACATATTTGCCAAAACACGACTCGGAAAATCTGTTATGAAAAAAATCATAAACAAGGCTAAGGAACAGCAAAATGAAAATGAAAGTGATACGTTAACAATGAGTACTGATAGAAACTTAAAAACCATATTAAGTGATGAAATTGACTCGGAAGAATTATAATTTTTAAACGTGTGATAGATATGGATAAGTTAAAAAAGAAAAACGACCAAGAAAAGGACATGTTGAAAACCTATAAGAAACAATCAAGGGATGAAGAGATACGTGCTCATGGAAAACAAATATCATTGAGACCACAAGTAGAAATTAATAAAAAGAAATACGATAGGAAAAAATATAAGAAAGTTGAGGTTGATGAGGAAATGCTTACTGAAATCGTATCTAAAACTGTAAAAAATATATTAAAAGAATATTACAATGGACAGAAGTAATTTAGTTGAAATAAAAAAAGGACAAACAGGTACCGGCTTATTAATTGAAAGTGATGGTTATATTTCGATGTCCGAAGGCGACAACAAGAAATTTTTGGAGGAACACAAGAGGCTTGTCGAATCGTCTGATGAACGAGAGTGGCATTGTCCTTACCCGTTTGTTGTGTCGGCGGTTTTTCAAAAATTCGGCATAGAGAATGCTAACGGACGAATTTATCCGGAAGGAATACTTAAACGTGAGGTAGAAAAATATCAGAAGTTAATTCATGAAAGGTGTGCAATCGGGGAATTGAACCACCCTTCTGAGTCTGTAATCGACCTTTCAAGGGTTGCGATAAACATTATAGAACTCCATTGGGAAGGACACACATTGGTTGGAAAACTAGAAATTCTTATATCCGAAGCATTTAGAAGACATGGAATTATTTGTTGTCAAGCAGACCAAGCAGCACATCTACTTCTTAATGGAATTAAAATCGGAGTATCTTCCCGTGGTCTTGGTACTGTGACGAGTAGGATGGGTGTGATGTATGTTGGTGACGATTATGAAATTGTATGTTGGGATGTAGTGTCAACTCCTTCAACGCCAGGCGCTTATATTGCTTTTAAAGACGATGAATTGCAGCAGTATAAGGAAAGCGACGAGACAAATAAAAATAAACCGAAGATATTTGAAAAATTAGATAAATTCGGTGATTGGCTTGTAGATTAAGTAAAAATAACGATAAATTACGTTTTTTTCTAATAACGTGATATTTATATTAAAAATAATGAAAAATTAATGCTTTTTAGCAATGAGCAAAAATAACAAAAGTTTAGCATCGCAAGCACTCCTTGAAATGGAAGATATCAAGAAAGCAATCAAGGAGGAAAGCAAAAACACCCTTAAAACTATTCTTTCCGAAGTGGTTAAGGATGCGTTACGCGAATCCATTGACGATGAAGAAGAAAAAGAATATGAGGTGGTTGACGAAGAGAATGACGCTAAATCTGATAATGACGAAAAGGACAAGGAAGGCAAAGAAGAAGGTAATATTGAGGAGGATGACGACCAAGACCTTCAGAATGCTGACCCTAATGCACAGGAAGCACCGGTAGCAGACCCTAACGCAATGGGTGATGAACCGGTTGCTGATGGTGAAACGGGAGCCGAAGAAGCACCTGAAGATGATATGGATTCCGATGGTGAAGGCGAAGATGAATGGTCAGAATTTCAACAATATCAGTCAGGCGATAATACATATGACCTTACCGGCGTGAATGACCCGGGAACTGTTCTGAAAGCATATAAGCTTCTTAAAGATGATGACCAGGTTGTTGTTAAAAAAGAAGGTAGCATGATTAATATCCAGGACAATGAAACGGGTAACGAGTATATGATTGACCTCGGTGACGCAGAAGAAGGTGGTGAAGAAGCCCCAGAAGGTGAGGAAGAAATGAGTGGCATTAATGAAGGGTTCGATTCCGATGGTGATGAGTTTATCTTTAATGATGAAGAAGGAGATGAACTTGAACCTGTGGATTACGAAGAGGACTATGATGAATTCGAAGGTGAGCCGGAAGGTGAACTTGGTCCTAATGGTGAAGAACCTGCCGGATTTAATGGCGCGGAAGAAGAAGAATTTAATAACAGATTTGAAGGAAAAAAATCAAGAAAGACAATGAAAGAAAACAAATCAAAGAAAAATGAATTGCTTTTTGAGATTGACCTTGGTTACACCGACAACTATCAGAGTAAAGACCCGATTCAGGGCTTATCAAACAGTGAGCCTTCAAAATCTGGTAAATCTTGGGAAAAGGGTGTACCTACCGGAACCGAGAAACCTTGGGCCGGTGAGACAAAATCAAAAGGTGACCCGTTTAAGAAAACACAGAAAGTACAAGGAAGCGTTAACGAGGAAGACATTACTGATGCACCTGACAGTGTTGAAGATATGCCCGTAGATGAGCAGATGAATGTTGGTGGTTTTGTTCAGGATAACACAACCGCAACAAGCCGCAAACCTAACAATCCTACTCACCGTAACGCAAGA